>Ga0308160_10000331_pt1 | contig 101812 bp, 93 predicted proteins | sample PhyFR1_FD_201036 | JGI IMG/M metagenome (GOLD analysis project Ga0308160, IMG submission 201036) | Phyllosphere microbial communities from UC Gill Tract Community Farm, Albany, California, United States - DLSLF.R1 | ecosystem: Host-associated > Plants > Phyllosphere > Unclassified | place...
CTTTAAGAAGTAAAAAAGGGAGGATAATCCTATCACGTCGACATCTTTAATATTTCGTGTCTAGCAGGACCTCAACTTGCCTCCCTTTTTCTGATTGTTATATTATAAATATAAAGATATGAGCAGGTTTATTTAACCTATAACAGTAGCATTAAATTCAGTTCTGTATCTTTCATCAACCGAAATAGGGCTGTCGAAATTCTCAAATCTCCTATCCAACTTCTCAAATCTATTTTTACCTTTGAAACCATGAATACTTACCTGATAAAAGCTGCGACAATTGTAAATGAAGGACAAAAAATTGTTGCCGATGTATTGATAAAAGATGGATTAATCGCCAAAATCGGTCAAAATCTATCTGCACCCGAAGCACAGGAAATTAACGCAGAAGGACAATACCTTTTACCAGGAATGATTGATGATCAGGTGCATTTCCGTGAGCCAGGCTTAACACATAAGGCTGATATTTTTACCGAAAGTATGGCTGCTGTAGCAGGAGGTATTACTTCTTTTATGGAAATGCCGAATACAGTACCCAATACGCTAACCCAAGACCTATTGACAGATAAATATGAAATTGCGGCTCAAACCTCACTGGCCAATTATTCATTTTATATGGGTGCCAGCAATGACAATATTGAAGAAGTTTTAAAAACCGATCCAAGAAATGTATGTGGCATTAAGGTTTTTATGGGTTCATCAACTGGAAACATGTTGGTAGATAACGAAAAAACATTAGAAAATATTTTCAGTAAAGCACCAATTTTGGTAGCCACACATTGCGAAGATGAAGCAACCATCCGCCATAACCTTGCCGAATTTAAAGCTAAATATGGCGAAGATCTTACTATAGAGATGCACCCTTTGATTCGTAGCGCAGAGGCTTGTTATAAATCTTCTTCACTAGCGGTCGAATTGGCAAAAAGCTACCAAACACGTTTGCATATCCTCCATATCTCTACAGCAAAAGAAATCGCACTGTTTGATAACATTACACCATTAAAAGATAAAAAAATCACTGCAGAGGCTTGCATACATCACCTTTGGTTTAACGATAAAGATTATGCTGCAAAAGGCAATTTTATTAAATGGAACCCTGCGGTAAAAACAGAAGATGATCAAAAAGGAGTGCTTAAAGGTGTGCTGGAAGATTATATTGATGTAATTGCAACAGACCATGCGCCACACACCTTGGCAGAAAAGCAGCAACCGTATTCGCAGGCACCATCAGGCGGACCTTTGGTTCAGCATGCATTGCCAGCATTGTTAGAAATGCATTTACAGGGGAAAATCTCACTGGAAAAGATTGTTGAAAAAACAGCACATAATCTTGCCATCTGTTTTGATATTGAGAAACGTGGTTTCATCCGCGAAGGTTACTGGGCAGATTTGGTTTTGGTAAACCTTAAAGACTCATGGACTGTAACCAAACTCAATAATTTCTATAAATGCGGCTGGAGCCCTTTTGATGGGGACACTTTCCAATCCAGCATTACACATACCTTTGTATCAGGTAATTTAGCTTATCAAAATGGCAAATTCACGACGGATCAAATTGGAAAGCGACTAACTTTTGCGAGATAGATTTGTTATATTTGTATATTTCAATGAAACATCATGGAAACATTAATCGTACATCCTAAAAATAAAGAACAATCTGCTGCTCTAAAGGCGGTTATGAAAGCGCTAAAAGTAAACTTTGAAACTAAAAAGAATCCTTATAATCAAGAATTTGTAAGCGAAATCTTAAAAGCAAAGGAGGATATAAAAAATGGCAAGGGTGTAAAAATTGCTATTGAAGATTTATGGAAGTAATTTTTGCCCCAAAGGCGGTAAATGATTTATCCTATTGGAAAAAATCTGGAAATAAGGCAATTCAAAAAAAAATACAGCAACTAATTTTAGCTATCCAAGAAAATCCATTTGAAGGTATTGGAAAGCCAGAACCATTAAAATATGATCTTTCTGGAGCATGGTCAAGAAGAATCAATCAAGAACATAGAATTATCTATGAAATACATGACAATGAAATACTTGTAATTTTAGAAATTCTTTCATTAAGAGGTCATTATGAACAATGATTTCACGACGAACAATTACTAAACCATTATCATTAATTGCACTTGCGCTTTTAATTTATCTTTTTGGCTTATTCCCCACCCTGGTTCAAAAATATTATTCAACAGGTTTTTATCCTTATATCTCTTCAGCCCTAAGGTTTATATCTTCTCTTTTTCCTTTTGCTATTGGCGATATTATTTATGTTTTACTCATTGGCTTTGTACTTTATAAAATCGTAAGGTTTTACAAAAGGAGTAAATCATTAAAAAAGCAGGATAGAATTGCCATTCCTTTACAGGTTCTCAACTTCTTTTTAATTCTTTATATTATTTTCAAAATAGTTTGGGGTTTAAATTACAGTCGGCCGAGTATAAGCGAGGAATTAGGCATAGGAAATGAAAAATATAATGTTAAAGAATTAGTTGTTCTGGGTAATTATTTCGTTGATAAAACTAATGCGCTAAAATTAAAGCAAGGAAAGGTGCCTGTGTATACTGTCAATGAGCTGGAGTTTAAATCTGCGGTGGCTTATACGCTAATGACACAAAAAAATAAGGTTTTCCGCTATCAAAATCCTTGTTTAAAATCAGTTTTAAATTCGTGGATCATCAGTAAAATAGGTATAGAAGGTTATTACGCCCCACTTTCTGGCGAAGCCAATATGAATATGAATTTGCCCGACTTTGTAAAACCTTATGTAAGCTGTCACGAAATTGGGCACCAGTTAGGTATTGCTTATGAAGATGAAGCTAATCTTCTAGGTTACCTTACCGCAAGTAATAGTCCTGATGTGAATTACCAGTATTCTGCCAATTATGAAATGTTGCGGTATATTTTATTCGAGATCAGGATGAAATCGCCGGAAGATTATAAAACGCTTCGCGCAAAACTCCTACCGCAGATTTTAGCTGATTTTAAAGCCGAAAAGGAATTCTGGCGAAAATACAATGGAGATATGTTCGGTTACATGGATGCCGCTTTCGATCGCTTTTTAAAACTGAACAACCAGAAAAAGGGAATCGACAGCTATCAGGATATTGTGATTTGGTTGTGGAATATTTATAAGTCGGAGGTCAGAAAGACCGAAGTCCGAAGATAATAAGTAGAAGTTATGCGCTAAAAACTTCCGACTTTCGGACATCCGACTTCGGACTACCCGTGTATCGCTTCTCTCGTCCCAAAACTTTGGATCAATTCTCCTTCAAAATCAAGCCATTCTTTCCAGCGCTTGTCAACATCAACGTCTGTACTGTATTTGCGTGCAAAATTTAAGAAAGTCGTATAATGGCCAGCTTCCGAAACCATGAGTTCGTGATAAAACTTAGCCAGTTCCTGATCTTTAATATTTAATGAAAGTACCCTAAAACGCTCACAACTTCTGGCCTCGATCATTGCGGCAAACAAAAGTCTGTCGATAAAAGCCATGTTTCGGCTACCGTCTTTTTTGCTAAACTTAACTAAACGGCCAACATAATCATCTTTACGTTCGCGACTTAAAGTATAACCACGTTTTTTTATAATTTCAATTACCATCTGGAAATGCTGCATTTCTTCGATAGCAATGGCTGTTAATTCATCAACCAAGTCCTGATGCTCTGAATTTTGGGTAATCAAAGTAATGGCATTGGTAGCTGCTTTTTGCTCACACCAGGCATGATCAGATAAAATTTCCTCTAAGTTCGATTCCGCAATATTTGCCCAACGTGGGTCTGTCAACAATTTTAATCCTAACATCTGATGCTTTGTAATTGAGCTGCAAAATTAGAAATAATCGGCACGGTTTTAAAATTGTGAGCTAAAAAGCCTTTATTTTGCAGAAATTTAAATCATGAACGCAAAGAAATTATTGATTATTGGATTTGTTTGGCCTGAGCCAACCTCTTCGGCGGCAGGTACGAGGATGATCCAACTGGTTGATTTATTTCTGACCAAAGGTTTCGAGATTACTTTTGCTTCAGCAGCATCTAAAAGCGATTTTAGCTATGATTTTAGTAACACGAACGTTGTAGAGCAAGAAATTAAACTAAACGACGAAAGCTTTAATACTTTTTTGAAAGAATTGAAACCGGATTTAGTGCTTTTTGATCGTTTTATGGTAGAAGAACAATACGGCTGGAGGGTACAGCAGGAATGTCCTGATGCGCTTAGGATTCTGGATACTGAAGACTTACACTGCCTGCGGAGCGCACGGCAACAAAGTGATAAGAAAAAACAAGCCATCGATTTGTTCTCTGATACCGCTAAGAGGGAAATTGCATCAATATTACGTTGCGATTTATCTTTAATAATTTCAGAAGTGGAAATGGATATCCTGAAAGATAAGTTTAAAATAGATTCATCATTGATTTGTTATTTACCCTTTTTAGAAAATGAGATTACACCACAAACTATCGAAAAATGGGTTCCTTATGAAGATCGGGCTGATTTTATTTTTATTGGCAATTTTCTACACGAACCTAACTGGAATACTGTTCAGGTTTTAAAAACAAAAATCTGGCCTTCACTAAGAAAAAAACTTCCAAATGCCGTTTTGAACATATACGGTGCTTATCCATCACAAAAAGTGCTACAATTGGATAATAAAACTGAAAAGTTCTTCATTAAAGGACGAGCAGTTGATGCGAAAGAAACGATTTCTAAACACCGCATCCTAGTGGCTCCTATACAATTTGGCGCAGGTGTTAAAGGTAAATTTATCGATGCCATGCAGGTAGGGACGCCATCAATTACTACATCCATTGGCGCAGAAGCCATGAAGGGTGATTTAGATTGGAATGGTATCATCGAAGATGATCTGGAGCTTTTTATAGAAGAAGCCGTAAAACTCTATCAGGATAAAAATGCATGGCAAATTGCCCGGCAAAATGGGGTAAAAATCATCAATGAGCGATACGCTGCCAAATATTTTGCTGATCAGTTTATAAACGAAGTAGAAAAATTGGCCTCAAACTTAACCAAACACCGCCAGAACAACTTTTTCGGACAGATTTTAAACCACCATACCGCACAGAGCACAAAATATATGTCGTTGTGGATTGAGGAGAAAAATAAGTTTGGAGTTCGGAGTTGAGCGTTTTTAGTCCGAAGTTTGATAGTTGCTGCACGAACCATTGTTAAATAAACCTGATGGTACGGATGCCGATCCTTCAATCGGCAGGAGGTACAGCAGGACTGCAACGGTCAAGGAATTACCGAACCTCTCATTTCCAAATCCTTATTCAATTCATTAAAAATGAAATTCAATCTTTACAACATTAAAACATTTCGCCCCTAAAACCTTACAACATTATTGTAAATTTGCAGCCATGGCAAAAATATCAATTAACCTTGCTACAGGTTCATTTCAGAAGGAAGAAATTATAGTTGGAATAGATTTAGGCACAACCAATAGTTTGGTGGCATTTATCAATCCAGATAAAAATCCACAGGTAATAAACGATGCTGGCAAAGGGATATTGGTGCCATCAGTAGTATATTTCAACAGCCAGAATGAGGCTATTGTAGGTAACGAGGCGAAAGAATTTTTAACCACCGATCCTGCTAACACTATTTTTTCGGTAAAAAGATTGCTTGGCCGCTCTTACAAAGATGTGGCCGAGCACAAAGACATTTTCTCTTACAAAATTATCGACGACGATACGGATGCATTGGTAAAGATACAAGCCGGTGATCGTTTTTACACCCCAATAGAATTATCTGCAGAAATTTTAAAAGAACTTAAGGCAAGGGCAGAACACGCTTTAAAAACTCCGGTTAACAGGGCTGTAATTACCGTTCCCGCATATTTTAATGATAGTCAGCGTCAGGCCACCCGGGATGCGGGCAAACTTGCCGGTTTAGACGTAATGCGTATTGTAAACGAACCTACTGCAGCAAGTTTGGCATATGGAATTGGTTTAGATCCATCACAACAGAAAACCATTGCGGTTTACGATTTAGGCGGAGGTACCTTTGATGTTTCCATCCTACAAATCCAGAACGGCATTTTCGAAGTTTTATCTACCAATGGCAATACCTATTTAGGAGGTGATGATTTTGACCGTGCCGTTTTAAATTACTGGCTGGAGAAAAACAACCTTGATGTAGCCATGGTTGCGCAAGATAATATTTTGATGCAAACCCTGCGTTTACAGGCCGAAGCTGCAAAAAAAGCATTATCAACCCAAAATTTATACAATGAACAGGTTGGCGAAATCTGGTGCACACTTGATAAGCAAACTTTTGAGCAGTTAATTACAGCAAAAGTGGAAGAAACCATCGCTGCTTGTAAAAATGCATTGAAAGATGCTGATTTAACGGCAAGTGATATCGACGAAGTGATCCTTGTTGGTGGTTCTACCCGCACACCTTTTGTAAAACAGGCAGTAGAAAATTTCTTTGGCAAAAAACCGCAGGATAATATCAATCCTGATGAGGTAGTGGCATTGGGCGCAGCCATTCAGGCTGATGTTTTGGCCGGAAACCGTTCCGATATTTTATTGTTAGATGTTACACCACTCTCATTAGGTATCGAAACTATGGGCGGTTTAATGGACGTGATTATTGCCCGTAACAGTAAAGTACCTACTAAAGCAGGTCGCCAATACACCACTTCGATAGATGGACAGGTAAATATGAAAATATCTGTTTACCAGGGCGAACGCGATCTGGTGAAAGAAAACAGAAAACTTGCGGAGTTCGATTTAAAAGGAATTCCGGCAATGCCTGCAGGTTTACCGAAAGTAGATATTAACTTTTTACTTAATGCCGATGGGATTTTAACCGTTCAGGCCATAGAATTACGTTCTGGCGTGAAACAAGAGATTGAAATTACGCCTAGTTATGGACTAAGTGATGATACGGTAGAAAAAATGTTGATTGATAGTATTACCCATGCGAAAAGTGATGTAGAGCAACGGATGCTGATTGAAGCACGAAGCGAAGGTGAACAATTGGTTTACACCGCAGAAGGTTTTATCAAAAAACATGCAGAACATTTAACCGAAACTGAAATTGCAGAAACGGTGGCATATATTGAAGCGCTAAAAACGGCTTTAGCATCACAAGAAAAAGACACAATTTTAAAGAAAGCAGACGAGCTTAACGAATTTACCCGTCCGTTTGCTGAACGTGTAATGGATGCTGCGATTTCTACTGCGATGAAGGGCAAGAAAATAGAGTAATTTCAGCTCAAATCCGTCATTCTGAACTTATTTCAGAATTTTTCATGCTATTGTTGGCTGTATTTTTAGATGCTGTTATATTTCTAAAATATGGTTCAAAGTTATTATAGATAGTTATTCTGATTCAACAGCTATGCATTTATTTTTTTTGGAAAGCAATATCAGTGCTAATCGGATTCGATAGTCCCGCTTTTGGTACGAGTTCCAATTGAAGGATCGGAAGCTCTTCCCACCAATCGGGTTTAAATAACACAGGTACAGCGAAAAAACGCAGGTCGCGATGCCAATAAAACAGATACAAATAATTATCTTCGGTTACGGATCAAATCAAACATTTTCTGATGTCTTAACCAATGTATAAATTTAAAATCTTAATTGGCTTTCTCTTCTTTCTCATTACAGTTTATAACAGCGCTTCTGCCCAATCAGATACAAGCCTAATCAAAACTTATTTAAAAACCTTAACTAAAACGCCTCAGTTCCGCAATTACAGCAATATCGATCAACTCAATCTAACGGCCGGTTACATTACAACTGTTTTTAAAAACTCTACCGATAGCGTTTACGCACAGGAATATACTGTTGATCAGAAAATTTATAAAAATATCATATGCTCTTTTGGTACGGAAAATAAAAAACGGATTATTGTTGGTGCTCATTACGATGTTTGTGGTGATCAGGAGGGGGCTGATGATAATGCCAGCGGTGTAATTGGTTTACTGGAACTTTCGAGGTTGCTTAAAGGTAAAAAACTAGATTATCGAATCGATCTCGTAGCTTATACATTAGAAGAACCACCTTATTTCCGTACCGAATTAATGGGCAGTTACATTCACGCCAAATCGCTAAAAGAATCAAAAGCCGAAGTATTTGGAATGATTTCACTCGAAATGATCGGTTATTTTAAAGATGAAGCAAAAACTCAATCCTACCCTATTGGCATACTATCTATGAAGTATGGAAACAAAGGGAATTACATAACGTTGGTTAAAAAATTCGGATCAGGCGAATTTGTAAATCAGTTTTCTAAAAATTTTAAAACAAGCAAAAGTATCTTAACTAAAACATTTGCCAGCCCACCTTCACTGCCAGGCATCGATTTTTCTGATCATTTAAACTACTGGAAATTTGACTACGATGCCATGATGATTACCGACACTTCCTTTTACCGGAATAAAAATTATCACCAAAAAACCGATACCATGGAAACTCTTGATATACAGAGAATGGCCAAAGTAATTGATGGAGTTTATAATGGGTTGATTTCTTTGAAACCATAATATAATTCCAGAATATGGTTAAATCGATCAAAGTTAAAGACAATGGCAACATATTCATTATGATTTATATCTTCTGCATGTTCCCATTGTTCTTTGTCGCACCAATATTTATGTTTAATCTAAGTTATGTTCAATCAGCTTTAATCTCAATGTCCATATTAACTGTGTTCTTTATTTTCTACTTTAAAAACCTAATCGCCAAGCAGGATGAATACGCAATTATTGCTAACGAAAATGAAATCACCTTATTAAATCTGGGAACCTTTAAATGGAGTGAAGTTAAACTTATAAAGACCATTGATGAGTCATTCGGACGCAGAAGATATTCTTACATCAATATTATTTTAGAAAATGGCAGAAAATTTAAGATAGAATCCACAAACTTCGATTATCCCAATCATGAATTGGAAACAATTCTAAAAACGCTGGGTAAACTCACCAGTTCATAAATTTCTTACCATACATCAAAAACCACTTCATCCTCATCCATTAACTTTGTTAAAATTATTTAGCATTATGGAATTAGGTATCGGAATGTTTGGCGATCTGCAGATCAATGCAAAAGGAGAAATCCAGCCTGCTCAGCAAAGGCTTCAGGAAATTATAGAAGAAATAAAACTCATGGATGAAGTGGGTTTGGATTTTTATGGAATCGGCGAACATCACCGTCCTGATTATGCTGTATCCAGTCCGGAAATTATATTGGCTGCTGCTGCTACCGTAACCAAAAACATTAAACTGAGCAGTGCGGTTTCGGTTTTAAGTTCATCCGATCCGGTTAAACTTTATCAAAATTTCGCAACGATAGACCTTATTTCAAATGGCAGAGCCGAATTAATGGCCGGTAGAGGCAGTTTTATCGAATCATTCCCTCTATTTGGTTACGATCTTCAAGATTACGATCAGCTTTATGAAGAAAAATTAGAATTGCTCCTAAAAATAAACGCATCACCTAAAATCAGCTGGAAAGGTAAGTTCAGACCAGAATTAAATAACCAGGAAATATTACCAAGAGCAGTAAACGACAATTTAAAAATATGGGTTGCTGTTGGCGGAACACCAGAATCGGTAGAACGTGCGGGCAGATTGGGCTTACCTGTAATGTTCGCCATAATTGGAGGTCAGCCCATACAGTTTAAGCCACTTTTCGATTATTATAAAAAAGTTTACCAGGCATATGGACATGACATGGGCAAGTTCGAAGTTGGCGTGCATATGCATTCCTTATTTGGCGAAAACAGCAATGAGGTTGCTGATTATTATTACCCGCTTTATTCGGCTCAAATGAACCGCATCGGCCGCTCACGTGGCTGGGCACCGTACCAACGCAATCAATTTGATTCAGGAAGAGGTGATGGCGGTGCTTTAATCATCGGCGATGCAAACGAATCAGTAGATAAAATTTTGGCAATGGAAGAAACTTTTGGTTTAACCCGTTTCTCAGCCCACATGGATGTCGGTGGACCATCTCACGCAGCTTTAATGAAATCGATAGAGATTTTCGGGACTAAAATTGCTCCAAAAGTACGCGAAGCATTAAAAAAATAGATTAGGCCTCATTCTTCTTTACAAAAACCTGCAAAAAAGAATAGATGTAACAACCCACACAAATGGCAAATAAACTCTCCAATAATGCAAAAACTGTCATAATAAAGGTTAAGATGAGCGCAATTGTATAAAAATTAAATAAAAATGTCGCGGTAATCAATAGGCAAAACACAAAGCCTAAGGTTGCCGCGAACTTTTTTGGTGCCAGGTCTTTCATTTTCGGAGGAATTGAAGATACATTTGAAATTCTAATTGCTATAAATTTCAAGAGGCTAAATTTCCCTGTTGTAAATGCCCTTAATGCAAAATCAAATATCAAAAAAACAATTGCCCAGTAGTTTGAAAATACCATACAGGTAATTGCAATCACTGCTACCATAAAGGCGATAATCCTCACTACATTTTCATTTACTCTTTCAGCTGATACCGGGCAAGATAATTCCATTAGATGCTATTTTGAAAGTAAATTTAAGGAATTTAATTGACCACACCCAGCCCCTACCTGAAAGATGGTAAATAACTAAATTTTCCCGCCCTTATTCAAATTCATTCTTATCTTTAGTAAAGTAAAATTACGCACTACCAGATATAGAATGGATAATTCCGAAAAATTAAATCTGCTCATGATCAAGCTCGAAAACCTGTTGCTTAGGCAACAAGGTTTTGAAGCCGAAATTCAGGCATTAAGAAATGAAGTTAAAGCATTGCAATCGCCCGGTGCTGCAACCACAGCACCAGCAAAGCCTGCCGAACCTGTAATTGCGCTCCCACCGAGAAATACACCTCCGAGCGTTGTTATACAAAATCAGGCAACACCCCGCCCCATTCCTGTTCCGGCTCCCGTTCAAACGACAGCAAATCAACCACAGCCCAATTTTGCCGAGCGCTTTACCCGCGAAAATATGGTTAAATCTGATTTCGAAAAATTTATCGGAGAAAACCTGATTAGCAAAATTGGTATCCTGATTTTAATTATCGGTGTGGCCATTGGCGCTAAATATGCTATAGATCATGACATGGTAAGTCCACTTACCAGGATTATATTGGGTTATGCGGTTGGTGCCGGCTTAATGGCCTTTGCTATAAAACTCAAAGCCAAATACGAAAATTTCTCTGCGGTATTAGTAAGTGGGGCTATTGCCATTATGTATTTTATCACCTACGCCGCTTACGATTTTTATGCGCTCATTCCACAGGCATTGGCTTTTGCCTTAATGGTTATATTCACCTCCTTTACTGTTGTTGCTGCCATTAAATACGATAAGCAGGTTATTGCCCATATTGGTTTAGTTGGTGCTTATGCCGTTCCATTTTTGCTAAGCGACGGATCAGGGAAAGTTGGTGTATTGTTTACCTACATGGCCATCATCAACATTGGTATCATGGTACTTAGTTTCAAAAAGTACTGGAAACCACTGTTTTATGCTTCTTTTGGCTTAACATGGCTCATTTTTGTTTCGTGGAGGCTTGATTTAAGCGACTCATATAATTATTTTGGATTAGCACTATTGTTCTCGACCGTATTTTTTATCACTTTTTACATCACCAACCTTGCCTATAAAGTAAGCAAAAAAGAAATTTTTGGCTTTAGCGATGTGGTGATTCTGCTCTTAAATTCATTTATCTACTATGGAATAGGATATTTTATATTATCTAATAATAAAAACAGTGTGGAGCTATTGGGTTTATTTACACTTGCAAATGCGGTAATACACTTCGTGGTAAGCCTGATTATCTACAAGAAAAATCTTGCGGATAAAAACTTGTTTTACCTTATCCTGGCCATGGTCATCACCTTTATTACCATGGCCGTGCCTGTTCAGTTAAATGGTGGCTGGGTTACTATTTTCTGGGCTGTAGAAGCTGCGGTACTATTTTATTTAGCCCGTATAAAAAAGATTGCCATTTACGAAAAACTATCATTCCCATTAATATTCCTTGCATTTTTTAGCCTTTTAGAAGATTGGATTACTTATTACGATATTTATGATGGGAATTCTATAACCATTACGCCAATCATCAACGTAGGCTTTTTAACCGCATGCATATTTATAGCCTGTTTCTTCTGGATGTTCAGCATCAATAAAAAAGAAAATGAAACGCCTGCAGAATGGATCTGGATGAGACAGATATTAGGTTATTCCATTCCGGCAATTCTGGTTTTTGTAACCTACGTTGCTTTTAGAATCGAGATTTCTAAATACTTTAACAACCTTTTCGAACTCAGTAAGATTACGGTTAATCCAAAAACTAAATTTTACGATCCGCTTAACGAATACAATTACAATTTCAAAGATTTAAAAACGACCTGGACATACATTTACACCTTGTTTTTTGCTTCAGCTTTAAGTTATTTAAACATCAAAAAACTAAAAAACGGAGAATTGGCTATTGCCAACCTCATCATTAACATCTTTGTTATTATTATCTTCCTCACGTTCGGACTATATAATTTAAGCGAGCTAAGAGACAATTACCTACTACCCGAAAGTAAATATTTTACTATTGGTACATTTAATATCGGCATCAGGTACGTCGCCATTGTCTTTTTTACACTTCTGATTATGCAATGTTATCAACTGCAACGCTCGGGACTTTTGAAGAGAAACTTCAGAACAATGTTCGATTACCTTCTCTACATTTCACTGTTGTGGGTTGTTAGCAGCGAATTGATCAATATTTTAGAGCTTTCGCACTCCGAAGCAAGCTACAAACTGGGATTGAGCATCCTTTGGGGTATTTTTTCTTTATTCCTGATTAGTATGGGACTCGCCAAAAACAAGAAACACCTGCGTATTGGGGCGATGGCACTGTTTGGCATTACCTTGATCAAACTTTTCTTTTACGATATATATGCGTTGAGCACCATCTCTAAAACCATCGTATTTGTTTCGCTGGGCGTGCTACTGCTAATCATTTCTTTCCTTTACAACAAATACAAACATTTAATCATAGATGATGTTGAAGCTAAAAATTAAACTTTTTATATTGTTTCTGCTTTGCATAGCAACTGCAAATGCACAAACCAATTCTTATAAATTTAAACGGAACATCACCAGTGTTAATACCATTTGGCATAAGATGGTTCTGCCGGATGACTTGTATAAAAATGCAAATGCAGGTTTTAATGACCTAAGGATTTTTGGTGTAAACGGGAAAGATACCATTGAAGTACCTTATCTATTGAAACAGCGTGCTGATCAGATTACGAGCCACGATGTTGCCTTTAAACAATTAAATCAAAGTACTAACCCTGAGGGATATTATTATACTTTTCAATCGCCGGAAATAAATGTCATTAATCAGATCAACCTGATATTTAAGCAGCAAAATTTCGATTGGAAAGTAAATCTGGAAGGAAGCAATGACAACAGATCATGGTTTACCGTTTTATCAGGCTATCGTATTTTATCGATTAAAAACAATGACACGGATTACCAGTTTACCAAACTGAGCTTTCCGGATTCGAAATACCAATATTTCAGAATTGCAGTAAAAAGTCCTGTCCAGCCCGAATTATCAGAAGCAAAAATTTCTAAAACGGACACAATAAAGGGAACTTATCGGGAGCTGAAATATCAATCATTCAACATTAAAAACGACGTTACCACAAAAGAAACCATAGTTGATGTTGTATTGGCAAATCCGGTTCCAATATCTTATTTAAAATTAAATGCACAGAGCGACTTCGATTTTTACCGTCAATTTAAAATTGAATATGCAACAGATAGCTTTAAAACCGACAAAGGCATTCAGTACAACTTTGCAAATCTTTACGAAGGCATTATAAGTTCTTTAGAGAAACCTGAATTTCATTTTGCAAATAGCATTACTTCCAGGATAAAGATTACAATTCAAAATAACGACAATAAACCATTACGCTTAAGTGGCCTTGTACTAAAAGGGAATGTATATGAAATTATTGCCAGGTTCGATCAGCCAAACAGCGAATATGCCTTATATTATGGTAATGAAAAAGTTGAAGCTCCTGTTTACGAGATCGAAAAATTTGAAAGTAAAATCCCATTAGGTTTAACCAGTGTAAACATTGGCCAGGAGCAGAAAAATCCAGCTTACACAATTAAACTAGAAAAACCATTGTTCGAAAACAAGGCCTGGCTTTGGGTATTAATGGCCGTGATTATTGCGCTATTAGGTTGGTTTTCGTTTAAAATGTTGAGAAACTAAGATGTCAGGCATTTTATTTATGTAAAGAAAATTCCCTATATTAGGTTATATGAAAAGATTAACGATTTTATCTGCGTTAATCATCCCGCTATTTCTTTGTACCTCCTGGGGCTTCTTTGCACACCAAAGGATAAACAATCTTGCTGTTTTTACTTTACCCCCCAGCATGATCAGTTTCTATAAAAAGAACATCAAATACATTACCGAACATGCTGTAGATCCCGATAAACGAAGGTATGCGGATACATTAGAACCCCCGCGGCATTATCTTGATGTGGAGAATTACGAAAAAAATATCGATAGCATCCCCGAAAAATGGAACGATGCTTTAGCCAAGTATGGTTTAAAAAAGTTAAATACAGATGGAATTGTTCCATGGCAGATTCAGCGTACCTATTATAGCTTGGTTAAGGCTTTTAAAACAAGAGATTCGATCAAAATTTTAAAATACTCAGCAGACTTAGGCCACTACATTGGAGATGCTCACGTGCCTTTGCATACCACCGCAAATCATAACGGCCAGCTCAGTAACCAGGTGGGAATCCATGCGTTCTGGGAAAGCCGTTTACCAGAACTGTTTTCTACAAATTATAATTTTGTTGTTGGCAAGGCCATTTACATCGAAGATCCATTAAAAGAGGCCTGGAAAGTACTTAAACATACCCATAGTTTAGTTGATACTGTTTTGAATTTCGAAGCGGAGTTAAATGCATCATTTCCCTCCAAACAAAAGTATAGCTTTTCAGAGCGCAACAATACAGTGCTTAAACAATATTCTAAAGAATACTCAAAAGCCTATCATGATAAGATGAACAATATGGTAGAAAAGCAAATGCGTGCAGCCATATTAACCATAGGCTCATTCTGGTATTCGGCCTGGGTTGATGCCGGCCAGCCTGAGCTTAAAAACCTGATCAAAACAGCATTATTGCCTGATGAGCAAAAAGAAGAAAAAGCGACCGAAAAGAAATATCAAAGTGGAGTACTTATCGGTCGGGAAATTTAATTATGCTTTAGTCTCTCCGTTCTCAATAATTTCTTCAACCTTTTTTGGCTGAAAGCGGCTTCTAACCGCAGCCCAAATGGCAGGAACAAAAGTAACTACAGCGATAAAGATGATCACAAGCTCAAAGTTGTTTTTGATTACAGGAATCTGGCCTAAAAGGTAACCGCCAATTAACAGCGCGAAAATCCAGGTTACTCCACCAATAATATTATAATAGGTAAAACGGCCAAATGGCATTTTAGCTATACCGGCAACAAAAGGGGCAATGGTTCTGAAAATCGGTAAAAAGCGGCTTAACATAATCGCTTTACCACCATGTTTTTCGAAAAATTCGTGCGATTGGTGGTAATACTTAAGCTTTAAAATCTTGTTTTTCTCTTTAAAAACACCGGCGCCCAAAACACTTCCCAATTTATAGTTTACCGTATTACCTAAAATTGCCGCAACAATTAAAATAACCAACATCACCCAGATATTTAAGCCGGTTTCATGTTCGCCTGCAATAAGTGCCCCCATTGCAAAAAGCAAAGAATCGCCAGGTAAGAAGGGCGTTACTACAAAGCCAGTTTCGGCAAAAATAATCAGGAATAAAATGAGGTAGGTCCAGGTACGATATTCGTTAACAATTTCGGCTAAATGAACATCAATATGGAGAATAAAATCTAAAAGCTGCTGTAGTAGTTCCAATTTATCTGATTTTGGGCAAAAGTATGAATAGTAAAGGGATTAAATGCTTTAAATTGCAATAATAATTAGTTAGAAGAAACCAGGCGCATTTGAAGTTCTCCTTTTTTTGTACCGTCAAGCAAAACAGTATAAACCAATCCTTTTGATATTGCAATTGATTTTGACGTGGTAGTAGGAAGCGAATCCAATGCATTTACAGGAGGCTGTGTAGAAACCGGGGTTACGAGTGCAAAAGAGATCCGCGTTGCTTTACTTAACTTGATGGTATGACTTATTCTGTCCCCATATTGCATGTTAAAGGTATCGAAAGCTTTTCCATCATCCTGAATAATTACTTTTGAACCCAGGGTATAACCAAGATTTAAGAAAGTCAGTTTTACTGAGTCTAGACTCTGCTTTACATTATCCTGAAAAACAGTTAATTCTGGTGGACTGGTAGTTGTTTTTCGGGTGTAGTAAATGGAATAATTAGCGCCAATATCAAATTTTTGAGTGGTACTTGCAACATCGACCCCGGTATTTATATTTCTGGATGTAATGGTATAGCTAGAATCTCCGGCAACAACAAGATAATTACTGTTAGAGCCATAAACGGTGGAAGCTCCCGACTGAACACCTTTAAGGAAAAAGTTTTGCGTTGTATCAGTTACAGCAGATTGGAAATACCTGATCTTTGCATCCCCTTTAATGAAATTATCATTCTTTATACAAGAAAAGATCATTAATACAGGGAAAAACAAGAGAAGTATTTTGGGAAATATAAAACGGGTATTTTTCATATAAAATCGCTGATGCTAATAAAACGTAAAGATAACAGAAACGATATGATTTTATTAAAATTAATTATCAGTGATAATATGTGCATCTAAAGTTGCTGCAGTTGTACCGCTAAACCAAATGGTATATATTTTACCGCCTTCTAAACTTGCTGCTTCGATGGTTTTAATACTCCCCGAGCCTACTACATTATATTTTAAATTCAAACCTGCATCTACTGTAAAATAATTAGATGCCTCCTTAAAAAGCAAACCATTAACAAATTGGGTGCCTGCCTGCACCATCACATTTATACCAGTGGTAAAATTAGGCGTAAGGTTAATGAGTTTTATTTTTGCTTTAGTTGCATCTGTATTGCTCAGGTTATCTTCGTAACTTACAATTTCCAGTTCACCTTTTTTATTGGTAACCAGAAAGGTGGTATAGGTAATAGATGGTGTAAAGTTTAAAGATGTATCTGTAGTGGTATTATTAGTGCCAGTATAAGAAACGCTTCTACTGCCCGAAGGTACTTTTAGATATTCGCTGGTTTCGCCAAAGGCTAAGGCAACCGTAGTGAGTTTTTCGTTATCCAGATAAACATCCTGATGCACTTCAGCCAGCGATGCATTGACCATTTTAACCTTCGCCTGCCCTTTAGCTACCTCGCCCGCATCATTTTTTTTACAGGATGTTAAGCCAATTGCAGATAAGGAAATAAATAAAATCAGAGATTTTGAGAGATAAGTATAGATTTTCATAGGATGGTTAGTTGGTTGAAAACAAAAATGGCTTGGTCAAAAACCAAGCCATTTTCTATGAAAACTAAAATAATAGTAGATTTTAGTAACTGTTATTTAACATTACCGGCATTACCAACATTAAAACATCTTCATTTTCATCGTTAGTTTGCGGAATTAAAAGACCAGCCCTGTTTGGTGTAGAAAGCTCTAAAGTAACTTCATCGCCACTTAAATTGCTTAACATTTCGATTAAAAAACGTGCATTAAAGCCTATTTCAAGATCTTCTCCGTCATATTGACAGCTTAAACGCTCATGTGCTTCATTGGCGAAATCCAAATCTTCAGAAGAAATATTCAACTCGCTGCCACTGATTTTTAACCTTACCTGGTGTGTAGTTTTATTGGCAAAAATTACAACCCTGCGAAGTGTATTTAAAAACAATCCTCTATCAATAATTAATTTATTAGGGTTGTTTGTTGGAATTACTGCCTCATAATCTGGATAGCGTTCGTCTATTAAACGACACACCAAATTGATATTTTCAAATTTAAAGAAAGCACTTGTTGCATTATAATCAACTGATACATTGATATCTGTAGATGGCAAAGCGGCCTTCAAAAGTGTTAAAGCTTTTTTAGGAAGAATAAATGATGTTGCTTTATCAGCCTTGCTATCCATACGGCGGTACCTCACCAGTTTATGTGCATCTGTAGCTACAAAAGTGATATGCTGAGGAGATAACTGACAGAAAACACCCGTCATTGCCGGACGAAGCTCATCATTACTTACCGCAAAAATGGTTTTCGTAATCGCTTCGGTTAAAACCGATGCAGGCAAGTTTACTGAAGAAGCATTTTCTACAACCGGAATTTTTGGAAAATCATCACCATTTTCGCCACTCAGTTTATATTTACCGTCTCCGGCACTAATCTCGATGGCAAAAGTGCTGTCATCAATATTAAATGCAATAGGTTGATCTGGTAAAGTTTTAAGCGTATCTAATAAAATTTTTGATGGAACAGCCACTTTACCTTCTTCTTTTGATTCTACAGCCAGTGCAGTTGTCATACTGGTTTGCAGATCGGTAGCAGAGATAGTTAAGTTTCCATCTTTAATTTCGAAAAGAAAATTTTCTAATATAGGTAAAACCGTGCTGCTGCTTGAGGCACCATTTACAGTTTGTAAGTGTTTTAATAGAGTTGATGTGGATACAATAAATCTCATGATATCATTTAGTCTTCTTCAAAAATATAAAAATTATTTAGCGTACTTGTATTTGCGGTAATAATGTTGAAAAATCGCAAAGAATATTAACAATAACAAGGGAGCCACAACATTTATGAACTGCCATTTGGTTTTTTCGAGCTTAATTTTGGCTTTATCCAATAATCTGATCTTTACTTCTTTATTCCGCAAGGCAATCAGATTATCTTCATCGGTAAAATAATCGACCACGTTTAACAAGAGAGCCTTATTTCCATACGTCCGTTGCGAATAACGGTCGAAACCCAATGGAAAAGGAGAACCATCTTTTTCAGAAACCTGATTTTTAAATACATCACCATCGCCAATGATAATCATTTTACTTGGTTTACTGGTTAACTCGCTGGTAAAAGGCGCTGTTATGCCCGCAGGTAAAGGTCGTCCGGCAAATACAGAAGGAAAACTTCCTTCTAACAGTATCCCAACATTTTGAGGAACACTTTGAAATTCTTTAGGATTTAACTGTTCGGCAACCATTTGCAAGCTGAATGGCTTTGGTGTATTATATACTTTATTATATGGCGAAGTGCTTAGTATATATGATTTGGTTACGCCTTTTGCCCCTATCGTGTCTACTGTACCCGGGAATTCTGATTTTATACCATCCAAATTTTTAACTACACTGTGAATGGTATCAGGAAGTAAAATCGGGTAATAAATCCAGGGCAGCAATTGCATTTGACCCGCTCCTCCCGCTGCACCTGTTGAAACCGGAATTTCGGCACTATTCGCCGGGTCGGCAATAATGTTGTAATTAATCCTGCCGCCATACATAAAAAGCATGTCGTCGAGGTTGAGGTTATTATTCGTGGCCATTTGTCCGCCCCTACCCCTTAAACTGTCCAACTCTGCCGAAACCTGATCAATACTCCAAAGCACCCTTCCACCTTTCATTACAAAGTAATTGATCTTATATTTTTCTGTTTCGGTAAAAGGTTTTTTAGGCTTCGCAATAACCATCATGTTAAGTTTATCCAGCCCTTCTTTGGTAATCGTATTTAAATCAACCCTACCTACCACATAATTATTGGCTAATGAAGTCCTTGCATCGTACAGCTGTAAATCAGAGAGTTCTCCATTCGATTCTGTAAAACCAATCCTGGGATTATAACCGTTGATCACTTTTTTCAAACTCGAGGTTAAGGTATATTCCAGATTTTCTATTGAGCGGTTGATATTTTCTTCATAGCTGCCAACCACGTTGAAATTTTGAAGCAACTTAACCGGCATCTGTTTACCATTGCTTTCAATCATCGCCATCGGAACCACAAGTTTCTCTGTTGAACCACTTTCTGTTTTTAAGGTAGTCCGGGTGGCTTCGATCCCGTTTTGTGCCAGGTTGTAGATCACTGTATCTTGTTCCTGTGTACTCAAACCCGCCAAAGGATCAATATAAACCAATTTGAAATTTGCTTTTGAATAAGCTTTATAATCAGACAGGATATCACTTACCGCAGCCTGCAAACGTTTAAAAGCAGGTGGCAATTCGCCTTTTAAAAACACAGTAATGATTATCGGTTTTTCATTTTTTTCGAGTATTGATTTTGTTTTTTCACTTAGGGTAAAGCGTTTGTCGGAAGTAAAATCAAAACGGTGAAAAACATATTGACCAAGTACATTTATAGCGATCAATACAGCTATTGCGACAATAAAATTAATCCATTTATTCTGCTGCTTCATTATCGTTTCCCTCCTATGATTAATTTGGTAAACAACAAAAACAGAACAGAGAAGGTAATAAAGTAAATCAAATCTCTGGTATCTAAAACGCCACGGCTGATGGAGGTATAATGCTGATTAATGCCTAAATCGGTTATCGTACTTTCAATGGACTGAAAAGCTGCAATCTGACTAGTATAATCGAAACCCAAAAAGGAAAATGCACATAAAGCGGCACAGATAACAAAGGCGATCACCTGGTTTTTGGTTAACGCTGATGAAAATATACCAATGGCAGTAAAAGCTGCACCCAATAAAAATAAACCAATGTAGGAGCCAATAACAGAACCTGAATCGATATTCCCTTCCGGAAAACCAAGTTTTGAAATGCTATAATAATAAACCACAGTGGGGATTAAAGCAAAAAGTACCAGAACCAAACTGGCCAGGTATTTCGCCAAAACGATCTGCCAGATGTGGATTGGCCGGGTAACCAGCAATTCGTAAGTTCCCTCTCTCCTCTCTTCTGCAAAAGAACGCATCGTAATGGCCGGAATAAGGAACATAAACAGATAAGGTACCAGACTGAAAAATCCGCTCAGCTCGGCATAACCATAATCAAGTATTGATGTATCAGGAAAGAACCAAAGTAACAGACCTGAAGCCAATAGAAAAATGCCAATGGTGATATAAGCAACCATCGAACTTAAGAAACTGAATAACTCGCGTTTAAAAACTGCGTACATGTGCTATTAAAATGCCGAAGTTAACCATTTATTCCTGCAAATTTAAAAGGACTTGATTAAATGCCAGCCTTGCAGACCCAAAAAATAACTTAAGCAGAAATCCTGAGAAAATTTCAGTCGCAAAAAAAGAGATTATATCATCGTCATTGCGAGAAAGGCTTTTTCAGCCGACAGCCTGCCCCGATTTTCGGGGAAGCAATCTTTCTAGCAAGGATCGCTAGCAGGAAAGATTGCTTCGTCTTACCTCTTCGCAATGACGACTTTTCTTCGGATCTGTCAACTATAGCCTGTCGAAGGACCTGCTTAAATACGGCTTTAAGGTGTTTCGACAGGCTCAACATGACAGCATCTAAGGCGAAATCACCTTTATGATACCCCCTCTTGAAAAAATTTTTATTTATTTAGAAAGAAAACCCTACACCTACAGATAATACGCGGTTGGTTACTTTTGAAACCTTTGCATCCGAATAATCAAGGTTACTCAAACCCAAACCATAACCAGCATGGATGTTAAAACCATTACTTAGTTGATAACCCGCCAAAAAATTAACACCGAAATCACCTCTTTTCATTGTTCCGTCCTTTCCAAATTTGATATCCTCTTCTCCTGAATCGGTTATGGTGCTACCACCACCACTTAGCGTAGCTGTAGATTTATTTTTTCCATTAATGGCTATTGCATAATAAGGGCCTGCACCAATAAAAATCTTCCCGCTACCGAGAGCAAAATTAAACACTGCGTTTACAGGAAGTTCAATATACATTGTACTAATTTTTGAGTTGGCAGTAGCCGTATAAGTGTTTCCTAACTCAGCGTTATAATAATAGAAATCAGTTTTTCCGCCCTTACCAATTAAAGATAGGCCGGGCTGAACTGAAAATACATCCGAAACAGGAATATCCACCGTTCCACCTACATAAAAAGAGGTATTCATTTTTTGTTCGTACCCATTGTTTTCGGTACCTGAAACACCAAAGGTTGGCAATGTTACACCTGCTTTTACCCCGATTTTGATGTCATTGTTGGTTTGAGCTGAAGCTGCAAAGCCCAAGCCTGCAACTGCCAAAAGAGATAGCATTAATTTTTTCATCTGATTTTTTTGAGAATTGTTTTTTATTTTCCGTGCTTTTGCCTGTTTGACAAAAACGCTACAATGATAATAAACTAATTCAATAGTTTGATAAATTTTATTTTTATATCGCTGAAATGATGGAGTTTAGAAACAACAAAGCCCCCAATTTCCTGGAGGCTTTGAAATTCAATACTTTGAATATACTAATTGATTGGATTATTATTTCTCCTCGGTTCTACACTAATACTTAAGACGTTTCCATTTGTAATTTCGCGAGTCGCGTAAGATCCATTCAATGCTCCTATGATGATTGGTTGATCAAATGTTAATATAGCCTCTCCCAAATAATCTGATCCTAACATTGTTTTAACTGAATATATTCTTTTTTCAGAACTTGTAGCAGTTAGGCCAAATTTTGCTCCAACTTTGTCCTTTACTCCACCATTAATTTCAAAATTCGCGGCAAATGTTGTTGTGTTTTCATAACCTTTAGTTTCTTCAACTGTACCATCAACCTCATAAAAAATAAATTTCCATGCTGTTCCATAGTTCTCTAGATCCCAAGGAATTAATTCAACATTAGGGTGGTATTCTTTAGGTATAACAGTTTCTAATTCATATACATTCCCCCTGTAAACCGATACTTTTATTTCTCTTATAAATTTGTATTGAAGATCAAATAAATCCCTTGGGTTCACGCTTATTTGCCTAACATACTCATTACCAACTCCATTTTTAGAATTAATTAAAACTGTAATTCTAAACTCAAAATTACCATCAAACCATCCAGGGGTCCTACGACCGCCACTTCCAGGGATATTTCCGTCAATATAGCCATCATATGGTTTTGGATCGCCATCTTGGTCAGCGATAAGGCCTAAAGCATTTGGAGTTAAAAATTTAAATGAAGTAATAAATTCACTGTAATAATTTCTAAATTTTCCGTTAGGACTACTTGGAGTTATACCGTAATAAACATAATCACGATGCCATTCGCTACCTGAATTGTAAGCATCTACATTTACCTGATCAATCGCATTTGGATTCGATAGATTAGGCGATGGGGCTGTTCTACTAACTGCTCCTTTAATTCCAGCAAATTTATTTGAATTTAATAATTGAGAAGAATTGGTTTTTACATCAGGAATAGATCCGTCAAAAGCTTTGTCTGTAAATTCGAATGAAATTTTGCTCCCAGCATTTGAGCCAACAGACTGAGCAGTAGCAGCTAATTTATTTACACCTGTTTTGACCCTAATCCTTTCATTTTGTTTTATTACGATTACCGGGAATCCTGGCACTTCATTTGGCTTTAATTCGACTCTATCATCTCCTCCATATAAGTTAACAAAATTTTCACCATTTGTATTATTTACGGCAATTAATGGAATTTCACTAACATGATTCCATGTTTCAGGACTGAAACCCGGCAATGTAGGCACAAAAATCGTTAATAAAGGGAGCTGACTCTCAATTTTATCTAATTCTTCAAGGGTAGTAAAATCCAACAACTTTTCTCTTAGTGTTTTACCAGCACTAACTTGTTTATCTTTAACTAGCTGATATAAAATATCATGATCTTTATCAAACTGTTTGAGGCTTTCTGTTTTAATAAAATTCCGCAAACTTTCATCGGACTTTATTGCCTTGGCTAGAATTTTTGCAAATGATGTTTCAAAATTCGCTCTTTCGTTAAATTTAAAATTTTGTTCATTTTCATGAAATGAGTTTTCTTTTTTACAACTCGCAACTCCCAGTAGTAGGAATAATGCGATACATTTAATCTGTTTTTTCATAGGATTTTATTAAGTATAGATTTTAATTATTTCCAATTAGCAATCCAAACTAAATGCCAGCAAAAAACAAAAGAAAAAATAAAAAATAAACAACTGATTAACAGATAATAAGAGATAAAACAGACAAATTAAATTAATAGCAGCAATTAATAATTGTAGAAAAATTTCCCCAGTCAGGAAAATATGCCACATTAAACAAGTTACCTAAAGTTCAATATTGGAAATTACTTTTTTTGCTAAAAATTTCACTACTAGCAAATCGAAGAAATAGCCATTATTTTTTCACAAGATATTTTAAAAGTAACTGAAACTTGGTTCCAAATCTAATTAGCTTATCCCAAAATCATTTAAACAACAAAGCCCCCGATTTCCTGGAGGCTTTTGTAATAAATTGTGGTTTCTTACTATAATCCAAAACCGAAGGCTACGCGTAAACCAACTATACCAGAAGATACACCTTTTTGAGAATAGCCTTCGTAGCGAACGCCAAAATCTAAGTTATTTTTAGGACTCACTGAAAATGAAGCACCTAGGGTTGGTGCGTAAATAAATGCAGTACCTGCTCCCTCATTAGTTCCAAAACCAGCGCCTAACTCAGCCGCACCGTAAAAGTTACCACCAAAATAATATTTAGCACCTACTTTTACAGGAATTAATCCGCCGCTAACATCAATATCTTTCTTTGTAGAAAATGATGATAAGTATCCTGCAGAACCTGTTAGGTTTAAATCTTTTGCAACAGGATGCTCATATTGTAATGAACCACCAGCTACTAATAAACCTAAATCACTTGAACCTTTTTCAGTAGGCAAACCTATTTCTGCACCTATAGTAATTTTTTGAACCGCGCCTTCTGTTTGAGCTGAAGCTGCAAAACCCAGGCCTGCAACCATTAATAAAGATAGTAATACTTTTTTCATTGTTTTTTAAATTATTGTTCGTTAATTATTTTGTGTTTTTAGACAAGCATGATGCCAAAAACGTTACAAATAAAATGAAAAACAGAAAGTAACGACTATAAACAACTGATTAACTGACTGTTAAATTAAAATTAATTTATTCTAAAACGTTGTATTAAGTTATAAAAATTGGGAGTTTTGTATTTTTTGACCAATTAACCAAACAATTAAACTCAATAATTGTTTCACAGCCCAAACATATAGGCAAACCTGATTCCCACAAATCCTTTACTATCGGATTTGTTTAAGCCGGCAATATTGTTTTTACCCGTCCATGCTTCGTAGCGGATGCCTAAGTCGAGTTTATTTCCTCCAGAAAGTTTGAATTGGTTGCCAATACCAGGCGACCAGGCAAATAAGGTTTTCTGATCTTTATTTAAAGGTAATGCTGCCCCCAATTGACCTTCGGCATAAAAACTTTCGCCTAGTTGGTATTTCAATCCGGCTTTTGCAGGGATGTACGTTAAATCCTGCACATTAAAAAGTTGGTTCCGCCTACCAAAAAAGTTCATAAAACCTGCATTTAAGGTTAGGGCAAAACTTTCTGCAACCGGAAGATCAGCTTTTACTGACACGCCTAGTCCAATTCCTGAAAGGTTAGAAAAATTGCCAGATGGTAAGCCAATTTCGGCCGCAATGCCAATGTTAGCGCTGTTTTGAGCTTTTAAGAGTACCGGACTTGAAAATAAAAGGACAAAGAGTATAATTTTGATTTTTGGGCTAAGCATGAAGGTTAAGCGGTAAGTTTTCTGAAAATATCTTCTAATGATTGTTGTTGGTGAGCTTTTTTCAAACCTTCTAATGAGTCGTTAGCTACAATTTTACCTTTGCTGATGATGATAATGTCGTCGCAAATGGCTTCAACTTCCTGCATGATGTGCGTGGAAATGACAACAGTTTTAGCAACGCCCAAAGTTTTGATCAACTGCCTGATATCGACTAATTGGTTCGGATCGAGGCCGGAAGTAGGTTCATCTAAAATTAAAACCTCCGGGTTATGGATAATGGCCTGGGCCAGCCCTACCCTTTGGCGATAACCTTTAGATAACATGCCGATTTTTTTATGCTGCTCGGGTGTTAAACCAACCATTTTAATCACTTCATCAATCCGCGCATTTAAGTTTTCGACTTTATAGGTTTGCCCAACAAAACTTAAAAACTCTTTTACATACATATCGGCATAAAGCGGCGTATTTTCTGGAAGATAGCCAATGTGTTTTTTGGCTTCTATAGCCTGAGTTATAATGTTTCTACCAGAAATTTCAGCTGCTCCGGAAGTAGGCGCTAAATAACCGGTAAGCATACGCATGGTGGTTGATTTGCCAGCTCCATTTGGTCCCAAAAAACCCAGAATACGACCAGGTTTAGCTTCAAAGCTGATGGAATCAACCGCTTTTTGCTGATCGTAATGTTTAGAAAGATTTTTAACTGAAATACTCATTGTTGTATGTTTAAACCCAAATTTTCTACAAAATAGTTAAGCTTAGAGATATCGTCATTGCGAGGAGGAATGGAAGCAATCTTAATGCGATCGCCATTAACCATAGCTGTAAGATTTCTTCGTACCTCGCAATGACGTTCAAGCTAATTAATATGCGGTGAACTTATTTTTTTATTGTACCTGAATTTATCCAATTCTTCTGATGCCTGAGGCAGATTATCGCCCGATAAAATATCGGCTCCGTTATTTACAAGATGATAGTAGACATTTTTCACAGGACTTGCCTTTGCACTTTTATCAATATTACCCATTGTACCTAAAATAGTGGTGATGCCTTTGCTATGCAGGTATTGGTAAAATTCCTTATCAGGTGCAGAAACACCAACAAAAGCGACTATCCGGTTATTGGGGATGCCCATGCTATTTAACCTTTTTAATTCAGCTTTCTTTTGCACAGAGGCCGAGATCATTAAGTCTGGAGCCAGTTGATGCACTTCCCTAGCCTGATCGGCAGTATAAGTAATGATAATCGAATTACTTTCTACTTTATATTGCTTCACTTTTTCGATCACTTTGGCATAAGAAACGCCTTTTTTTAAATCGATGGTTAACAAAACCTTGCCTTTGCTCCAGCTGAGGACGCTATCTAAAGTAGGAATCTTAAATTTAGTTTCATTGCCCTCATTATCTTTAAGGTTAAATGCTTTTAATTCTTCGTAGGTATAATTGCTAATCGGTCCTTTTCCTGTAGAGGTTCTATCCAACTGATCGTCGTGCATCATTACCATTACCGAATCCTTACTGTAAGCAATATCAAATTCAATAATTACCGGGTTGTAGGTTGTTGCATTATCGAATGTTTCGATGCAGTTTTCAGGAAAACCAGGCATTGGACCACCACGATGGGCACTGATTAAGGGAAAGCGGCTCTCAGGCGACCATTTCAAGAACTGGTACAATTCTGCGGTGGTATTAAACTTAATATATTGATGGCTTTTTTCTCCTGGTTTGCACGAGCTAAACACGGCAATGACTACCAAGAATAGTAAGTGATGGAATTTCATGTTTCAAAAGTAGGAAAAAATGGAAGATGGATGAGGTAAAATGGAATGTTAAATGCTTAATAGGTTAATTATTCAAAAGGTTAACTGGTTAATTGTTGATATCGGTTAATCGTATCATCACACCAGTTAACCAATTTATACAGTTTAAACAATTAACCAACCTATGCAAATCCATTTTTAATGGCAAAAACGGCCAACCCAACACGGGTTTTGAGTTCGAGTTTTTCGCATAACTGATCGCGGTAGCTCTCAACCGTTCGTGGACTGCAGAACATTTTGTCGGCTATTTCTTTGTAATTGAGCTCGGTAACTGTATATTTTAGGAATTCTTTTTCACGATCTGAGATTTTAATTTCATTATCCTTTGTTTTATTTAAACTGGAGAAGATAATTTTTGATGCCCAATCGGGATAAAAAAAGCCATTGGCATTTAACCTGGTCAGCGCATTTTCGAGTTCTGCAGGATGTGCATTTTTCAGCAGATAACTCATTGCACCGTTGCTTACCATTTTTATTACACTTTTTTCTTCTCCCTGCATGCTCAGCGCCATTACTTTTATATCAGGATAATGTTCTTTTAACCAACTTACGGTTTCAAAACCATCCATGATGGGCATACTGATATCTAAAAGGATCATATCCGGGATTTTGCAATTGCTTTCGAATTTATCAATCAGGTCTTTCCCGTTTTCACATACATAAATCACCTCAAACGCTGCAAAGTTATTAATAATGCCCTGAAGCGCTTTCGCGATAAGGATATGATCATCAACAACAACTATTGTTTTTTTCATGATTGTTTATCTAGTAAAATGGTAAGTGTGGTACCGAAATTGGGTTTACTCTGCACATTAAAATGCCCACCAATTATTTCGGCTCTTTTTTTCATGTTTTTTAATCCAATGCCATCTGCCGTTAACTTAGCATAATCGAAACCCACGCCATCATCCTGTATACGTAATGCTAAAAAAAACTCGGGAGACGATTTTAACCTGATGGAGATGTTACTACAATGTGCGTGTTTTAAACTATTCTGAAGAAATTCCTGCGTAATCCTCAACAACACGTTCTTTTTTACAAACTCCAGCTCAATATGTTCGAAATTATGTTCAAAAGTTACTTTACACCTTTTTAAAGCATTAATATGGTTTACTTCTTCTTGTATTAAAGTTACCAATTCATTTTCAATTACATTATCGTTGGTGAGGTTTTTCGACAAACTCCTTAGATCCTGCAATGATGAATTGATGATCTGATAAATCTGTTCTATTCTTTCATTTTCCTGTGGCACTTTATTTTCATACACCAGCTGCTGCGTATAAAGGCTTACTAAGGTTAATTTTTGCCCGATATTATCATGTAACTCACGCCCGATCTGCTGCATGGTGGCCTGTTGTATTTCTAACTGCGTAGTTAAAAGTTCTTTTTGGTGGATTTCGTTCGTAATCTCGATTTCCTTCAGGTACTCCCTTTTTCGCTGTTTATATTTTTTGATATAAACCATAACGGCCACCACAAACAGCACAAAAAACAGGTTAAACAGGATAATGGTAATTAATAGTTCTGTTTTCCCCATATAAATGAAATTGAGAATAATATGTACATAACGATACCGGAAATGAGGAAATAGTCAAAATAAACATTCCAAATTGGAAGGTATTTTACCAATAAGTAATAGAAGGTCCAAAATGGTAAAGTACCAATGTAAAACAATGTTACGCCCAAATTGATATAGAACATCCTATTTTTGTTAAAATTGATGATATCAGCAGAGGTAATCTGTTTATAATATTCCATCAGCACTAAAACCATCAAAATAAGACTACCAAAAGTATAATTAAATGAAAAGATGATCTTACTTCCTTTAAAGTAAAATTCGCTTGGGATAAAGGAAATTAAATACAACAAAGAAAGAATGATGAATAAACCTCTTTTCTTTAAAGATTTTACAGCATACAGCCAGTAAAAAAAGAAAAACTGCAAAGGAATTACTAAATAATTATAAAACTGCGCCTTGGAGAAGGTGATCCAATTTTCACCATACTTACCAAAAAGCTCGCATACAAAAATAAAGCCCAGGTAAAACACAAAATACTTCCAAAGGTTATTTGCCGCGTTTTTATAGTAATAAAAAATGGAAATTATCGCCGCTAATCCTTCTACCAACAGGAGTACATTGCTTAAAAATGTTTGAAAACCCGACATATTTTACTAATAAGTTTCTTGAACTGCCTCGGCTGGAGGAATCAATTGCCCGTGGTTTTGTGCCATTACCTGCCTCGACTGACCATCACTGTTATCAGCATCCATCGCCATCATTGCAACCGGACGTTGTTTTTCGCGATCATCTATTAAATAGGTAGACTCATCTAAAGGATTAAAATCATAATCCTGGCAACTTCCATTGTTGATTTTCTTTTTTAAGGTTGGGATCATTACGAGCGTATGTTTCCGGGCATAATCTTTTCCTATCGTTTTTTCATTTTCGTCCCATTCACTTTCTTTAGGATATGCGGCGTAATAGAAACGTACGCCCAGGGCACCTATACCAATCCCCGGATTTCTCTTTTTGGTTTGGTATTCGATATCGGTAATAAACTTTTTAAGTATTTTTAAGCTAAATGAAACCGAATGGGCATCATTTAAACCCAAAGTGCTGTTAATGGCATCCAAATGGTTGTTACGGTACTGATCAACCATCTGTTTAATTGTTCGGGTATCCATTGTATTAGGCTGGCTCCTATCCTCAGTTTTAATTAAACCGATCAGTTTTTGTACCAGATAAAGTACTAATACCCCGAATAAAAATACGATGGCATAAATAAGGAAATCTTTCATGTTCATGATTTGTTTGGTTCTGATTAAAGTTAATGTTAATTATCAAAAGTGATAAAACTTTTAACGATAACAGATGGGGTTTTCCCCATATTTCAATGTTGTTTTTACTGCATTTTATCTTGTTGCATTTACTACTGGTTTTTAGTGCTTTACCTAAGGTTTTTCTAACGCCGTTACTTCAATTTTGGTTAGTGTTTAACACCACGAAATACAAAAGGAACAAGCCGAAAATCCTGAATAAAGTAGGCAGTATTTAAAACCTAAAAACCATGTCAAAAACCTTGAAAAAAGAAGAAAAAGTAGCGTACACAGGAAATCTGAAACCTCTTAGAATAACAGTGCCATTAGTCTATTAAACAAATCACACCAATTATTATTTGCCGTTAAATAAAATCTAAAATCATGGAAAATTTTAAAGAAAGAAAATTAATATCAGTAAAGGAACTACAGAGGATAAAATCAATTACCCTGGAAGTTAAAGAAAACAGCCACATTACAATCGGTCCAAATGAAAAAATGTTTTCAGATGCTTTACATTATGTATCTATTAAATCATTTGAAGACCTACAAGAATTGAGTATAATTCCACAAGGTTTAAGCAAGGAAAGTGTTTTAAAAGCCATTTCTGATGATGATGATGAATCTTTAGCAATTGCAAAAAAAGACTATAACTTTTCAAAACAAAGTGATTGTAAATGTCACGATCATGTTGAGCATTCGTTGCAAACCCAGTTCAAGAATATAAGAAGGAAAAGCAATTTTCAGTTAGCGAAACTACTTACCAGTCATCATGGCAAACAGATTTTATGGGATGACTTTGAAGCCATACACGCCTACAAAATGACAATGAATCTCTTAAGGAATCCGCGTCTAGGATTTAATGTAGTGTATTTTGCATTAGATGACATCATCATTAATACCAACGCCACGCTAACCGTTAATTCTGGTACCGATCTTATTAAAGGTAGAAATTTAGTAATACACACGAACGGGAAAATGGAAATAAAATCATCCTACCTTTTCTTAAAGTGTAAAACAGCAAAAGCTTATTCGAACAAACTCGAAAGCCATTCTGCTTCAATTTTAACAAATAAATAGATAAAAAATTAGCTTAATAAAAATCATATTAAAATGCATAATATTATTTTAAACGGAACAGATGGAGCTGTAGGTTTCACTGGGCCAGAAGGATTAAATGGTGGTTTAGGTATTAATGGAAACAAAGCAAATTGCCCATGGTGTTGCGATGATGATTGTGCCGAATTAGGTGGGCCTGGAGGGCCTGGCGGACCTGGTGGCAATGGTGGAACAGGCGGACCTGGTGGAGCTGCTGGAAATTTCAGATTAGAAGTAGAAATATACTATGGAGGTTTTAATATTTCCAGTATTGGCGGTAAGGGAGGAGATGGAGGCACTGGTGGCAAAGGGGGTACTGGTGGTAAAGGTGGCAAAGGCGGCGACGGGGATGACTGTGAATTAGGCAGGCACGGCGGAAATGGAGGACATGGCGGGAGAGGCGGAGATGGCGGTTTTGGTGGCCCGGGTGGCAGAGGTGGAGATATCTCTATAGTGATGAAACATAATCAATCTGGAAGCACTCCAATTCCTATGCAAACAAACGGTGGTGCAGGTGGCCGGCCAGGAGTTGGCGGCTCACAAGGTTTAGCCGGACAACCTGGAGATGATGGTAAAACAACAGGGACTTTTTCTAAAAGCAGCGATTGCAAAACCATGGGACCGGTTGCAAGCTGGGGCTCTGAAGGAGGCGTTGGAGTTTCTCCGGTCAATGGGGTTGGTTCAACCGGTACTGAAGGAATTGTAAGTATTATTACAACAGGTACCGATACTCCCCCTACTCCATAATTAATTAGATTGGCGTTTCTCGTCAAAGATCGGTGTTGCATTTAGCGGCGCCGATTTTTTTTTCACCATAAAGTTAAACATTAATATTTTTACAATATTGGCCACCTAAACCTGATTGCAGCGAGCACGATCCCGATTTTTCATCGGGAGAAGTGAAGCGGAAAGCAGGAACTCCGAAACCGATAAGCAAACCATTGCTTTCCTAAATATTTTGAACCATATAAGAGATTTAAGAACATATAAGCTCGCTCGTCAAGATGCCTTTCGTCTTTTCTGACCACCTTAGCCACCTAAGGCCACCTGAGTTAAATGCCAACATTTTAAAATTTATTAATCCATTTTGGCTTGATCAAAAACCTTTTACCTTTTACCTCTTACCTTTTACCTTATTTATTATCTTTGCTGCATTATGGCTCAAAAGAATAACGACGAACAATTTAAAAATGTAATATCACATGCTAAAGAATACGGTTTTGTATTCCAGAGCAGCGAAATATATGATGGCTTAAGTGCTGTTTACGATTATGGCCAATTGGGTGCCGAATTAAAAAACAACATTAAAACATACTGGTGGAAAGCCATGGTACAGATGCACGAAAACATTGTAGGGATTGATTCTGCAATTTTTATGCACCCTAAGGTTTGGAAAGCCAGCGGACACGTAGATGGTTTTAACGACCCGATGATCGATAATAAAGATTCGAAAAAACGTTACCGTGCCGACCAGTTACTGGAAAATAAAATTGCTGAATTATATTCGGAGTTAGCAAATTTCAGTGCTGATAATAAAGTTAAGTTTGAAGAATTTCAGCAGGAAATATTAGGCCTAAGCGACGAAGGTCAGGCCAGTTGGGTACCCACTTTTAAGGATGAAGCTACCATTTTGGATAATGCAAAATATCCTTTTGTTAATGAGGCAAGCTGGAGATTTGTTAAAAAAGGTTTAACCCTTGAGGTAGAGATGAACCTGGCGCTTAAATCTGAAAATTTAGGTCAGTTAAAAGATTTAATCGTTGATTATAAAATAATCTGCCCGATTTCTAAAACATCAAACTGGACAGATGTACGTCAGTTTAACCTGATGTTTAGCACACAGTTTGGTGCAATGGCAGAGGGTAGTGATGAGGTTTATCTTCGTCCGGAGACAGCCCAGGGTATTTTTGTTAACTTTTTAAATGTTCAAAAATCAGGAAGGATGAAAATTCCTTTCGGTATCGCACAGATTGGTAAAGCTTTCAGAAATGAAGTAATTGCCCGTCAGTTTATTATGCGTATGCGCGAGTTTGAGCAAATGGAAATGCAATTTTTTGTACGCCCCGGCGAAGACACAAAATGGTTCGAATACTGGAAAGAAGCACGTTTAAAATGGCATAAGGCTTTAGGTACCGCGCCTGAGAAATACCGTTACCACGATCACGTTAAACTGGCGCATTATGCCAATGCGGCAACCGATATCGAATTCGAATTCCCATTTGGCTTTAAAGAGGTTGAAGGAATCCACAGCCGTACCGATTTCGATTTAAAGCAGCACCAGGAGTTTTCTGGCAAGAAAATGCAGTATTTCGATAACGATTTAAACGAAGAAGGTAAACCTTATGGCAATTATATTCCTTATGTAATTGAAACTTCTATCGGTTTAGACCGTATGTTCTTGTTAACGATGATCAATGCTTTTGAAGAGCAGGATTTAAGTACAGAAGATAAACAGGATAGCCGTACTTTATTACGTTTACACCCAGCTTTGGCACCATATAAAGTGGCCATTTTCCCACTGACCAAGAAAGATGGTTTACCAGAAAAAGCACGTGAGATTATGGATGAGCTGAAATTCGATTTCAACTGTATTTACGAGGAGAAAGATGCAATTGGTAAACGTTACCGTCGTCAGGATGCCGTAGGTACTCCTTTCTGTATTACCGTTGATCACCAGAGTTTAGAGGATAATACGGTTACCATCCGCCACCGCGACAGTATGGAGCAGGAACGTGTAGCCATTGCTGATTTAGGAAACATCATAGGATCAGCAGTGAGCTGGAAAAGTTTGCTATCTTAATTTTGACCACCTAAAACACCTGAGGGCAGCTCAGTTAATTTAATGATATTTAGTCGCAGGTTAAAACCTGCGACTTTTTTGTATAATAAAAATGGATTTAGCCGAACACTACAATAAACTTTATACCGAATCGATTGCCAAAATAGCTCAGGGTGAATACGAAATTGACCATTTAATTGATTCGGCTACTGATCAGCGTATGGGGATTACTTTGGTGATCAGGCCTGATGCTGCAACGAATCATAATATCCAACAGTTTTTAAGTGAGGCTAAAGCCATTGATCCTGACCAGTATTATTATCAAAATGCAGATATTCACATCACTTTAATGTCGATCATTTCCTGTTATAATGGTTTTGATCTGAAGGATATCAATGTTCAGGATTATAATCCGCTTATTCAGCAAAGTTTAGCCAGGTATAAAAGTTTCAAGATTCAGTTTAGAGGCCTTACCGCATCTCCATCCTGCATTTTAATTCAGGGATTTTTAACGGATACCTTAAACGAAATCAGGGATGACCTGCGCACAATATTCAAAAATTCTGATCTGCAACAAAGCATTGATAAACGCTATACCATTCAAACAGCCCACTCCACAGTGATTCGTTTCAGATCAGAACTAAAAAATCAAGCTGCACTGATTAATCTAATTGAAAAATACAGGGATTTTGATTTCGGGACTTTTGACGTTAAACAGATCGAACTGGTTTATAACGACTGGTATCAGCGGGAGAAATTCGTTAAAAAGCTGCATACCTTTTCATTAGACCTTAACTAATTTCTTTATCTTCGCATAAATTTATTAACCATAACAAATTAGCCCTCGTGAAAGTACCTTTTAAATTATCCTTACTGGCATTGGTATGCCTTCTCATTACTTCATCCTGCAAAAAAGAAATTGATTACCACCCTGAATGGGATACATCCTCTATGAGCGGAAAAGTTGATGGTGTTTTATTGCAGTGTACATTTACAACGGCCCAAACTTATGTGATAGGCGATAAAACAACTCTACAGATTTTGGGAAATAAAGTAACCAGTGGTTTTAGTTTAGTAATTAGTGATTTTAAAGGTGTTGGAACATATACTATATCCGACAGTAATATTGCTACCTATCTACCAAATGTAACTGGCTTACAAGATGCTTATCTTAGTACCTCTAACGGTACAATTAAGATAACCAGTTATTTAGCTAACCAATATATTAAAGGTACTTTCGAATTTAAAGGACAAAATTATGTGACTTCAGCCACGAAAACCATTAGCGAAGGCCAGTTTAGCATTAGTTTGGTGCCAGCAAAAATCCCTGAATCGAATAATAGTACAAATAACTTAAGTGCAAAGGTTGATGGCACTGTAACTGGCTTTACCGGCGAGGCTTCATCAGTAATGTCTCCCCTTGGCAAATTACTAACCATTACAACAGTCAATGGAGATAAACGCCTGCTTATTTCAATAATTGACTACAAAGGTGTAGGTACTTACGATATAGCTAAAGACGGAACCGGTGTTTATATGAAAGACCAAGGTCAAACCGGTTCATTTTATGCAGATGCGGGCACTTTGGTGATTACAAGCGAAGCCGGAAATAAGTTGAAAGGAACATTTTTCTTCAGTGGCGGCAACCAGAATACCACCATAAAAACCTCAGTAAATATTACAGACGGGACTTTTGATTTACCTTTTAGTAAATTATAAAAAGCTAAATTTTAAAATATGGAAGCCGTTGATTTAATAATCAGCGGCTTTTGTTTTGATAGAGGGTTTTGCGAGTAATCCTTCAGTCACAAAAAACAAATGCCCATGATGTAATTTCTTAATCAAAAGCTTGAATGGTATATTTGTTTAGCGATCAAAATCATTTTATATGAAAATTCCACAGAAGTTTTTTGCCCGTCGACATGAAATTGCAGCAGATTATTTAAAAGAATTAGATAAACACCTTGATGACATTGTATCTGGTCGTGAGACAGAAATGTTTGAGGTAAGAGATTTTGCCGATTTAATCCACGTACACCCAACTCATTTAAGTAATACGATTAAAGCTGCTACCGGCCATTCGCCATGTTTCTTTTTTGAAGAGCGTTTAATGGAAATTTCTAAAGCAATGCTACAGAATGTGAGTATGCCCATTGCAGAAATTGCGAGGATATTAACTTATGATCCATCTAACTTTACCAAGTTTTTTAAACACTTCGCGGGTCAAACCCCAAAACAGTATCGGGAGGCTTATTTCGAGTCTTTAGCAACAAATAAGGAAATTGTCACCATATAAAACTTAAACAGTCACCATTTTTACTTAAGCTGTCACCATTTTTACAGCCAATTTCCATCTAATTTTGTTTAACAAATAAAAAGAAAATGGAAACACAAAATAAAATTGCTCTGGTAACCGGCGGTAGCCGTGGATTAGGAAAAAATGCTGCTTTAAAAATCGCTGCAAAAGGAATTGGCGTAATCGTTACTTATCAGTCGAAAAAAGAAGAGGCTGAAGACACCGTTAATGAAATCAAAAAATTAGGTGTACAGGCAGCGGCCTTACAGCTAAATGTAGCCGATACCAAAACTTTCGATACTTTTTTTACTGAGGTTAAAACGGTACTGAAGTCTGTTTTTAATGCCGAAAAATTCGATTTTTTAGTAAATAACGCAGGTATTGGTATCCATGCTTCTTTTGCTGAAACTACCGAAGAACAGTTTGATACATTGGTAAACATCCAGTTTAAAGGCGTATTCTTTTTAACTCAAAAAGCCTTGTCGCTGTTAAATGACGGCAGTGGGATCATTAATATTTCTACGGGCCTCGCCCGTTTTGCCTTACCAGGTTACGCGGCTTATGCATCAATGAAAGGCGCAATGGAAACCTTAACCAAATACCAGGCTAAAGAATTGGGTGAAAGGGGAATCAGATCGAACATTGTTGCTCCAGGAGCCATAGAAACCGATTTTGGTGGCGGTGCAGTACGTGATAATGAACAGCTTAATGCAGGCATCGCTTCGAACACCGCTTTAGGCCGCGTAGGCTTACCAGACGATATTGGTGGCGTGGTGGCATTTTTATGTACCGAAGATGCAAGATGGATAAATGCACAGCGCATTGAAGCATCTGGCGGTATGTTTTTATAATCTACTTGCGTTTTTTAACCTCAAAGGCACCAAGACACAAAGGCTATTTTCTTTGTGTCTTCGTGGCTCCGTGGTTATTTTTTCTTGTTGTTCCTCAACGCTAACCACCACCTAAATTTACAACCAGAAAATAATCTGCATTAAATGGCGTTATCCATGAAAATCATCAGATGCATAAAATACTTCTACCTACCCTTTTACTTCTATTTTTTGTAAACCGGGTAAATGCTCAAAAATGGACAGATGCCGAATTCCGCCGGGCAAATACCGCAGCGAATGCTTCTTATTTAACCAACGAAGAGAAAAATGTGGTGATGTATATGAACCTGATCCGTATTGATGGCGAAAAGTTCTATTACACTTTTTTAGAAGATTACATTAACAACTACAACGCTAAAGTAAAGCAATACAGAAATTACAACGAACTGAGGATTACCCGCAACAATAGCTATTATACCTCTTTACTGAAGCATTTAAGAGGTATAAAAAATCTGCAGGTATTTTACCCTGATGATAAATTAACTGCTTTAAGCCGCAGCCATGCCCAGGATCTGAACAGAAATAACCTCGATACACACGAAAGCAGCAACGGCGATAAATTTTCAAAACGCCTATCCAAATATTTCCCGAATAAAGCAATGAGCGAAAATATCGACTTTGGTTATTCGAACAGTTTGGATATTGTTTGCCATTTATTGTTAGATTGTGGCGTACCATCGCTTGGTCACCGGTTTAACTTGCTCGACCAAAAAAACAAGCTGAATACCGTTGGCGTAAGCATACAGCCGCAACCATCCTACAGTTGGTGCGCGGTGATTGATTTTGTTGCACGATCTGCATATTACACCAATAGTCAATAAGGCATAAACGATCTTATTACAGCGTCAATAAAAATTTAATTGTAAATTGCGCCAAAAATAACAGAACAGTTTTAAGTAATGCGTAACGCCATTTTAGCCGTCATAGATTTTTTTCATCCTCCGTTTAAAAAATTTATTTCTTTACATAATTTCAGGTATCTGGCTACTGGTGGTGGCACTTTATTATTGGGCATTTTAAGTTATTATTTTGCTTACTTTTTCATCTTTAAAACTGAGGAGGTAAACTTTGGAGTAATTGTGCTACAAAGGGAAACAGCTTCGTTACTGGTAGATTATGCCGTTGCCATCCCAACCAGCTTTTTGCTTAACAAATACGTCATATTTACACACAGCGAGCTGAAAGGACGTGTACAACTTTTTAGGTTCATGAACCTGCAGTTTATCAATATCCTGGCTAATTACGTGTTACTGAAATTTTTATTAGAACTTTTACGCGATTACCCAACTTTATCAATGCTTTCGCGGATTGTGGTTTCGGTTTTAATGGCGCTATTCAGCTATTTATACCAACATTACTTTACATTCAGCGTGAAGAAAATTGGGGATAAAAAAGGGAAAAAGGATTAATCAACGACAGTTTTTTTTGCCACGGAGGCACAGATTATCACGGATAATTATAGCGGATACTAAAAACCCAGCCCATTGGCACAAGCTTTCGTACTTAAACGGGATGGAAGCGGTATCCTTTGCTGTCATCCTGAGCGGAGTCGAAGGGCAGCAAAAGATATAGCGAACAGCCCGACCGAACCCTCCCGATGAAATGCTACAGCACCTTTTCTAATCATTAATGTTATATTTTTTGGAAAGCAGTTCCACAAGCATTTCGGTTTTTACAGTCCCGCCTTCACTTCAAGTCCTCACTCGTGCCTCGTTTCGGGCTTTACGCTCCAGTCGGGTTTAGGCGGCCACAATGTTGCTCCTATTGTCGTTTTTATAGCAAATTGCAAAGAAAACCAGGTTTATCAGCATAACCTTTGTTAATAAACGGGATGGAAGCGGCATCCTTTTGCTGTCAGCCTGAGCGGAGTCGAAGGGCAGCAAAAGATATAGCAAACAGCCCGGCAGAACCTTTCCGATGAAATGCTACAGCACCTTTCCAAATCATTAATGTTATATTTTTTGGAAAGCAGTTTCACAAGCATTTCGGTTTTTACAGTCCCGCCTTCACTTCAAGTCCTCACTCGTGCCTCGTTTCGGGCTTTACGCTCCAGTCGGGTTTAGGCGGCCAAAACAGTGCTTCCATTTTCGTTTTTATCCCAAATTGCAGAATAAATCAGCACAAGCCTTCGTATTTAAACGGGATGGAAGCGGTATCCTTTTGCTGTCAGCCTGTGCGGAGTCGAAGGGCAGCAAAAGATAAAGCGAACAGCCCGACCGAACCCTCCCGATGAAATGCTACAGCACCTTTCCAAATCATTAATGTTATATTTTTTGGAAAGCAGTTTCACAAGCATTTCGGTTTTTACAGTCCCGCCTTCACTTCAAGTCCTCACTCGAGCCTCGTTTCGGGCTTTACGCACCAGTCGGGTTTAGATGGCCAAAACAGTGCTTCCATTTTCGTTTTTATCCCAAATTGCAGAATAAATCAGCACAAGCCTTCGTATCTAAACGGAATGGAAGAAGCAGCTTTCCAAATCCATAAGCCATCTCTTTCTCCCCTACAAACCTTTATTACGTTAACCTGTTAATTTATGCGGCTGCTTTCTTGTTAAGATAAAAACAACATCCTAACTTAGCTGCCGACCAACTTATTTCATAAATAACCATGAGCCATTTTAATGATTTTAATAATGCGCAGGTAGCCAAATTGCCCAACCACTTAAAGCAATTTATTGTTGCCCAGAATTACGAAAAATACACGCCTATAGACCAAGCGGTGTGGCGTTATGTAATGCGCCAGAATTACAGTTATCTTAAAAATGTTGCTTATTACCCTTATATAAAAGGCTTGCAACGGGCCGGTTTGAGTATCGAATACATTCCTGATCTGCAAACAATGAATGATAACCTGGGCAAAATTGGCTGGGGAGCGGTTACGGTTGATGGCTTTATTCCACCAGCAGCTTTTATGGAATACCAGGCTTATCGCGTTTTGGTTATTGCGGCTGATATCCGCCAGATTAACCATATCGAATATACACCTGCACCCGATATTATACACGAAAGTGCTGGTCACGCGCCGATTATTGCCGATACCGATTACAATAATTACCTGAGTTATTTTGGATCAATCGGGGCAAAAGCAATGTTTTCGGCAAAGGATTTTGAACTGTATGAAGCCATCAGGAAACTTTCTATCTTGAAGGAGGCAGTAGATGCAGATGAATTTCAGATTGCTAAAGCAGAAAAAGAATTACGCTACATCAGCGAAAACATGGGCGAACCTTCTGAAATGGCCCTGCTTGGCCGCCTGCACTGGTGGACGGTTGAATATGGATTGATCGGCACTCTGGAAAACCCAAAAATTTATGGTGCCGGATTGCTTTCGTCAATAGGTGAAAGTGCAAGCTGCATGCAAAGCGACGTGATAAAACTTTGGTATAATATTGATACGATTAACTATCCGTACGATATTACCAAACCGCAGCCACAGCTTTTCGTTACCGAAAATTTCCAGAACCTGATTGATGTGCTGGAAGAATTTGCCAATACCATGGCTTTTAGAAAAGGCGGAACAGAAAGTATTATGAAAGCTATTGCCTGTAAAAATGTGGCCACCGCAGTTTACAGTTCGGGCTTGCAGGTAAGTGGCGTATTTACAGATATGGGCATTAATCCTAAAGATGAGGTAACCTTTATTAAAACAACAGGTTTATCCGCATTGGCATTTAATGGTAAACAATTGACTGGACATGGCAAAGATTACCATGCTGATGGTTTTTCATCACCTGTTGGCCGTTTGAAAGGATCAGAAAAACCATTGGAAGACTATAGCCCATCAGAGCTGGAATCCTTAAACATCATCAGCGGTGAGCAGACTGAATTAACGTTTGAAAGCGGAATTAAAGTTGCGGGAGTAGTTAAAGATATTATTACCCAGAAAGATAAGGTGATTTTGATTGCCCTTAACGATTGTACGGTTATCGAAAGCAACGGAAACATCCTGTTTAAACCTGAGTGGGGTGTATATGATATGGCAATTGGCGAGAAGATTGTGTCTGTATTTAACGGAGCTGCGGATAAAGACGCGTATGAGGAGATTACTTTGATCAGTGGCGAAAAAACGCACAAAATTACCTATGATGATAAAACCTTAAAACTGCATGCTTTATACAAAACAGTAAGGGGAATTAGGGAAGGTGGTGAAAACCTGGAACAACTTGGCGATATCTTTGCACAATTAAAAACAAATCACAGACAGGATTGGCTTTGTGCATTGGAAATCCTCGAAATCGTTTACCACAAAAAAATCTATCACCAATTGGAAAAGGAAATCCAGGTATATCTTGAAATTAAAGCGGGCAAAGAGCTGGACCATACCAAACTGATCAATGATGGCTTACATGTGATTAAAAATCCGGTAAGTCAGCTACTGGTAGAAGATTGATTTATCTTTTAATTTATTAACTTTACATTATGACAACCATCACAGTACAAGTAGATAACGAACAAAATGCAGTGCTTCTTGAAAAGATGCTCAAGGCATTATCTTTTGTAGAAGATGTTGATATCAAAACCCATCAGCCAAATATGGTTGAGGAACCAAGGGGATCTTATCAGAAATTAAAAAAAGCAATTGATAATACAGAAGGAAATTTAATGTTCAACGATATTAAGGATCCATCTAAATGGCAAAGTGATTTAAGAGATGAATGGCAAATCAATTAACTAATTTGAATATGATAATTGAAATTAAGCAACCAGTTACTAAAGAAAAAGTTCTTGAAGCAATCCAGAAGGCATCTTCAGGAGTTGTTAAAAAATCTTTACGCAAACATTTTGGAAAACTACAACGAAATTTAGATAGTGTGGATTACCAAAAAAAGTTAAGGGATGAGTTCATTTAGTTTTGTAGCTGATACAAATTTTCTTATTGATGTCCATGAGGGATTAGAGAAAACTGAGTCGTTTCTTGATGGTACAGCCATTGTATCCGTAATTTCAGAATAGAGTTGTTAGGATGGCATTTATTATCAAAAGAAGAAAATTATCTCTCGAATCTCTCTTGAGCGATTGTGTGATTATTGAACTGAATTCAGAAATAAAAAGAATAGCCATTTCAATACGGCAAAAATTTAAAATTAAGACGCCAGATGCAATTATCGCAGCTACATCAAAATTTCTTCAAATCCCATTAGTTACATCCGATAAAGGTTTTAAATCAATTCCAGATATTGAATTAATACTGATTTAAAATTGATTTCTTCCGCCTCAACCTCTTAACTTTACAACAATTTTTAACATTTTTTAATGAACATTATAATTACAGGTGCCAGTAGCGGAATCGGTTTCGAAACCGCTTTAGAGTTTAGCTTACATAAAGAAAATAAGATCGTTGCCATTGCCCGTTCGGCAGATAAACTGCGTAAACTGCTGGAGATTGCCCGCGGCATTAATCCCGATTGCACACTTTTACCAGTAGAATTTGATATTGTAAACGATGATTATGCCGCGCTGATCCCTTTTTTAAAAGAGCGTTTGGGTACAATCGATATCCTGATCAACAATGCGGGTGCTTTAATTAACAAACCTTTTTTAGAAACCACAGAAGCTGATTTGGGCAAGATGTTGCAGAGCAATGTGATTTCGCATTTCAGGATGATCCAAAACCTTTTACCCTTAATGCAAAGTGGAAGCCATATCGTCAACATCGGCAGTATGGGCGGTTTTCAGGGAAGTGTTAAATTCCCAGGGCTTTCTGCTTATTCGGCAAGTAAAGCAGCCTTACATACTTTAACCGAATGTTTGGCATTTGAATTGGCTGAAACCGGAATCAAGATCAATTGCCTGGCCTTAGGATCGGCACAGACTGAAATGCTTGAAACTGCTTTTCCAGGTTACCAAAGTCCGGTGATGGCTTTCGAAATGGGCAAATATGTAGCTGATTTTGCAAAAACAGGACAGAAATTTTTTAATGGTAAGATTTTGCCTGTTGCAGTTACTACGCCATAATATCATAATTTTTAGTAATTTACGACTGTAATTGAAAAACTAAAAAAAATCTATGGAAACAAATTCACCTTTTAAAGTAGCGGATAGCGGAAAAAACGCTGCTATTGTTAGCTACATTTTTCTTATTGGTTGGCTGATATCGTACTTTGCGATGTACAAAGATAATAAAACGTCGCTGTCAAGCTATCATTTAAGGCAATCACTATTGCTGCATTTAGGCATTATTGTACTCAATGTAGCCGTAACAATACTTGCCATTATTATACCAACTGCACTTTTTGGATATTTAAGCTATGTGGTTTACATCGCATATATTGTTTTTATCATTTTAGGTATAGTAAGTGCAAATAATGGTGAGCAGAAAGCTCTTCCATTAATTGGCGACAAAGCTCAAAGCCTTTTTCCAAGTATTTAATCGAAACCAAATATTTTAATTCGAGTCCGGGTAAGTTACCCGGACTTTTTGTTTTAACTCATTTTCAACATTTTAATCGACTTTAGATATTTTTTATATCTTTGGCTCCAACATATGAAGAAAATAATAATTATCATTTCGTTTTTCATTTTGTCTGCCACGGCAGGAAAAGCCCAAACCATCTTACCCGCACAATACCAGGAACTGGTAAAACAATTGGTTGCCAATCTTCCAAAAAATGTAACGGTAACCGAAAACAATTCTTCAACAAGTTCAACTTCACTGATCGATTTCGCTAAGAGCATGTTGGGTATCCCCTATCGTTATGCTACGAGCAACCCTAAAGTTGGTTTCGATTGCTCTGGTTTTGTAAGCTACGTATTCAGTAATTTTGGCTTTAAGGTTCCGCGTTCTTCACGCGAGTTTAGCTATGCGGGTAAAGAAACCAGCTTAGAAAATGCAAAAGTAGGTGATGTATTAATTTTTACAGGGAGTAATTCTAGAATAAGGAGAATTGGTCATGTTGGGATTGTTTATTCTATTGACGAAAACGGGATCAAATTTATTCATGCTTCTTCGGGCAAAGCACATCAGGTAACCATTACCGATCTCGATGGTCACTATAAAGCCCGTTTCATGAAAATTGTGAGTATCCTTTAATTACTTTTTATATTTCCACATTCTCGTTTTTCCTTCTGCAAGCCACTCTAAAGTGGTTTCCAGTCTTTTTATTCTGGTTGCCTCAGTTTTAGCCTCCTCAAGCCACAATATATAATCTTTTTTATTGGATGGACTGAAATTTTGGAATACCGCTAAAGCTTCAGGGGCCTCACTTAAAGCTTCCATAAAATATTCGGGTATAATCAACTCTTTCTTTTCTGTAGACTTTGGTTTTGGAGGCAGTTTAACATTATCCTCATTTAATTGAATGGCCTGTTGAATGTAGGCGATCAGGATTTCGTCTGAAGGTAAATCTTCAAAAGATGTTATTTTGCCCAATAAGCCCATAGCTTCCGAACGTTCTTTAAAAATCCTATATTCATCGTTCATCAACGATCCTTTCCAAAAGCCAAAGGCACAATGATGCTTAAAGGAAGCCATGTGACAAATCGTACCTTTATAATCGAAGAAGGGCATTCCCCATTTTATTTTCTCTTCAATCCGCGCATCGGCTTTATGTACCAGATTCCTTAAATGATCTAAAATCGGAATGGCAAATTCTGCCGAATTGATGATGTACTGATCTACCTGAACCAGGGTGTGCATAGCTGAAAAATTTGGTTATTAAATTTACAGCAAAACAATCTTTAAAGCAAGTTCTACATCTCCCTTGTTAAGGAATTTCTTTGCCAGTTCATGCAGTTCCCTTTCCCGGTTGGTACTGTCGCCAATGGTGGCATCGAGCACTTCTTTTACTTCAGGATTTGTACTAATCAGATCGATTTCTTCATCACCTGGTAAATGCTCAACATTACCGAGCATCCCCAAATCGTTGCCGGTTAATACTTTCGAAAAACGGACGGAATGTGGTAAACGGTCTACCCCAACCCCTAATTTAGCCAAAGGTTTTGCCACTTTAAACAAATTATCGTTTGTAACCCTGCAATACCAATCGCCACCCAAACGGGCTACCAGATCGATTTTCGCCTGATCGATTCTACCGTTTTCATCTAAAATTTCTTCGTTGATGTGAATTACTTTTATCTCGGCCAGAATGAGATTACCAGCACCGTGATTATCGCCTAACGAAATCACATCGTTCACCACACACTCAAACTGTACCGGCGCCTCGGCCACCCTTGGCGGTTGAACCAGTTCTGATTTCAGCATAGTAAAACCAGCTTTTTCGAACTCATTTACCCCTTTTGCATATTCGGTACTGGCCAGGCTCATCTGTTGCACCATGTCGTAATTTACGATATTGATGACGCACTCTTTAACCTGATGAACATTCTCTAAAGTATGTTTGGTCGTATTATCACGTACCCTCCGGGCAGGAGAAAAAACACAGATCGGTGGATTGGTACTAAACATATTAAAGAAACTGAAGGGACTTAAATTGATATTACCTTCGGCATCTATGGTTGAGGCAAAGCAAATCGGACGCGGAGCGATAGCATACTGCAGGTAGTTTTGTAGTTCTACAGGGGTTAAATTGGAGGTGTTTAGGGTTAGCACAGGTAGTTAAGTTTACTGTTTGGAAGGATTAAATGGAGGTTAAAATTCTAAAAAGATCGTCATCTCCACTGAAGCGCAGCGTAATGGAGAGATCTATAATAGATTTCTCGACTTCGTTCCACCCGATAGCTATCGGGTCCGCTCGAAATGACGATTTTTCTAGAAGATTTAATCAAAAGATTAAAGAGTTCTCTTACTTCTTCAATGCCAAAATTGAAAAATCCGTATCAGCCTTTATAATCGTATTGGTTAAGGCACCTAAGCCTGTTATTTCCATTTCAACTACATCGCCCGGCTGTAACCACTGTACTTTATAGTTAGGATCGTTTAACAAACCTGTACCGTTTAACTCCAAGAAGCAGCCTGTTCCAACCGTTCCTGAGCCGATTACATCGCCAGGCAGAATATCTACACCATAGGCACAACGTTCAATAATTTCGGCAAAAGTCCAGTCCATATCGGCGGCGTTTCCTTTAGATACTTCGATGCCATTTACGCGACAGGTCATTTTAAGGTCGTAAGCATTACCCACATGACCTTCTTTAGGCGCAACTTTGTACTGGATCAATTCATCTGGGGTTACTAACCAGGGACCTATCACAGTTGAAAAATCTTTTCCTTTGGCAGGGCCCAAATTCAACAGCATTTCTTCCATTTGCAAGGTACGGGCACTCATATCGTTCATTACCATATAACCGGCAATATATTCATCGGCATCTGCAGCTTTAACATTTCTACCTTTTTTTCCGATAACAATGGCCAATTCTAATTCAAAATCGAGTTTATCGAAATGATCGGGCATGCATTCAATTTCGCCTGTACCCTGAATGGCATTGTGGTTGGTAAAATAAAAAATAGGATATTCATCAAACTGCGGGATCATATCAACCTTACGGTTCCTACGCGCCGCTGCAACGTGCTGCCTAAAAGCGTATCCATCACGGCAACTGGTGGGGTGCGGAACAGGAGCTAAAATTTCGTAAAAAATTTCTTCCTTGGCTTCCAGGCTTCCTTCTTTAATCTGATCATCAATACTTTTCGCCCTTTCCATCAACACCTCTCCTCCCTGCAAAAATTCGTTCATGTTATCAGGAATAAGCTTATCGCAACTATTTAAGTTATAGATATGCCCATTTACGAACACACCAAGATGCTCTCTGTCTTCGGTTTTATAGGATACAAGTTTCATATATCATTTGGTTAAATACGCGGTAAAGCTAAGCAATTAGGTTATTCAAAATAAAACTTAGTACGTATTATTTTAACACAGTATATTGTTGAAGGGTTGGTTTTATTACAGGAAAATCCTTTGGCTGAAGTCCTCTGTAACGTTTTTTATTGGAAAGTAAGCTACCAATCAATAATCCGCCCGATACGCCCGCAGGTACGCCTGCAGCAATAAGCACAATCGATTCTACGAGTTTATCACTCTTAGCTGCCAGTACAAAAAAGGTTAAACCTCCGGCAATAGCCAATGGTGCAATGAGCCCCCTGCGGTGGATGTATAATGCGCTGATGCTATCGGCGCTGAGCTTTAAAGTATCCCTTCGGTTTCTGATTAAGATTAAGCCATTATCAGAGGCAGCATAAAAAGCACCCCTTACTGCGTGTCCACTACGGTCTACAACCCGGATATTATATTTTGCCCTTTGCTGTGCAAAACCAGTAAAACTTAACGCGAAAAAAATTAAGCAAGTAAAAATAAATTTCATTGAGATAGTGCTATAAGTAAGTAATTAAAGATAATTAAAATTTCAACTTTTAAATAAAATACTTACCTTGGCTGCATTAAAACCATGATCTTAAAAGCATTACATATTAATCTCGTAAACGATGCCATTGCTGCGCGTCGTTATAAGATGCTTTCCAAGCTGATCATGGCGCAGTATTCTCTGTAATTTATTCAACCTTTCTTATTATTTGAAACGCATTTGCGTTTTGATTGTTTATTCTTTAGGATTTTTCTTTCTAACCATAACATCATTTAATTATGCCTATTTATCACAAATTAGGGCAAATTCCAGCTAAACGCCATACGGTTTTCCGCAAACCCGATGGAAATCTTTATGCCGAAGAATTGGTATCAACCGAAGGTTTTTCCAGTTTGTATTCGCTGGTTTATCATTGCCATCCGCCAACCATTGTAAAACATCTGGGAGAGCCCTATAGCGTAGAACCAAAAATTGCCCGCGAGAAGCATTTGAAACACACGAGTTTGATCGGCTTCAAGATTAAACCTGAAGATGACTTTTTAAAAAGCCGGAAACCGGTATTGGTGAATAGCGATCTCCACATCGTGCTGGCAGCTCCAAGAAAATCGATGACGGATTATTTCTACAAAAATAGCCAGGCCGATGAGATGATCTTTGTGCACGAAGGGTCTGGGAAACTGAAAACTGGCTTTGGGGAAATCAAATTTGCTTATGGCGATTATCTGATTATTCCAAGGGGAACCATTTACCAGATGGAATTTGATAATGAACAGAACAGGCTGTTTATTGTAGAAAGTTTTAGTCCGTTAAGACCGCCAAAAAGGTATTTAAACCAGTTTGGACAGTTAATGGAACATTCTCCTTACTGCGAACGCGATTTAAGGTTACCTGAAAACCTGCAAACCCATGATGAATACGGTGATTTTAAGGTATTGATTAAAAAACAGGGATTAATTTACCCTTATACTTATGGTACACATCCTTTTGATTATGTAGGCTGGGATGGTTACCATTATCCTTACGCTTTCTCGATCCACGATTTTGAGCCGATAACTGGCCGCTTACACCAGCCTCCTCCGGTACATCAAACTTTTGAAGGGCACAATTTTGTAGTCTGCTCTTTTGTACCGCGTAAGTATGATTATCATCCCGATTCTATTCCGGCACCTTATAACCATAGCAATGTAGATAGTGATGAAGTACTTTATTATGTTGACGGTGATTTTATGAGTCGCAAAAGCGTGGTTAAAGGACAAATTACTTTACACCCTGGCGGTATCCCACATGGTCCGCACCCTGGAACCGTAGAAAAATCGATAGGGAAAGAAAAAACGGATGAACTGGCGGTGATGATCGACCCTTTTAAACCTTTAATGCTTACGCAGGATGCATTGGACATAGAGGATGAGAATTACCATAAGAGCTGGCAGATTAATGTAGAATAATGAGTCGGAAGTCCTGAGACCGGTGTCAGAAGATAAAGTGCAGAGGAAATAGACGGTGGCATCCAACATTTAAACTTTACAACATTTAAAAACAACATATCACATCCGACTTCGGACCTCCGACCTCGGACTTAAATAACAACAAACAAATGGAAACACAAACATTCGCAGAAAAGATAGCTAAGGCACCAGATTTTTTGCCAATTAACGGAACAGATTATATTGAATTTTACGTGGGTAATGCCAAGCAGGCCGCTCATTATTATAAAACCGCATTTGGTTTTCAGAGTTTGGCTTACGCCGGACCAGAAACAGGTGTACGCGACCGGTCATCTTACGTATTACAGCAGGGAAAAATCAGGTTGATCCTAACTACGGCATTAAAATCTGATCATCCGATTTCAGAGCATGTAAAAAAACATGGCGATGGGGTAAAAGTATTGGCTCTTTGGGTTGATGATGCTTACAGCGCGTTTGAAGAAACTACAAAACGCGGCGCTAAACCATACATGGAGCCTAAAACTTTAACAGATGAACACGGTGAAGTTAAAATGAGTGGTATTTACACTTATGGCGAAACGGTGCACATGTTTATTGAGCGTAAAAACTATACCGGAACTTTTATGCCAGGTTACCGTGTTTGGGAAAGTGATTATAAACCAGCAGATGCAGGTCTTTTATATATCGACCACTGTGTGGGCAACGTAGGCTGGAACCGCATGAATGAGGCTGTACAATGGTATGAAGATGTGATGGGTTTTGTAAATATCCTATCTTTTGATGATAAACAAATCAACACCGAATATTCGGCTCTAATGAGCAAAGTGATGAGTAATGGCAATGGTTATTCGAAATTCCCGATCAACGAACCTGCTGAAGGTAAAAAGAAATCGCAGATTGAAGAATATCTTGAATATTATGAAGGTGAAGGCGTTCAGCATATTGCTGTGGCTACAAAAGATATTGTGAAAACCGTTAGAGAGCTAAAATCGCGTGGTGTAGAATTTTTAAGTGCCCCACCAGAAGCTTATTATGATATGATGCCACAACGTGTGGGTAAAATTGACGAAGAAATATCTCTATTGGAAAGCCTTGGCATTTTGGTTGATTGTGACGAAGAAGGTTACCTTTTACAGATTTTCACCAAGCCGGTTGAAGACCGCCCTACCCTTTTCTTTGAGATTATTCAGCGTAAAGGCGCACAAAGTTTTGGAGCGGGTAACTTTAAAGCATTATTCGAATCGTTAGAGCGTGAGCAGGAATTAAGAGGCAACTTATAATATTATCACTAACTAAACTTAGGGCAATCAGTGATCTGGTTGCCTTTTTTGATAGATCTTCCATTCCGCTACACTTCATCCGATAGCTATCGGATCGAAATGACGTTTTTTTTATTTAGCTCGTCATTCCCGCGCAGGCGGGAATCTTAATGCTTATGAAACATTAACATGCATTAAGATTCCCATCAACCCGATAGCTATCGGGTTGGGAATGACGAAACTTCTCTAAACTACAACACTTCCCCTAAATGTTTATAATTCGATTTTATCGTATCCAAAACCTCGCTCATTTTACCACCGAGCATTAATTTGGCCATCGATTCTGTCATTCCTTTGATTTGCGCCCATTCAATTTTTGGTGGCATCGCTAAAGCATTAGGATTGGTCATAATATTTAACAGTACAGGCCCTTCCTCACTTAGCGCATGACTGATCGCTGTCTCCACTTCATCGGGTTTAGCAACCGTTATTCCTTTAAACCCCATGGCTTGTGCCACCAATGCAAAATCAGGATTGATCATATCCGTTTCGTTATCAGGCAAACCATCAACTTCCATTTCCAGTTTTACCATTCCTAAAGCACGGTTATTAAAAACAATCAGTTTTATAGGAAGATTATATTGTTTAATGGTAGCCAAATCACCTAAAAGCATTGATAAACCGCCATCACCACAAAGCGCAATCACTTGTTGTTCTGGGTGCGCCAATGCTGCACCAATGGCCATCGGCATTGCATTTGCCATAGATCCATGGTTAAATGATCCCAGCATTTTTCGTTTACCTGTCCCGTCGATAAAACGTGCTCCCCAAACGCAGCACATTCCCGTATCTACCGTAAAAATGGCATCGTTAGCAGCCAAGCGATTAATGGTTTCGGCTACAAATTCGGGCTGGATTTTATTTTCTTCACCCTGATCTTTCACATAAACCTGCTGCTGTTCTTTAACTTTCTGATAAAATTCCAATTGAGATTTTAAGAAACTTTCATCTTCTTTCTCCTTTATAAGCGGCAATAATGCTTTAATTGAATCGCTGATGTTTCCACATAAACCCATTGTAAGTTTTGCCCGTCTGCCTAATCGTTCAGGTTTTTCGTCAATCTGCACGATCTTATTTTTTACGGGCATAAAGTTTACATAAGGAAAATCGGTACCCAACAAAAGCACCACATCGGCCTCATGCATAGCATGGTAACCAGATGGCTGGCCCAAAAGCCCTGTCATCCCTACTTCGTAAGGATTATTATACTGAATTCCCATTTTACCGCGGAAAGAAAATCCAACCGGCGCTTTTAGCTTGGCGGCAAGTGCTACTACTTCATCATGTGCTTCTGCAGCACCAATACCGCAATAAAGCATAATTTTCTTTTCGCTATTTAGCAGATCCGAAAGCTCATTTAATTCCAGATCAGATGGGCGGATCACTGGTTTATTGTTGAAGAGCTGCATCGATGTTACACTTTCTACCGCATCCAGTTGTGCTACATCGCCCGGCAAACCGAATACGGCAACACCTTTTTTATGGATAGCATGCTGAACAGCCGTTTGAAACATTCTTGGTACCTGCTCAGCAGTGGTGGCTACCTGGTTATAATAGCTGCAGTCGTCAAATAATTTAATGGTATTGGTTTCCTGAAAAAAGTCCATGCCAAATTCACCTGTTGGGATGGTTGATGCAATGGCAATTACCGGGACATGAGAGCGGTGCGCATCGTAAAGACCGTTAATGAGGTGTACGTGTCCTGGTCCGCAACTACCTGCACAACAGGCAATCCCATCAAGTTCGGCCTCAGCTGCTGCCGCAAAAGCACCAACTTCTTCATTGCGGACATGGATCCACTTTATTTTACCGTTTCTTCTTACTGCATCGTTAAAATAATTTAAACTGTCTCCGGTAACGGCATAAACTCTTTTTACACCAACCTCAACCAGCATTTCAACCAGTTGTTCTGCAACGTTTTTACTCATGAGGGTATTTTTTAATCAGGATTATTACACCTAATAAATAGCTGAAGCGCATATATTGTTTTAACTGAAAGGCAGAAAAGCACCCAATCTGACTTAGCAAAGACTTATATGTTTTAAGTTGTAACATAAGTAACGCTATATCAACAGGATGAAGTTTCTTCACTAAAACTTCATAATTGAAGTGCACCTTTGAAATAACAAAACACGAAGCGATTTCAATTTTGTTAAATTCTAAAAACTCATAATTAGTTTTTTAGTTTTCCGGTTACCCTTATCTGATACCTCATGTATTGCAAAATACATGAGGTTTTTTGTTAAATTAGATAACACATACCTACCTGATCCATTATGAAAAACAAATGCATTGTAATTCTAATTTTAGCAATATGCTTATTTAATGTTGGCTTCAGCAAGGCAAAATCAACTGTTACGAGCTATCTTTCGGAAAAAGAATTTAACAGCTTTTTCCCTCAGCGGAATAAATTTTACAGTTATACTTCCTTTGCCAAAGCCGTGTCTACTATGTCTTTTATTAAAATCAAGATCGAAAAACGGGGCGAGTGGATTTATAAAATCACCAGAACGGATAAAAGGACAAATAAAGCATCTGTAATTCGACAGGATAAAGACTGGAACGAAACCTGGGCAAAAGCAAAACCTTACAGCACTTCAACTATCGATTATGCTGATTTCTGTGCTTCAAAAGACATTAATATAAACAAAAAAGAACTTGCTGCTTTATTCGCTCATATTGCCCACGAAACCCGTAACGGGATCAACAATAAATATAACGACGGTTTAATGCTTAAACATGAGTTGGATACCAATGCCAATTATATTGTTGCAAACGTAACCTATCCAGCCGTTGTAGGTAAAAAATATTATGGTCGTGGCCCCATTCAATTGAGTTACAATAGCAATTATGGTTTTGCGTCTGATTGTATTTTTGGTGATAAGAACATTTTACTTAACAACCCCAACATGGTTAGCACCAATGCCATAACAGCCTTTGAAACCGCAATTTATTTCTGGATGACGCCCCAGGGTGCAAAACCATCTCCTCACGATGTCATCACCGGAAAATGGAAACCATCTGCGGTTGAAATACAAAAAGGATATAAAGCGGGTTTCGGTATGACCATTAATATTGTAAACGGCGCATTAGAATGTAATAAGGGAAGTGATGCGCCTGCAATGAAAGACAGAATCGGCTTTTATCAGTACTTTTTGAAAAAGTTTAATGTAACGGATGCCAACTGTTATTGCGATTGTGGAAAAATGCAACCGTTTTCAGGGTAAGGGATTGGGTTTTTAATGGAAATCGTCATTGAGAGAAGGCTTTTCCAGCCGACAGCCTGTCCCGACATTCGGGAAAGCAATCTTACGACTATCGCTGGTAGCGAGCGCTTTAAGATTGCTTCGTACCTCGCAATGACGACTCTTTTAATAAAATATTATAATGAAAAATGATTGTACTAAAACTACTCCGTACTTTCTTTAAGCATTTGATACAAATCTGCTGCGCCACCATCAAATTTGGTTCCGTTTACATAAAATGACGGGGTTCCATTTACACCACTGCGCATACCACTGTCAAAATTATCTTCTATGATGGTTTTGATCTCTTCTGAATCACTATCTTGCTGAAACTGCTCTAAATCCAAGCCAATGGTTTCGGCCAATTCGTCAAATAGCTCAGCATTTAAGCGATACTGGTTATCATAGAGTGCATCATGCATTTCCCAAAACTTGCCCTGTAACGCAGCAGCTTCGGCGGCGATGGCTGCCGGAAAAGCATATTCGTGTGCATTGGCCAAAGGAAAATGACGGAAAACAAATCTGATCTGATGACCAAAGGTTTCTTCAATTTCTTTCATAATGGGATAAGCATCTCCACAGTATGGACATTGGTAATCGCCAAACTCCACTATGGTTATACTTGCCGAATCATCACCCTGAATATGATCCTGACTGTTTATTTCGGGTTTTAATGTGCTCATGGTTTATTTCTTGCTTAATTCTTCTAATGCATCTAAAATGCCATCGGCACCCGGATTAACCGCTACAGGCGATAAATAACTCCAGGCAATTTTGCCTTCTTTATCAATTACGAAAAGTGCTCTTTTACTCTCCCCAACTTCCTCATCGTACACACCATAAGCTTTAGAAACTGCACCTTTTGGTTCAAAATCTGCCAGTAATGGAAAATGTAGTTTTCTGTTTTCTTCGAAGGCGAGGTGGCACCAAACGCTATCAACCGAAACCCCGAAAATCTGCGCATCATATTTACTGAAATATTTAAGCATTTCGTTATAAAGCGCCATCTGGTCGCTGCATACCGGACTCCAGTCTGCCGGATAAAAAGCCAGGATAACGTTTTTACCTTTAAAATCTTTAAGTTTTATTTTTTGATCGGGAGTAGCATTCAATTCGAAATCTGGTGCTGTAGCGCCTTTTTCTAACATATTATCGAGTTTAAATTAAATCGTTTATTAATTAACAGTGTACCCTTACTGTTGTTTTGCTTTGAAACAAAAAGCTTAGCCTAATTTTTGCCTTTTGATTAAATAAGACTGGAGAACAGGATAAAATCCTTCATTTATATCGGCATCAATCAGATCAATTTTATATTGGGCACATTTTAAAGCAATTTGCCGGCGGTAACCGGAAACAGCTGCAGTATAATTTTCCTTTACCTGGTTGGTATGCACTTTGATGGTGTCGCCGGTTTCCATATCAATAAACTGGTATGGGCGGTTTTCAAATTCAAAATCTACTTCTTTTGATTGATCAACCACATTAAAAACCACCACTTCGTGTTTGTTAAATTTCAAGTGCTGTAAAGCATCAAAAAACTGATCGGTTTTATCGGCGCTGGTCTGTGTATTGAAGAGATCGCTGAAGATAATTACCAATGAGCGTTTATGGATCAATTCTGCCACCTGGTGTAATGCCTCGCTTAAATTGGTCTGTGCATTTACTTTTGGTTTTTGCAACAGTTCTTCCAATTGGGTAAATAAATATTTCTGATGAACCGTAGTCGATTTTGCCGGAGAATTTAAAAGTATTTCATCAGTGAATAAGCTTAATCCGAAAGCATCACGTTGTTTCTTTAGCAGGTACATTAAAGATGCAGCAGCCTGTATCGAGAAAATCAGTTTGTTATTTTTCGGTTCCGGAAAATACATCGAAGAGGAAACGTCGATTACAAACTGGCAGCGCAGGTTGGTTTCTTCTTCAAAACGTTTGCTGTAAAGTTTATCCGTTTTGGCGTATAATTTCCAGTCGATATTTTTAACGTTATCGCCATTATTGTACTGGCGATGCTCGGCAAACTCAACCGAAAAGCCATGAAACGGACTTTTATGCAAGCCCGTAATAAAACCTTCTACTACCTGCCGGGCAAGCAATTCTAAATTACCATAGCTTGTTTCGTTCTCATAGTTTACAGCCTGCATATCGTAAAGCTAATAAAAGATTTATTAAAAAAATGAAAAATTAGCCAACACTTCCGAAGTTTCAAATTCAGGCGCAGAGCTATTGCAAACTGTAAATTTCAAACTGCAAACTAATCAGGGCGTTACCCAAGCTACGCAAGGGGCGGGCTTTGCAGGGCTGCGCTGCGCTCCGGTACCGATGAAAAATCGGTACTGAACCCTTACAATCCCTAACGCAAAACCCACCGCTTCAAAGACCTCGCAGGTTTGTGAAACCTGCGAGGTCTGGATACCCGCGATCGTGCTACTATCCGTGGTAAATAAACCCGATAGGAGCGAACACGTAGTGCAACGAAGTAAAGCGTATAGCGGGGCTGAAAACTCCTATGAAAAACTGCCCCTCATTTCCAAAAAAAAAAATCCCGAACTCTATAAAGAATTCAGGATTAATATTTTAAAAGACCTCGCAGGTTTCGAAAACCTGCGAGGTCTGATTATCTTTTTGGATTTAATTATTTCTTCGCAATCCTATACAAATGCCCGTTATCGGTTACCGAATAAAGCGCTCCGTCTTTACCTTCTGCCATATCGCGGAAACGTTCGCCTTTGCCCTCTAATAACCGCTCTTCGCCAACTATTTTATCATCTTTAATAACCAAACGGATAATATGCGAACCGCCCAAACCGCCTACAAATAAATTGCCTTTCCACTCGGCTATGCTGTTGCTGTTATAAAAAGCAATGCAACCAGGCGAAATACTTGGATTCCAGTAATAAACCGGCTGTTCCATTCCTTCTTTCTGCTGAATGCCATCGCCAACTTTTTTACCGCTGTATTCTGTTCCATAGGTAATAATTGGCCAGCCATAATTTTTTCCTGGTTTAATAATGTTTACCTCATCGCCACCTTTAGGTCCAAATTCTGCTTCCCATAAATCGCCTGTTGATGGATTAATGGCTAAACCATCCGGGTTACGGAGTCCGTACGCGTAAATTTCGGGTCTGGCATCGGCTTTACCTGCAAAGGGTCCATTGGCAACTGCTTTTCCATCAGTAGTAAGGTGCAGAATTTTACCTAAGGAAGAATTTAGATATTGCGCCTGTATCCTGATATCATTACCCGAACGTTCGCCTGTACTCACAAATAAATTACCGTTTTTATCAAATACAATCCGCGATCCATATTGTAGTTTGCCTGTATAAGCTGGTGTAGCACGGTAAATAATGGTCTGGTTTTCTATCGAAGTTTCGTTTGCAGCAAGTTTTCCTTTGGCTATGGCCAATAAAACACCTTTATCCTGAGGCTCAGAATAAGCCCAATATATCATTCTGTTTTTCGCAAAGTTTGGATCTAAAGTTACATCCAGTAAACCACCCTGACCGGATGGATCTACTTTTGGTAAACCGGTAATTTTTTTGCTCAGTTTTCCATCCGGAGTAAGGATCACCATGGTGCCTTGTTTTTGTGTAATCAGGAAACCTCCGTTAGGAAGTACCGAAATTGCCCATGGATTTTCCAACTTTTCGTTGATAACCGTAATATCCAGAGGGGTTTTGGTTTTTATGCCAGCAATTCTGGTCTGCCCGGCAAAGGCAGGTTTATAATCAGCCGATGGTTCGTTGGTTTCAACAGGGTTTTGAGCCGATACACAGGCAATATTTGCACAGTTTAGGGCCAAACCTGCCAATAAAATACCTAAAGTTTTATTGTTAAATAAGTTAATAGACATGATTGTTAGTTTTTTATTAAAGAAACAAAATTATGTTTGCAATAAAAAACCCAAATCCATCAAATGAACCTGGGTTTTAAATATGTTACAAGCCTTTAGGCTTTGATCTTTTTGCTTGAAGCTAAATTAAACTAATTGTTTGTTTAATTTTTCTGCTAAAATAGATTTTGGAACAGCACCAACTTGTTTGTCAACTACTTGTCCATCTTTAAAATATAATAAAGCAGGGATGTTACGGATACCAAACTGCATTGAAATTTGAGGGTTGTTATCAACGTTTACTTTTCCAACTACCGCTTTACCATCATATTCTTTAGCGATTTCTTCTACAACTGGACCAACCATGCGACAAGGGCCACACCATTCTGCCCAAAAATCTACTAATACGGGTTTATCTGATTTTAATACAAGCTCCTCGAAGTTTGCATCTGTGATTTCTAATGCCATAATTATTTTTTTTATGTTCAAATATATGTATTCAATTGTAATGCCAACCCATCTGTAATGTCAATTTGACATTATTTTGAGGTAGAGGGTATAAAGGTAGAGGATTGAAGGTTTTGGATGCTTTAACCTTCTACCTTAAACCTTCCCGCCTTCCGCCTTAGTTAAGCTTGTAATTTACAACATTCATTCCCATCAATTGTTCTAAGAACTTGTTATTGGGGTTTATTTTTAAATTTTTCGAAGGTAAATCGAGCATAATCTGCTTTTCGCTATCAAAAACGGCGAAGTTAAGTTGGCAGTTCTGTTGTTCAGAGTTTGCCTTATTGTCTGCTAATATGGCTTCAATTTCTTTCATCAACTGATCGTTAACGCGCTCAATCGGTACCTGGATGGTTAAGCTTTTTGCCAGTTTATCACGCAGTTCGGACATGAGGTTGATTGCCGTGATTTTAAATTCCCAATCGCCAGCTTTTCCGAAACGTTCTCCTACCCTTCCCCTGATTTGTAAGAAATATCCTTCGGTTAAAAATGATTTGAACTTCAAAAAGTCTTCTCCAAACAAGGCCATTTCGCTGGCATCCTCATAATCTTCGAAAACAAAAGTTCCGAAAGGTTTACCGGTTTTGGTAATCCTTTGCGATGCCGTTACCACCAAACCACCTACACAGAGTTCACGGTTTTTCAGTTTTTCGAATTCGGCCAAAACCTCTTCGTTGCTATCGCCCATACGCACTTTGTTGATGATGCTGAGCTGCCTAACCCCATGGGTGCAGAATTTATCGAGTTCGAGTTTATAATTATCCAATGGGTGACCTGAAAGGAAAATCCCGATGGCATCTTTTTCATACTTCAGCCTATCCATTAAAGCCCACTCTGGCGAAACAGGCAAACTTGGCTCCAAAATTAGGTCGGCTTTTGATCCACCGAACAATGAAGCCTGAGAAGTGCTTTCGTTATTCTGGAAATCGTTGGCATATTTGATAATTTTCTCGATACCGTTCATCTTATCGTTTGGACCGATGTAAAAATACTGTGCCCTATGTCCGCCAAAGGCATCAAAAGCACCGCTGTACACGAAACTCTCGTAAGCTTTTTTGTTTACAATACGGGTGTTAGATCGTTTTGCGAAATCGTAAACACTGGCGTAATGACCATTACCGGTACGCTCTTCTATAATACTTTCTACCGCTTTTTCGCCCACGCCTTTTACAGCCGACATCCCAAACCGGACTTCGCCTTTGGCATTAACAGAGAATTTAAGATCAGATTCGTTCACATCAGGTCCCAATACGGTAACACTCATCTGGCGACATTCTTCCATAAAGAAAGCCACCTGTTTAATATCACTCATGTTGTTGGAAAGCACCGCAGCCATATATTCGGCAGGATAATGCGCCTTTAAATAAGCCGTTTGATAAGCAATCCATGCATAACAGGTAGAGTGCGATTTGTTGAAGGCGTAGGATGCAAACGCTTCCCAATCTTTCCAGATTTTTTCTAAAGTTGCTGCATCATGGCCTTTCTCTGCGGCCTGCTTTACAAATTTAGGTTTCATTTTATCCAGAACGTCTTTCTGCTTCTTACCCATCGCTTTACGCAGTACGTCGGCCTCACCTTTGGTAAATCCGGCCAGTTTCTGCGATAAAAGCATTACCTGCTCCTGATAAACGGTAATACCATAAGTTTCTTTCAGGTATTCTTCGCAGGCATCTAAATCGTATTTGATTTCTTCCTCACCATTTTTACGGCGTACGAAACTTGGGATATACTCCATCGGTCCCGGGCGGTATAAGGCGTTCATGGCAATTAAATCGTCGAAAACTGTAGGTTTAAGTTCCTTCATGTATTTCTGCATCCCCGGACTCTCGTACTGGAAGATACCGATGGTTTCGCCACGCTGGAAAAGCTCGTAAGTCATTACATCATCAATCGGGAAATTATCCGGATTGAGGTCGATTCCATGTCTTTTCTTCACCAGTTTTACGGTGTCCTTAATCAGGGTTAAGGTTTTTAACCCTAAGAAGTCCATTTTTAATAAACCGGCGCTTTCTACAACAGAGTTATCAAACTGGGTAACATATAAATCAGAATCTTTGGCAACTGATACAGGAACGAAATTGGTAATATCGCTTGGGGTGATAATTACCCCGCAGGCATGAATACCGGTATTTCTTAACGATCCTTCTAAAATCTGCGCCTGTTGTATGGTTTCGGCACTTAAATCTTTTAACCCACCGAGGTTTTTCAACTCCACCACCCGCTCATATTCATCGGGACGTAAAGCATCTTTTAAACTCTTTTCATCGAGTGTAAAGATTTTAGCCAGCTTCATGTTCGGAATCAGTTTGGCAATTTTATCGGCCTCGAAAAGTGGCAAATCCAATACACGGGCAGTATCCCGGATAGAAGATTTTGCCGCCATGGTTCCGTAGGTAATAATCTGCGCCACCTGACTGGAACCGTATTTATTGATTACGTACTCCATTACGCGGCCACGGCCCTCGTCATCAAAATCGATATCGATATCGGGCATGGATACACGATCGGGATTTAAGAAACGCTCAAAAAGGAGATCGTACTTAATCGGGTCGATATTCGTAATCCACAGGCAGTAGGCAACTACCGAACCGGCAGCAGAACCACGCCCCGGGCCTACAGAAACGTCTCTCCGGCGGGCTTCGGCAATAAAATCCTGTACAATCAGGAAATAACCCGGATAACCTGTTTTCTCAATTGTTTGTAATTCAAAATCCAAACGCTCGGTAACCTCAGGGGTTAACGTACCATAACGTTTTTTGGCACCCTCGTAAGTAAGGTGACGTAAAAATTTATTCTCTCCGCGTTTTCCACCATCGGCTTCATCTTCGGCAACCAAAAATTCTTCAGGGATATCGAATTTCGGTAAGAGTACCTCACGGGCAAGTTTATAAATTTCAATTTTATCAAGAATTTCCTGAATATTCAGGATCGCCTCGGGCAGGTCGGCAAAAAGCGCCTTCATTTCATCGCCCGATTTGAAATAATATTCCTGGTTTGGCAATCCATAACGGTAACCACGACCACGGCCAATTGGAGTGGCTTGTTTTTCACCGTCTTTTACGCAAAGTAAGATATCATGTGCGTTGGCATCTTTTTTATTGATGTAATAGGTGTTATTGGTTGCAATCAGTTTTACGGCATGTTTATTTGCTAAAGAGATTAAAGTTTCGTTTACACGGTCTTCATCTTCCTGACTATGGCGCATTACCTCAACATAAAAATCATCACCAAATTGGGCTTTCCACCAAAGTAAAGCCTCTTCTGCCTGATTTTCGCCGAGGTTTAATATTTTATTGGAAATCTCTCCTGAAAGATTTCCGGAAAGCACGATGATATCTTCTTTATACTGTTCAATTACCTGTCTATCGATACGCGGCACGTAATAAAAGCCTTTTGTATAGGCTATCGACGACATTTTAGCCAGGTTATGGTAGCCTTTTTTGTTTTTCGCCAACAATACCATCTGGTAACCGTTATCTTTTGCGGTCCGGTCTAAGTGGTTATTACAAACAAAAAACTCCACACCAACAATCGGCGTCATCACCACCTCTGTTGGTCGTTCGCCAGCCTCAATTGCGGCAGCGTTTTTAGCTTCAGCAGCTTTATTATGGTTTAAAACATTATTAACAAAATGGAAGGCCCCCATCATGTTGGCATGATCGGTCATAGCTACCGCGGGCATTTTTTGTGCTGCGGCGGCTTTTACTAAATCGGGGATACTGATGGTACTTTGCAATACCGAAAACTGGGTGTGGTTATGCAAATGCACAAAGGTAGCTGCCGCAAGTTCTTGTTTATTACCTGCAAGGGCTTGTTTAGAAATCCCGCTGCCTTCAGTTTTTTGCTGGCGCTTACGGATTTCATCAGATGCTGCTTTTAAGTTGATGTGTTTTAAACCAACCCCATCAATTAATCCAGGATTTACCTCCCTAAAACGCGGAAAATATTCCACATCTACAAGTAGTTCTTCTTTTTTAAAGACCTCTCTTTTTACCAGCTCTAAAAAACAGCGTGTAGTAGCTTCCACATCGGCAGTAGCATTGTGGGCTTCGTTAAAAGGAACACCAAATAAATAGGAGTGCAACTCGGTTAGGGTTGGCAGTTTAAACTTACCGCCCCTACCTCCTGGCAATTGTAAAAGCTGCGCGGTAACTTCGGTACAGGTGTCTAAAACTGGCATCTCTGCCAGGCGGTTGGCTACACCAAAACGATGAAACTCGCAGCCCATAATGTTTACATCGAAGCCAACATTCTGGCCTACAATAAATTTGGCTTTATTTAAAACTTCGTTAAACTTAGCCAACATTTCGTCGAAACCGATCCCCTGTTCAACAGCCAGTTCGGTAGAAATACCGTGAATCCTTTCAGCATCGTAAGGAATATTAAATCCATCTGGCTTAACCAGATAATCCTGATGTTCAACCAATCTCCCCATCTCATCGTGCAATTGCCATGCAATCTGGATACAACGCGGCCAGTTATCCGTATCGGTAATTGGTGCATTGAAATTGCGGGGCAAACCAGTGGTTTCAGTATCAAAAATTAAGTACATATTGTGCAGTAAAGAATCAGCCGTTGTAGAATAATAACGGTTCTTCAAAAATAAGGAATTTGAAGGCTGATGCTGTCATCATTTTATCAACAAATGCTTTCTGAGGTAGTGAAAGTTTTGTGGTAATAATTTTAAATAAATAAAGATGGCTGAACCATTCCTAAAAATATTTTAACAAACTATAATTTATAAGAAATTATAAATTATATTCGTTTCAATTAAGAAAATATAACGATTAATGCATCTCGAATCAATTGAAAAAGGCTTAACGGAGAAAAGGCCGTATTTAGAAATAGTTAGAAAGGTATATCTTACCTATCCAACCATGGCTTTGATAGGAGATGAAGAAAGGCAATTTTTGATTCTGAATGAAATAAGTGAAAAATTTAATATCCCAATTAATAATATTCATGTAGCTGGATCAGCTAAAACAGGTAAAAGTTTTCACAAAAACACTTCTTTTATCCCAAAAGTTTCTGACCTAGATATTGCAATTATAGATACAGATTTATTTAGGTTTTATACTGAACATGTATTTAAGATAACAAAAGGTTTTAATGATCGTAGTTCTTTTCCTATTCGTGATGGGTTATCAACATTCAAACAATATAGCGAATATATAACAAAGGGGATATTTAGACCAGATCTAATGCCTAGTGATTTAAAAAGAGCTGATTGGTTCACATTCTTTGGTAAAATATCGTCGAAACACAAAGATCTATTTAACTCAATTAACGCTGGAATATATATGTCCCAAGTTTTTTTTGAGCAAAAACAAATCACAACAATAAAAGATTACATTTCAAATAAAGCAACATAATGATAGATTATAGAGTCCGTTCGGTTTCTTTACTAAATTTAGTAAATGATGTTAGGAAAGGTATTTTAATTCCAGATGCCTATTTTCAGAGAAATTTGGTTTGGCGAGAAATTCATAATAAAGATTTTATAAAAACCATTTTATTAGGCTATCCATTTCCACAGATTTTTATCTCCAAAGGAAAAGTTGACGTTGCAAATATGTCAACGGTATCTTGTATTGTCGATGGGCAGCAAAGAACCAATGCAATTATTAAATTTATTGAAAATGATTTCGATGTTGATGGAAAACTATATAGTCAGCTAACTGATGATGAGCAATCCAATTTTCTAAAATACGAAATCGCTGTTATTGAGCTAGACTTAGAGAACGATGACATTAAAGTCCAGGAAATTTTCCAAAGGATTAACAGAACCTCTAATGCATTAACAGCAATTGAAAAGATGGCATCTGAGTTTTCTACCTCTGAATACATGTTAGTCGCAAAACTTTTAGGGAATCAGATTGATTTGGAAGTAGAAAGTAATAATGAAGATTTTAAAGAAGACCCAAATATTCCAAAAGAGTTTTTTGTCTGGGCTCGAAAACAAAAAGTAAAGAAGTTCAACCAACTGATAACTGGAAAAAATATCTTTACACCTCGAGATATTGCAAAGAAAGCACATTTAATGCATATTCTTAATATTGTTTCAACAGCTTTAACTGACTTTTTTAACCGAAATGAGAAAACAAATGATTTTTTAATAGACTATGCGCTAAATTTTGTTGAAAAAGACGAAATTATTACAAAACTTGAAAAAACAGCGGAGTTTATAATTAACTTAAAATTAAAACCAAAGTCCTATTGGTATAATAAATCAAATATATTTACATTAATTATCGCGATCGCAAATCAAATCGATAACATCAATATAATTAACATAGATACTCTAAAACAGAAATTGGAAACTTTTGAAAAAGATATTCCAAGTGATTACAAACTTGCTGCTACAGAGGCTGTAAATAACAAGAAAGAAAGAGAACTTAGAAATACATATATTTCCGATATTATAAATGCTAGCAAAAACCAATAGTTTAACGGAATATTACAGTTTAGATAAGAAAATTAATATATCCTTATAAAAGATTGTTTTAAACCTCGCAGGCTTTGAAAATCTGCGAGGTTTAAAACTTATTCTTTTAACGTTTCCAACAAAACTTTTGCGGCCTCTTCTGATGAGCCTGGGTTTTGTCCGGTAATGAGCAAACCATCCTTTTTCACATAAGAACTCCAGTCGGCGCCTTTGCTGTAATGGCCACCAAGTTTTTTAAACTCATCCTCCAATAAAAAAGGCACTACATCGGTTAATTTAACAGCTTCTTCTTCCGAATTCGAAAATCCGGTTACAACTTTACCTTTTACTAAAGGATCGCCATTTTGATCTTTAACTTTAATTAATACACCTGGCGCATGACATACGAAAGCCACTGGTTTTTCGGCTTTATAAAATGATTCAATAAGCGAAATGGATTTTTCATCATTTGCCAAATCCCATAACGGTCCATGACCTCCCGGATAAAACACGGCATCATAATCCTGTTCGTTCACCGTATTCAGTTGAACGGTATTTGCAAGAATTTTCTGCAAACTTTCATCAGCTTTAAATCTTTTAGTTGCTTCAGTCTGCGCATCAGGTGCGTCACTTTTAGGATCAATGGGTGGCTGTCCTCCTTTTGGCGAAGCTAATGTGATCTCTACTCCTGCATCTGCCATTAAATAATATGGCGCTGCAAATTCTTCAATCCAAAAACCTGTTTTCTCACCAGTATTTCCCAGCTCGCTGTGGGATGTTAAAACCATTAATATTTTCATGATGATATTTTTTTAATTATTAATTTACTAAACTAATAGAACTATTATATTCTTCAATGCGTTCAGAATGACAAGAACTATCAACTGAGAACCGCCAACTGAAAACTGTTTAAAAGTGCTCCTGGCTCACCAACTCACTCACCTCGTATCCTTTCTGCCTGCATCTTTCTATAATATGCACCAGTAAATCGGCTTCCATTTTAGGCTCACGGGCCATAATAAAAAGGTATTTTTCATCGGGATGCCCAACTACTACATAACTATAATCATCTGCTAGTTCAATAATCCAGTAACCGATTTTAAAAGGCCATAAAAACTGGGCTTTCATATCACCATCGGCTTTTTCATCATCAAAAAACAATTTAGAGGTAATCGATTTTTCTTCAGGTTTGCCCTCTTTATGATAAGTGGTGTACACATCGAAATGATCGTCATCAGCCAATGTGTAAGTCTCAGTAGTCTGTTTCCAATGTTTATCTAATAATGTTGGGATTGAATATAATGAATACCATTTGCCTTCAAAGGCTTTATAATCGATATTAGAAATGGGCTTGTTTTCCATAATTTGTTAGAACAAAAAAACGCTGTTTAATACTTACTAAGTAAACCCCGATTAAATTATAAAGTTTTGAAAAGCATTTTTAAACCTTATATTTATTTCTACCTTCGATGGATATTTAACGATTGCAAACCATTAAAAATATAATATATGAAAGTAACGGTTGTTGGCGCAGGCGCAGTTGGTGCCACTTGTGCAGATAATATTGCCCGCAAAGAATTAGCGAACGAACTTGTTTTATTGGATATTAAAGAAGGTTTTGCCGAAGGTAAAGCAATCGACATGATGCAAACGGCTACCCTTTTGGGCTTCGATACCAAAATTACCGGGGTTACAGGCGATTATAGCAAAACTGCCGGTTCTGATGTGGTGGTTATTACTTCGGGTTTGCCGCGTAAACCGGGGATGACCCGTGAAGAACTGATCGGCATTAATGCAGGTATCGTTAAAGGCGTTGCCGAAAATATTTTAAAATTCTCTCCGGAAGCCATCTTCATCGTAATCAGTAACCCGATGGATACCATGACTTACCTGGCCTTAAAATCATTGGGTTTACCTAAACACCGCATCATTGGGATGGGTGGAACCTTAGATAGCTCACGTTTCAAATTTTATTTATCGCAGGCTTTAAACTGCAATCCGAACGATTTGCAGGGTTTTGTAATTGGCGGTCATGGCGATACCACAATGATCCCGTTAACCCGTTTAGCTACTTATCAAAGTTTACCGGTAAGCAATTTACTCGATAAATCTACACTAGATAAAGTTGCTGCTGATACCATGGTGGGTGGTGCTACTTTAACCGGACTGATTGGAACTTCTGCCTGGTACGCACCAGGAGCAGCCGGAGCAGCGTTGGTTGAAGCCATATTACGTGATGAGAAAAAACTATTTACCTGCTGCGTTTCGCTAGAAGGTGAATACGGACAGGAAGATATCTGTTTAGGCGTTCCCGTAATTATTGGCCGCAGCGGCTGGGAAAAAATCATCGATTTTAAACTAACTGAAGATGAGCAGGCAGCATTTAACAAAAGTGCCGATGCGGTGAGGAACATGAACAGTGTACTGGCAGAAATGAAACTGGTTTAACACCATTCTGAAAATTAGCTTTTAGCGAAAGTATTAAATTACAAGAATAGCCTTCCTCGATTCGTCATTCCCAACTCGATTGGGAATCTTAAAGCCTATTGCATTAGGATTCCCGCCTGCGCGGGAATGACGATCGTCCTTTTACATTCATCTATTTATGATGATCTATAAGCAGCTTCTTACCTAAGCATAAAAGCACATAAAAAAACAATGAGATCAATTTCAATCCCGCTTAAACTGATAAATTTACAAGACGACGGCTTCCACCTATTGTTGGAAGTTGTTGTTTTTAAAGAAAAACATCTTGTTGTGCTGGATACCGGTGCATCGCGGAGTGTGTTCGATAAATCTTTAATTGAGCAACACCTGTCGGAAACACTGCAGGTATCAGATGAGATTAATGCGGCCACTCTTTTTACTACCACAACCACCATCCAGGCCACTATACCTGAGGTAAAAATCGGCAGCTTAAAAATCAAAGCATACGAAACTGTAGCTTTCGATCTTCAATCGGTTAGCGACACTTACCAACAGTTTGGCCATCCTCCCATTATGGGCATTATTGGCGGGGATATTTTAATGCAATATAAAGCGATAATCGATTATAATAAAATGATCCTCAGGCTCTATAAATAACTGATCATGAAAAAGGACATTAACGATAGGAACGACATTATCTTTTTGGTAGATACCTTTTATAAAAAAGTTGCGCTTAACCAAACCATTGGCCCGATATTTACCGATGTTGCCAAAGTAGACTGGGTACATCACTTACCAAAAATGTACGATTTCTGGGAAAGTATCTTGTTCGGCAAGGCTATTTACAAAGGCAACCCTATGCTGGTCCATTTTGCATTGAATGATAAAACATCACTGCAAACCGCAGAATTTGAAACCTGGAAAACGATCTTCTTTAATACTGTTGATGATCTTTTTGAAGGCGAAAATGCAGATCTGATTAAACAAAAAGCGCAATCAATTGCCGATTTGATGCATTTTAAAATCAATTCTCCTCAGCCGAAAATCAAAATCGTGTAAGAAAATTTTGTTTTGATTTAAACTGGTTTCTTTATAAATTTAGTTAACCAAACTTAAATCAATTATGAAATTCCTAAGAATCTTTGTTGGCATTATTGTCGTATTGGCAATAATTATTATTGTGGGCGGCTTTTTCTTGCCAAAAACTTATACTGTAAGCAGATCTACTGTAATTAACGCCCCTGATACGGTAATTTACAAGAACATTGCCGACTTTAAAGAATTCTACAAATGGAACCCCTGGGCAAAAATGGAACCTACTGCCAAAACTACTTATGGTGGCGTTGCCGGCCAGCTAGGCCATTTATATGAGTGGAAAGGCAAAGAAACGGGAAGCGGCTATATGAAAATTAAAAGTGTGGAGCCGAACAAACTGGTTGATATTGAATTAAAATTTATCGAACCTTTTGAAAGTTTAGCGGATACAAAATTCAACATCCAGCCTGAAGGAGCCAGCAATAAGGTAACCTGGACCATGAGCGGAGAAAACAACCTGATCAGTAAATGGATGTGTGTTTTTGTAAGCATGGACAAAATGATCGGAAAAGATTTTGAAGATGGGTTGAAATATTTAAAAGAAAAATCGGAGAAAGGGGTTTAGAGTTTTATCCGCTGTAATATAGTATTGTCAGTCTGAGCGAAGTCGAAGACACATGAGTCAAATACTTTTATTTTTCAGCCACGGATACACGGAAAACACGGAGTATTTTTAAGAAATATTTGTCATGCTGAGTGGGGCCCAAGTAAATCTCTGGTCAGAAAGACGATTGTCCGAAGTCAGGGGCTAAAGTGTAGAAAAATATTATGTATCTCCTATGCGGGCGCCATTTCGATCCCACAGATTCGGGACTCCGCTTCAGTCGGGATAACCTCTGCTCTATAAAAACCTCGCGTCCTCTGTGCCTTTTCCTCTGTTACCTCTGTGGTTAAAAACATAACTTGCCTCTCAAAGAGAGGCTTTTTTATGCTCCAATTGATGATCAATCAAACAATTGTGTCGGCTTTGGGTTAAAAAAGCATTAAAAATCACCTAACAATCAATTAAGATTTTGTAATTCGCTATTTTTTAGATTACTTGCTAACAAATGAATTTATTACTTGTAGAAGATGAACCGAGTGTGGTTTCCGTAATTTCGAGAGGCCTGAACGATGAGGGCTTTACCGTGAGTATTGCTCCTGATGGTTCGATAGGAAAACAGATGGCAATGGAAAACCAGTTCGATCTGATTATCCTCGATATCATGCTACCCGGAATAAATGGACTGGAACTTTGCAAAATCATTAAAGAGCAGAAACCTAATACCCCAATTATTATGCTTACGGCATTAGGTACAACCGAAAATGTGGTTAACGGATTAGATAATGGTGCGGATGATTATTTGATTAAACCTTTTAAATTTGCAGAACTTTTCGCCCGTATCAGAATGTTGCTGAGGCGTTATCATGGCGTGGTTTCTCAGGATCAGATTATTACCGTAGCCGATCTGCAGATCAATTTAAGTGCTAAAACGGTAAAAAGGAACCAACAGGAAATTATACTTACCGCAACAGAATATCGCTTATTAGAATACATGGCCAAAAACCGGTCAAAAATTTTATCACGGATCGATATTCTTGAAAATGTTTGGGATATCGACTTTAACCTCGGCACCAATGTGGTTGATGTGTATGTGAATTACCTCCGCAAAAAAATAGACAAAAATGCAGATCAGAAACTCATTCACACTGCAGTAGGCTTAGGCTATATATTGAAGGAAAAATAGATGAAGATCACCAAAAAAATCACTTTGCTCTTTGCTATTTTATCGGCTGTAATCATTTCACTGTTAAGTGGTTTTGTATGGTATTTCTCCAATGAGTTTGCATTTGAAGATTTTTACAAACGTTTAGAGGCCAGGGTTAACATTGCCGCACAGATTAAATTGTACGAAGATGGCAACAATAGCGCCTATGCAAAAATGCGTAATCAATACCTGGAGCGCTTACCTTCTGAAAAAGAATATATAGTACTTGCGGGTGAAGCCATTGATAAGGTTGACCGCGAATTACCAGTCAGCTTTTATAACCGCATTAAGGCTGGTTACATGGCCCGTTATAGGGTTGAAAATCATTTCTATGCCGGAAAATTTTTTAAAAGTGCTGATAAGGAATACATTGTTGTGGTTTCTGCCAATGATCCTTTTGGTTTCCGCGAATTAAAAGACCTGCAAAGAATCCTGATTATCGGTTTTTTCCTTTCTGTTATCCTGTCATTTGTTGTAGGCTGGAAATTCTCCAACTATATGTTAATGCCGCTCCGGAATATCATTAAAAGTGTAAAAAGGATCAAAGCAGAGAATCTACACCTGCGTTTGGATGTAAAAAAAGGGAACGATGAAATGTCGCAATTGGCCCAAACCTTTAACAACATGCTTAACCGTTTGGAAACCGCTTTCGAAACGCAGAATAATTTCATTAGCAATGCTTCGCATGAATTAAGAACACCCCTAACCATTATCAGTGGCGAGGTGGAACTAGCCTTAAAAACCATTGATAATCAGCAGAAACAGGAGAGAGCTTTATCGAAAATTAAAGATGAGGCCGAAAGGCTCGAACATATTTTAACCAGCTTATTGGGATTGGCGCAATCGGGCTTTAACGGTAAAAACCAGCCTTGGGAAGAAGTGCGCATGGATGAACTGCTGTGGGAGATTAAAGATTCAGTTAATCAGGTTCATCCCAACAGCAAAATTGAGATTGATTTTAGCAAACTTCCTGATGATGAAGAATTGCTTTCGTTAAGGGTTAATAAAAACCTGATCAAACTGGCCATCAGTAATATTGTAAGCAATGCATGTAAATACTCAAATGAAAATCTGGTAAGCATCAGCATAGAAAGTAATGCCAATATGCTTTCTATCGCCGTAACCGATCGCGGAATCGGAATCCCACAAACCGATATCCAGCACATATTCGAACCCTTTTACCGCGCATCAAATACCAACGATTTTAAAGGCTACGGCGTTGGTTTACCCCTATCTTTAAATATCATCCGTCTGCACCGGGGAAGTATCGCCATCAAATCGCAGGAAGGCGTTGGTACAGAAATTAAAGTTTTATTGCCTACGAAAAGTTAATGGTTAACTGGTTAATCGTTTAAATCGGTTAACTGTGGTTAGACGATTTGTACAGTTAACCAATTAACCAGTTTCTACAATTAACCAACATAGCAGTTAACCAATAATTATTCTAAAAAGGAGTACACTCTAATCTCATTCTAATCTCGCTCTTATTTCGCTGTAATAACATCACGCTAAACTTGTATAAATAATAGTTCAGTTCATTTAAACAAGATATAGCCATGAAAACAGTATTAATACCAACCGATTTTAAATTAGAAAGCATTAAAATCATCGATGCGCTTGTTCAGCACCAATCAAATGAAAAGTTAAATATCATTTTTGTACACGCATTTAAATTATCAGATTCTATTACTGATATGTTAATGCTTAGTCGCCGCAGCCGCGATTACGAAAATGTTAGCGACGAATTTTATCAGCAGCTAAATCAGGCTAAGACAAAATACCCTAATCAGATCAATACCATAGGCATTGAATATTTTTATGGAAGTACAGTAGCTGCCTTCAAAAACTTTATAGAAGCATTTGATGTATCGAGCATTGCCTACTTAAAGGGTTATGCCTTTACACCGATCAACAAATACAGTATCGATCCCAAATTCTTAACAGAACGGGCAGGTTGCGAAGTGATCCAGTTAAATACATTAACAGTACACAGCAAAGAAAACCTGATCGATACTAAAATACAGGAAGCGCAATTGCAGGAAGCAAACGCTTAATTATTACACCTATAAAAATTTAATATCATGCTGTTACGAAATAATATTCCGCTCACTTATATATTCGGAAAAATCAAAAAAGAACTCCTGTTTGTGATAGGCTACTCAGTAGGTATTGTGGTGTTATATGAGAATTTTCATGTTACCCGCATATCAATTCCTGTGGCGGTGCCGGCATTATTGGGAACCATTATTTCCCTTTTACTGGCCTTTCGTTCTAACCAGGCATACGATAGATGGTGGGAGGCGAGGATTCTTTGGGGCGCCATAGTTAACGATTCGAGAACCCTCTCCCGCCAGATATTGTCTTTCGTTGAAAATCCTTATGGATTGGATGAAATTGAGGAATTTAAGGCCCGTTTTATCAAAAGACAGATTGCCTGGTGTTATGCCTTAAGTCAATCGTTAAGAGGTTTTAATGCCCGAAAAGGTCTGGAAGAATACGTGAGTGCAGAAGAAATTGCTTTTATCAAAAAACGTAAAAATGTAACCGCTACCATATTGGAGTTGCATGCCATGGATTTGAAAAAGGCGTTACAGGAAGGCTGGATCAATAAATACCAACAGATAGAAATTGATAAAACCATTACTGGTTTATGTAACCACATGGGTGGATCGGAAAGGATTAAAAACACCGTTTTCCCGGTTACTTATAGCAAATACATCAACATGTCTATCCATTTGTTTATTGTATTGCTACCTTTTGGCCTGATTGAATATTTTGGTTACATGGAGGTACCTTTAGTGGTAGCCATTGCGGCATTCTTTTTACTGGTTGAAAAAATGGCCGTTCATCTTCAGGATCCTTTTGAAAATAAACCTACGGATACGCCAACCACAACCATCTGCAGAACCATTGAGCGCGATCTTTGCCAAATGCTCGATGACAATAAAATATATGAAGACAAGCCACAAACAGAACTGGCTCCGGTTGGGTCTTACTACATTTTGTAGTAGCCCTTCGTTAAGATAAATCTCATTAATTTGAGGTGGTTAGTTAATGCCATTAGCTTTCTTTTTGGATAAAAAGAATCTGTGGACCAATAGTGTATAAATGAGACAAAAGCCATTCGAATTTGAATGGCTTTGTTTTTTATCGTGAAGTCAGATGTTACCATCTGACTGTTCTAAAAATTAATTCGACGTGTCTCCAGTGTCAGTTGGGAACAACTGACACCACAATAAAATCTTAAAACGACCGCTCGGTGAAGTCAAATGTTCCCATCTGACTTATTACAACTAAATTTATCCAAACTAGAAAAATTCAATATAGTGTAAGATGGCAACATCTTACACCAAGATAGAACAAAAAACCCTCTTCAAGATTTTAACTTAAAGAGGGTTCTTATATTAAAGTCCCTTTAGGGAATTTAGCGCTTAAGCATCAATTTTTGCATATTTTGCATTACGCTCAATAAATTCTCTGCGTGGAGCAACCTCATCACCCATCAACATCGAGAAAGTATGATCACATTCTGCAGCACTTTCGATAGTAGCCTGCAATAAAGTACGTGTTGCCGGGTTTAAAGTAGTTTCCCACAATTGTTCTGCGTTCATCTCACCCAAACCTTTATAACGCTGGATATGTACACTATCTTCTTTACCTGCACCTTTTAAACGTTGTACAGCAGCATCGCGTTGCACATCATTCCAGCAATATTCAAATTCTTTACCTTTTTTAACCTGATAAAGTGGTGGTGAAGCAATATAAACATAACCCGCTTCGATTAAAGCCCTCATATAACGGTAGAAAAAGGTTAAAATCAACGTGGTAATGTGTGAACCGTCGATATCCGCATCCGTCATGATTACGATCTTGTGGTAACGCAGTTTCGTTAAATTTAATGCTTTATTATCTTCAGGAGTACCAATGCTTACACCAATGGCCGTAAACATATTTTTGATCTCATCATTTTCGTAAATTTTGTGCTCCATCGCTTTTTCTACGTTCAGAATTTTACCTTTTAAAGGCAAAATGGCCTGAATGTTTCTGTCGCGACCTTGTTTAGCGGTACCACCCGCCGAGTCACCCTCTACCAGGTAAATCTCGCATCTTTCCGGATCACTGTCTGAGCAATCGGCCAGTTTACCAGGTAAACCTGAACCACCCATTACACTCTTACGCTGTACCATTTCGCGCGCTTTACGTGCCGCGGCACGTGCAGTAGCCGCTAAGATTACCTTATTGATAATCATTTTGGCTTCTTTAGGATTTTCTTCCAGGTAATTACCCAAAGCCTCACCTACGGCAACATCTACAGATCCCATTACCTCACTGTTACCCAGTTTGGTTTTGGTTTGCCCTTCAAATTGTGGTTCTTGTACTTTTACCGAAACCACTGCGGTTAAACCTTCCCTGAAGTCATCACCGGTAATTTCCATTTTTACATTCTTTAACAAACCTTCCTTATCGGCATAGTTTTTTAAAGTACGGGTTAACCCCCTACGGAAACCGGCAATGTGTGTACCGCCCTCGTGGGTATTAATGTTATTTACATAAGAGTGTACATTTTCTGAATAACTATCGTTATACTGGAAAGCAAGCTCAACCGGAACACCATTTTTAATCCCCTCAATATAAATCGGCTCAGCCAGAATAGAAGTACGGGTATCATCTAAAAAGGCAACAAACTCTTTTAAACCACCTTCTGAATGGAAAGTTTCTGAAAAATAAGAACCGTCATCCAGTTTCTCACGCTCATCAGTTAATGTTAATTTAATCCCTTTATTTAAGAAAGATAACTCGCGCAAACGGCCAGCTAAAGTATCATATTTGTATTCGGTAGTTTGGGTAAAAATGGTATCATCCGGAGTGAATGTTACAATTGTACCACGTTTATCGGTAGTTCCAACTTCTTTAACATCATACTGTGGAACGCCAATTTTATACTCCTGCATCCAGATCTTACCTTCGCGGTGCACTTCTGCTTTTAAATCGGTAGATAATGCGTTAACGCAACTTACCCCTACACCGTGCAAACCACCCGAAACCTTGTAAGTATCTTTATCAAATTTACCACCGGCGTGTAAAACCGTCATTACGATTTCTAGTGCCGATTTGTTTTCTTTCGTGTTGATTCCGGTTGGAATACCACGACCGTTATCTTCAACCCTGATGGAGTTACCTTCTAAAATACGAACGTCGATGGTATCTGCATGACCGGCCAAAGCCTCATCAATAGAGTTATCTACAACCTCGTAAACCAAATGGTGTAAACCTTTAACACCAGTATCACCTATATACATTGAAGGGCGCTTACGCACCGCTTCTAAACCTTCTAAAACCTGTATATTATCTGCCGAATAATTTGACTTTAAATCCTGTTCTTCGCTCATATTTTAATTAAAAACAATAAGTATCAAAAATACGGAAATTTTGGCATTTAAACTAATATGTGGATAAATTTTGAGCTGTTAAGAGATTACTGTTAAAGCGATTAAAACAGGTTTAAATCAGGTTTTGGAAAGCAAAACCTATGTTCCAATTCATGTCTCCTCCCGCTTTCCATTACTCCCGACTTTACGTCGGGATTCATTTTGGGTTTAGGCGGCCTAAATAATGGTGAATATGAATGGATTATTCACCAAACGTTCCTCCGGAACGAAAAAACATTACATTTTTTTTCTACCGGGGATACGTCCCATACGGGACGTTTTGTTTTAAAAGGCCGTCCCCTTGGGACGATTCATGGGTAGAAAACGCCAAATTGTTTAATTGGCGTTTTCGTTCCGTAGGAACGTTTGATGTTTTAAAATTTGCTATTGCCGCCCTGCAACCCCAGATAGTAGCATCCTGCCTCGCCACCTAAACCCGATGGAAGCGAACATGAAATAAAGCGGACAGCGGGAATAATAACCGTTTGAAACACTATCCTCGCTTTTCAAAACACAGCTATTAGATTGAGTCTTTAGCCTGGTGTATTTAACGTTGGGCAAATTAAACGCTTAGCGCCCAAGGCAAAACCAATTTGCAGCAACATGTATTGCATAGGCCTTTCTTTAAATTGGATATAAAAACTAATTTATATAAGTTTGCTAAAATTTATTAAACAATAATGGAAAGAAGAACCTTTAAAACCTTTGGTTTACTTGCAACAGCAACTTTAATAACTGCTTTCTCTGCATGTCAGAACAAAGACACTAAAACTACTGAAACTAAAAAAACAGAGACTACTGCAGCAGTTTCTCCAACTGAGAAAATTGTATATGTAAACTCAGATTCGTTACTTACAAAATATGAATACTTTAAAGATCTTAAAGTGAAATTTGAAGGAAAGACCAAAAATGCACAGGCAGATATGCAGGCTAAAGGTCAGGCTTTTCAAAGAGAAGTTGCTCAGTATCAACAATCGGCTTCTACCTTATCTGCCGACCAACGTAAAAGTACTGAAGAGCGTTTAGCACGTAAACAACAAGAATTACAAACTTATCAACAAAATGCAGGTGGTGCTTTACAAAATGAGCAGGCTACTGAAAACGAAAAATTGTATGATAAAGTTGCTCAATATTTAAAAGGTTATGCCAAAGAAAAAGGTTATAAAATGGTTTTAACTTACTCGAAAGGTAATAGCACTATTTTATTTGCTGATGAGAGTTTAGATGTAACATCTGAAGTAATTAAAGGCTTAAATGCAGAATACAGCAAAAAATAAGCTAAAAGATATTTAAATGAGGATGCCCCGCATAAAATCGGGGCATTTTTTTTGTGCTGTTATTTTGGAAATTTTAACGGCGAGGATACATTAATAAATTCAACATGGAGAATCAACATCAGGAATATATGCAGATGGCAATTGACCTATCTGTACAAAATGTAAGTGAAAGCATAGGTGGACCTTTTGGTGCTGTGGTGGTAAAAGATGGTAAATTAATTGCTAAGTCGGCCAATAAAGTAACATCAACCAACGATCCTACTGCACACGCAGAAGTTTCGGCGATCAGGTTAGCCTGCACGGCGCTGAATACTTTCGATTTAAGTGGCTGTGTAATTTATACCAGTTGTGAGCCTTGCCCTATGTGCCTGGGTGCTATTTATTGGGCAAAAATTGACATCATTTATTATGCTAATACTAAGACAGATGCCGAAAATATTGGTTTTAGCGATAAGTTTATTTATGAAGAGTTAGATAAACCAATGAAAAAAAGGAGCCTTCCGGTAATCCAAATGATGCGGGATGAGGCCTTGCCGGCTTTTAAATTATGGGAAACTTCTGCAATGCGGATAGATTATTAAACGAAAAAAGGTGCCGTTTAATCAGCACCTTTTATCATTAAATTGAGAGGTTTATTTACTCGATTCTTTAGGAGCCAACAAACTGATCATCGAATCTATTTCTTTCACCACACCATCATCAGAGCCTGAAAAACCCACGGCTTTAAACCTGATATTTCCGTCGCCATCGATTACGAACTTGGTTGGAATTCCATCCACTTTATAGGCACTTACTACATCAAATTTTGAGGGATCTTTTGCATTTTTAGTATCGTAAAGCACGTTAAAATTGTATTTCTTTTCGGCAATAAAATCGGTAACCACTTTTTCTCTGTTATCCTCATTTTGCCAGGTATTTACAAACAAAAACACTACATTAGGATTAGCCGAATATTTCGCCATGGCTTTTTGCATACCCGGAAAAGAGGCTACACAAGGGCCGCACCATGTTGCCCAATAATCTAAAATCACAATTTTCCCTTTTAAGCTGGCTAAGCTTATTTTTTCGCCTTTAAGATTGGTTAAAGAAAACGCAGGCGCGGGGATACTGATCATTTTTTTGGTCCACTCTGCTCTTTCTTTTTCTAAAGCTGCTTTTTCTAAATTGGCAATATAGGTTTCGTAAGTTCCTTCTTTCTTTAAAGTGGCATAAAGCCTTTTAAAATCAGCTTTTAAAGAATCCGTTGCTTTACCATCTTTAATTAATTTTTCAGCTTCAATATAAGCTTTATCATTTTGCCCATCTTTAATCAGGTAGGTAACATAACGGGTAGAAACATCGGGTGGAACACTTGCATACATAGGTATGGCTTTCTCCTGTGTGGTCAATGCTTCTTTAAATTTACCCTGGTGATAAAGCAATAAAGCATAAGTATCAGCATACATACCATAAGCACCATCTAAATATTTGAGGTAATCTTCTTTGCTGTTGTAATATGTTGGCATCTCATCATTTCTTGATGCTTCTATAAGTTCCAGCGACTGCTTAGAAAGTTGGGCAGCTAAGTCTACATTTTCTTTTTTCTCGGCAGCTGGCCAGGCAAAACTATTGTTATAAAGGCTTGCCCTTGTCATTTTATCGGTTATTTTCCCTGCATAAAGCTGAAATTTATCCAGATCCTTAGCTTTTACTGCACTATTTGCCAAAATGCCATAAACTGCATTAAGTTTGCTAGCATCAGCCTTTTTACTTTGATCGAGTTTAAATCTTGCGATTAATTCTTCCGCTTTTTGTGTTTGCGCAGCAAAATCTTTTGTGCCGTAAAGGGCATTCATCCCATCATTCCAGGCGTAATTTCCAGTAGGATATTTTTTAAGCACAATAGCTTTAACTGAATCGGCCTGTGTTTTTTTCTTTAACAATGAATATAGCCCAATAACAGTGCTCAAATCTTCTTCTTTAGGTTCTTTTAATTTAGATAAGGCCGAAATATTTTCGTTGATCAGCTTTGTTCCATTATCCTTATCAGCTTTGTACTCTAGCGACAGGTATTGATTTAGGTTTTTCTTTTTCAGTTCGGGCTTTAGGGCAAAAGCTTGTTTATACGAAGCAACAGCTTTTTCAGGATCCAGGGTAAGTCCGAGGTAGTAATTACCGGCCAATCCGTATAAAAAGGCTTCGTTAAGATAGGCTTCAGCAGGTACTTTTCCACCTTTGGTAAATTCAAGCACGTAACCCGCAGGCGCTTCATCTTTCTGATCGCCAACCGAAAAAGCAAGTCCAACTATGGTAGCACTATCTGGAGTGGAAATTTCTCCTTTATAAACCGAACCGTCTTTAACGAGTTCTATTTTAGAATTTTTTGGATTGGTTTTCGAAAAAAAAGTATAACTGGCACATTTTACATCAGCCAGATTTTCCAGATTGGTTCCTTTTGGATCATAGGTAAATTTAACGGTACTTCCTGCCGCAGGTTTATCAGCAGAAAACTTTACCCCTTGAGCATTAGCAGCTCCCGCAGCCAATACCAGTAAACAGAACAATTTTAAGGTTTTCATAATGAAAGAATTAAGTTTTAATTAGGTAAACTAAATATATAGTTTATTATTCTTTTTTCATAGTTAATTTGTGTTAAATTTTAAGGAATAATTATTGCAGTAAATAAGCATGACCTACGAACAAAAAATAAATAGTGAATTGGATTTTTGGAAGTTTAAAACCTTACAGAAACCTTCTCTTTTTAATAAAGTGACAGACAAAGTTCAGAAGAAAATAAACAGCTACATTCCTGATAAGGTTCATAATGCCATTACAACTGCCATTAAACAAATGGTGAAGGCTGTACTTTTTGGCTCAACATTTACTACATCTAAACCCATTACCGATTTAACCTTATTACACCGCGAAGCGTTGGTGAAGCAAAAAATCGATAATTATAAAAAAACGGGCGCTGCGGAGGGTGGGATTACAGGTGCCGGAGGTTTTTTAATGAGCCTGGCAGATTTCCCTTTATTATTGGGCATAAAAATGAAAATGCTTTTTGATATTGCCGCGGTGTACGGATACGATGTGAAAGATTATCGCGAGCGTTTATACATTTTACACATTTTCCAACTGGCATTTTCGAGCAAAGAAGAAAGCCAGAATGTGTTTTTTAAAATGCAGAGCTGGGATGATAAAGCTCACCAATTACCAACCAACATTGATGAATTTGATTGGCTTACCTTTCAGCAGCAATACCGCGATTACATCGACCTGGCAAAACTTGCTCAAATGCTTCCTTTTGTTGGCGCAGCAGTAGGAGCCGTTGCAAATTATAAACTGATTGAAAAACTGGGTAAAACTGCTATAATGAGTTATAGGATGAGGCACTTCAGTTTGCAGTACGCAGTTACCAGTTCGCAGGAAACTGAAAACCGTAAACTGAAAACTGGGAACTAATCCTCCTCTTCAAACATTCCCCCAATTAAATCATCTGTTTCGCGACGGTCTTTCTTCGTCGGACGTCCTGTACCCCTATCGCGTTTTAAGCTAGGCGCATGGAACATCGATTTAAAGGCGTGGGTATCCTCAACAGGTGTTAAATCCTTATATTTTGTTAGGGCAGTAGGCGAATCAGTTCTGTTATACGAAAGTTCTACCACCTCTATAATTTTCTTCTCTATCCCTTTTGATACCTGATAAACATCGCCAACTTTTACAATAGCCGATGGTTTAATATTCTGGCCTTTCAACTTCACCCTTCCGGCTTTGCAGGCATCAGTAGCAAGGCTCCGGGTTTTAAACAACCTGATCGCCCATAAATATTTATCTATCCTAAGTTTTTCTGTCTCTGTCATAAAGTTTCAAAAATACGTATTTTTGTTAACTGTTTAAATTGATTAATTGTAATGTTGGTTAACTGTAGAAACTGGTTAACCGGTTAATTGTGTAGAGAATATTCCAGCAATTAACCGATTTAAACGATTAACCAATTAACCAAAAGAACAAACAATTTAAACAATTAGCCCTTTAATAAACAAAAATTGATTTATTTTGCGTAAAATTTAAAAACATCATGTATTCAGATTTAAAGAAATTAATTGAAGCCGCCTGGGAAGACAGAACCCTTTTACAATATAGCAACTATTGCGAAGCCATCGAAACTGTAATTCAGGGTTTAGATAAAGGTGAAATCCGCGTTGCTGAACCAGTTTTAAACTCTTGGGGCATTAATGAATGGGTAAAAAAGGCGGTAATTTTATATTTCCCGATTCGCGAGATGAAAGAAATTAAAAGTGGTCCTTTTGTTTACCACGATAAAATGGAATTAAAAACTGACTATAAAGCAACTGGTGTACGTGTTGTGCCTATGGCAAGCGCACGTTACGGTTCGTTTTTGGCAAAAGGTGTAATCATGATGCCTTCGTACGTAAACATCGGTGCTTATGTTGATGAAGGTACAATGGTTGATACCTGGGCTACTGTTGGTTCTTGTGCACAAATTGGTAAACGCGTTCACTTAAGTGGTGGTGTGGGTATTGGTGGTGTTTTAGAACCTGTACAAGCTGCTCCGGTTATTATCGAAGATGATTGCTTTTTGGGTTCGAGAGCGATAGTTGTTGAAGGTGTTAAACTAGAGAAAGAAGTTGTTTTAGGTGCCAATGTGGTATTAACGGCATCGACAAAAATTATTGATGTAACTGGTCCAACCCCAGTAGAATATAAAGGTATTGTTCCTGCACGTTCGGTAGTAATTCCTGGCAGTTACACTAAAAAATTCCCTGCCGGAGAATATCAGGTTCCTTGTGCTTTAATTATCGGAAAACGTAAAGAAAGTACAGATAAGAAAACTTCACTTAACGATGCGTTGAGAGAAAATAATGTAGCCGTGTAAAATTTGTTGAAAGGTTGGAATGTTCAAACGTTGCAACATTCCAACCTGCAACTTTACAACAATGAAAATAGGATACGATGGCAAGCGTGCCGCGAATAACTTAACCGGATTGGGCAATTACAGCCGGTCGTTAATTGAACATCTGGCGAATCAGTTTCCCCAAAATCGTTATCTGGTATATTCTCCAAAAGTAAAAGCAGCCAAACAGATCGATGCCTTTCTTGAAAAAGAAAATATCGAACTAAAATTACCCCCAAACGGAAATTTTCTGTGGCGGAGCCTAAACATCTTAAAAGACCTTGTGCGTGATGAGGTTAAGATTTATCATGGCCTTAGTCACGAAATTCCATTAGCCATACAGCATACCCGCATCAAATCCATTGTTACCATTCATGATTTGATTTTCCTTCGTTTTCCTCAATACTATAAATTTATCGACCGGAAATTATACGCATGGAAAAGCAAATCGGCCTGTAAAAGGGCAAATAAAATTATTGCCATCAGCGAGAAAACAAAAGAAGACATTATTGATTTATACGGGATCAGTCCAGAAAAAATTGAGGTGATTTACCAGAGCTGCGATGATAGTTTTAAAACACCTTTTGCTGCAGCAACACTAAGCCGCATAAAAGCAACCTATAAACTGCCCGAAAAATACATCCTGAATGTTGGCACCATTGAAGAACGCAAAAACCTTAAATTGGCTATACAGGCTTTAAAAGAGGTTAGTGATGAACATAAGTTGGTGGTAATTGGCAAACAAACAGCTTACTTTAAAACTGTAGAGAAAGAAATTGAAAAACTTGGCTTAAAGAACAGGATCGTATTTCTAAAAAACATTCCCTTTGCCGATCTGCCAGGTATTTACCAGATGGCCAGTGTTTTTATATATCCGTCATTTTACGAAGGTTTTGGCATTCCTATTATCGAAGCCTTATATTCGGGCATTCCGGTGGTTGCGGCAACAGGTTCCTGCTTAGAAGAAGCCGGCGGACCAAATAGCTTATACGTTTCGCCAAATGATGCCAGCGGACTTGCAAAAACCATTAATCAAATTCTGGAAAATCCTCAGCTGCAAAAAGAGATGAAGGAAAAAGGATTGGAATTTGTTCAAAAATTTAACAGCTCTCTTGTTACACAGCAATTAATGGATTGCTATTTAACACTTTAGTAAGTTATCTTTTATTCGCGTTCATATCCTCTGAATGTGTAATTTACTCAGTTCGATTTACAGGAATTTAGTTTTTATATTTGAAAAGCAAGGTTGGTACTGCTATTAACCGTTAGTCCTGCCAATGCTGCAAGTCCTCATCCGATGAAGGATCGGATTGCGGGCTTTCCGCGAATGTCAGGTTTAAATTGGTGCAGACTGTAGTCGTAATTAAGGAATATTAGCTAAAAAACCATAAAAGAAAAAGGCCGGAATTTATTTAAAATTCAACGGCCCTCTTGTTATCTTAATTTAATATTTACAACTTATTTAGCAGCAGTAACATTTGGTGGGTATTGCGCCAATATTTCTTTTACGCCGGTGTACAAACGTTGTTCTCTTTTATTAAAGTTATCGAGGTTAAAACCTGATCCCTGTCCGTGCCAGAATAAAATCTTTTTAGCCGGATCTAAGAAATCGATGATAATGGTACCATCAATATACTGGTTAACGTAGGTTCCGCCGCCCCAGCCACCTCGCCAGCCACCCCAGCCCCAACCCCAGCCACCGTAGTAACCTGGGCCGTAAACATCAGTTTTTTCTCTGGCCACTACTACCAAATTCACCAATAAATCAGGTTTTGCTGATTTGGTAAATCCTTTAGCATTCATTTCTGCCTCTACAGCAGCCAAAAGCCTGCGCTTATCAAGGTTATTCAATTTAACCCGCTCGATGCCTTTATCGTAAAAATTATAAGTTTTGTAACCGTTTAAATCAACATTTTTATCATAATCTGATGCGGTGCGGAGTGTTGTACATCCTGCTAATGCCAATACCACTGTAAAAAGCATTAGTAATTTTTGTGTTGTTCTCATTTTGTGCGCTGTTGTATAAATAACCTGACATAAATATAACGATTTTGGGAACCAAATGGCAAATCATTTAACATTTTTTACAATCAGATTGTTATCTGTACAACGATTTCTATTTGATTATGTTTTGACGTTATATCACTCAGACTAAATATTTTACAATTGGATTAAATCGATCGATTAGTAAATTGGCGGATATTCTGATAAGATCTGCTTTACAGCCGAATTTATCCTTTCCTCTCTATTTTCATAATCATCAAAATTAAAACCCGATCCTATTCCGTGCCACATAATGGCTTTGGTTTCAGGATTCAAAAAATCTATGATAATGGTACCCGCTTGATATTGTTTGCTGGTGTTGAGCGGGCCGAATTGCGAATCTCTCCATTGATATGAAGATGAAGTTGCATCCCATTGATAGCCTCCTCCGCTGTAACCCCAATCGGCCCTGGCTTTAATGCTGCTCAACACCGCAATATTGATTAAAAAATCTGGCCGATCTGTTTTATCGAAACCTCTTTTTATCATCGTGTTTTCAACGGCATTCAACATCCGCGGTTTGTCGAGATTATTCAGTTCTAACCTTTCAATTCCCTTTTCGAAATAGGCAAAGGATTTTAATTTGGAAAAATCGATTTTTCTATCGTAATCTGATGCAGTAAGCACAGAAATACAACCGGTAAATGCCATTACTAGAGTAAACAGCATACCCCATTTAAGTGTGTGTTTCATTTTATGTTTTATTTAATAACCTATTACTAAAATACTACTTTATTGTATTAAAACACATCAGTTGAGGTAAATAAAAGATAAAGAATATGTTACGAACATAAAAATTCCTTTATCTATATTTATGAGTGTCAGATAGAAATATCTGACAGGATAGGAAATACACATTAAGATTATTTAACTTCCTCTTAATAAATTAACTTTGTAAAATGCTAAGAGATGAGATTAACAAAGCTTTTGAAGTATTAAAATCAGGCGGGGTGATCCTCTATCCTACCGACACCATTTGGGGAATAGGCTGCGATGCCACCAATCCTGAAGCCGTGGATAAAGTGCTTAAAATAAAAAACCGTCCCGCCGAAAAAAGCCTAATTGTTTTATTGGATGTAGACAGCAAATTGCAAAGTTATGTTGCCGAAATACCTGATGTGGCTTACGATCTGATCGAATATGCAGAAAATCCGCTGACTATTATTTTTTCGGACGCCAAAAACCTGGCCCAAAATGTAATCAATGCCGATGGCAGTGTGGGCATCAGGATTGTTAAACACGATTTTTGCACCCCTTTAATTCAGCGTTTCCGGAAACCTATCGTATCAACTTCTGCCAATTTAAGCGGACAGCCTTCGCCAAAATTTTTTGATGATATCGATCCCGAAATTATTGATGCAGTTGATTATGTAGTAGATTTTGAGCAGGAAAACCGAACCAGCAGAAAACCATCAACCATTATGAAACTTTCTCCGGGCGGGCAGTTTGAGTTTATCCGCAGATAAACCCCAACCCGTGAGGGGCTTTTAATTCCAGGTAGTCTTTACCGACCAAATGTTTTGCTTAATTTTGAACAATTGAATTACCCTTATATATGCAGTCTGATTTAAACGAAGGGAACCCCAAGTCCCCTTCAGGGGATTTAGGGGTTCACCTACAAAACCCTGTATTTAAAACCTTATCAACAATAGCCGATAAGAACAATACCGAAGCTTATGTAATCGGCGGCTTCGTTCGCGATTTATTTTTAAACCGCCCATCAAAAGATATTGATGTGGTGGTGGTAGGTAGTGGAATCGAATATGCGGAAGCTGTAGGCAGAAAATTAGGGACAAAAGTGGCTGTATTTAAGAACTTTGGTACGGCAAACATCAAACATCAGGATTTAGAAGTCGAGTTTGTAGGCGCCAGAAAAGAATCTTATCGATCAGATTCGCGTAAACCCATTGTTGAAGATGGCACTTTAGAAGACGACCAGCTCCGCAGGGACTTTACCATAAACGCCCTGGCCATTAATTTAAATGCCGATCATTTTGGCGAACTTTTAGATCCCTTTGATGGCGTTAAAGATTTAGAGAATAAACTGATCCGTACGCCGCTCGATCCGGAAATTACTTTTTCTGATGATCCGTTACGCATGATGCGGGCCATCAGATTTGCCTCACAACTTAATTTCGATATCGATCCGGCAGCACTTCATGCCATTAAAACACAAAAACAACGCATCAGCATTGTTTCAAAAGAGCGTATTACCGATGAGATGAATAAAATCATCCTATCTAAAAAACCATCGGTGGGTTTTAAGCACCTTTTTGATACCGGTTTATTGCACCTTATTTTCCCTCAAATGGCACAGCTTTATGGCGTGGAGATCATTAAAGGGAAAGGTCATAAAGATAATTTCTACCATACTTTAGAGGTACTGGATAACATTTGTGCCGATACCGATGACTTATGGTTACGCTGGGCAGCTATTTTACACGATATTGCCAAACCGGCAACCAAACGTTTTGAGGAGGGCCATGGCTGGACCTTTCACGGACATGAGGATCGTGGTGCACGCATGGTCCCGAAAATATTTGCACAGTTAAAGCTTCCTTTAAATGAAAAAATGAAGTATGTGCAAAAACTGGTACAGCTTCATTTAAGGCCAATTGTGCTGGCACAGGAAATTGTAACCGATTCGGCCGTTAGAAGATTACTTTTTGATGCAGGTGAAGAAATTGAAAGCCTGATGTTACTTTGCAATGCCGATGTAACCACAAAAAACGAATACAAAAAAACAAAATACAGAAACAACTTTGAGCTGGTAAAACAAAAGCTGAAAGATGTGGAAGAACGCGATAAAATCAGAAACTGGCAGCCCCCTATCTCCGGTAACGATATTATGGAAACTTTCGGACTTGAAGCGGGTAAAGAAGTCGGCATGATTAAAAATGCTATCCGCGAGGCTATACTAGAGGGCGAAATCACAAACGATTATCAGGAAGCATTCAATTTTATGCTCGATCAGGCAAAACAAATGGGATTAAATCCTGTTAATAAATAATTTAATTGCCCTAACTCCAAAATTAACGTACCTTTTATGGTGCCTGATGTTTGTGGTAATTATAAATTAACTTTATTTTTACGGTTCCAAAATACAATAATGGCTATTTATAAATTTAGAATTACTTTCGAAGATTTTGATGATGTTGTGAGAGAGATCGACATTAAATCAAACCAAACATTTGAAGACCTGCACAAGGCCATTCACCGATCTACAGGTTATAATGCCGAAAAATCTTCTTCTTTTTACGTAAGCACTGATAACTGGTTAAAAGGGGATGAAATTGCTTATTTACCAAGTGAACGTAAAAAAGACCGTGTAGTTTTAATGGAAAACTCTAAATTGAGTGGCTTTATTGAAGATCCGCACCAAAAGTTTTACTATATCTATAATTTTGACCGTCCGTACGATTTTCATGTTGAGCTTGTAAAAATAATCTTGGATGCCGATCCTAATATCGAATATCCATTTTTGGCCAAAAGCAGTGGCGAAGCACCTAAAATTTTCGAAAGCAGCAATGCGCCTATTACCGATCCAGGTGCAGCTGTTGGTGCAACCGCAAGTGAATTTGATTTCTTAAATGAAATGAATTTTGTACCGGAAGATACAGATGAACTGGAAGCCATGGGCGAAATGGGCATCAACGAGGAAGAAAGAGATGAAGATGAGGAAAGTGAAGAAGATGAATTTGGAGATGAATTTTCGGACAGTGATAACTTCGAAGATGATAGCCACAAAGACGACTATTAATCAGGAATAATATTTTTAATTTTCAAAAAGCTGTCAAATAAAAATTGACAGCTTTTATTTTATACGAATACTGCTATGCTCCATAAAAAAACTTTAATCTCCATTGTTGGTCCCACAGCAATAGGCAAAACGGCTTTGGCTATTCAAATTGCCCGGCATTTTGGCACAGAGATTATCTCTGCAGATTCGCGTCAGTTTTTTAAGGAAATGGCCATCGGCACGGCCAAGCCTGATGCAGAGGAGTTAGCAGCAGCAAAACATCATTTTATCGATTCACATTCGGCATCGCAACTATTCAGTACTGGTGATTTTGAAATAGAAGGTTTAAAAGCCCTGGATGAAATCTTTCAAAAGCATGATGTAGCCATTATGGTTGGAGGATCAGGCCTGTATGTAAATGCCCTGCTAAATGGTTTAGACGAAATGCCTGATATCGATTTATCGATCAGGGAAAAATTAAATAAACAGTTTGAAGAAGAAGGTTTAGCTATTATACAAAATCAACTGGCTAAATCAGATCCTGAATATTTTGCTAAGGTAGATCAGCAAAATCCACAAAGAATGATCAGAGGCCTGGAAGTTTTCCTTTCAACCGGGCAAAAACTTTCATCCATGCTATCGGCTACCAAAAAGGAAAGACCTTTTAACATTATCAAAATTGGCCTTAATACGGATAGGGCCATTTTATACAATAGAATAAACCAAAGGGTTGATCAAATGATTGCCAATGGATTATTGGAAGAAGTGAAGTCTTTAACACCTTTTAAACAGTATAATGCTTTAAATACCGTCGGCTACAGTGAAATTTTCGATTATTTTGATGGGAAGTTATCATTAGAGGAGGCTATAGCTGCTATTAAACAGAATACCCGTCGCTTTGCAAAACGCCAGCTTACCTGGTTTAGAAGAGATGAGGAGATTAACTGGTTTGAGCCTGATGAAAGCAAGCAGGTGATAAACTATATCAGCGCGAACATCACCAATAGTAAGTAAAAAACTACAAAAACGTAATTTTAAAAGATATTAATAATCTAGTTACACTTACATTATCAACAGAAAAATATTTAAGTTTGGTCAGGAAAACTTAAATATGAACCTATGAAAAACAAAAATCATCCCCTTACGCTTTTGGCCGTATTATTTTTAAGCCTAACATTCTTAGCATCCTGTAAAAAGAACGAAACTTTAGCTGAAGAATCAAAGCCCGACATCTACAAAAACATCAAATTTATCAACGATTGGATTCCCCAAGAAGGAGTAGCGTTAGCTAAGGGTCCAAACAAACTTGCCGCCATTAAGGGCAGTCCATTAAACGACATTTTAACTTCCTGGGTAGCGCAGGGAAATATTTTCCAGCCCGGTAAAAATTTAAAAGTCGGTTTTCTAAATAACCCCAGCGTAATGAATGCTGAAACAGCAAGAGATCAGGTTTTTAATGGCATCAGGGCATGGTTTGCAATTAATGTTCCAAACATCAGTGTAAGTATCAGTTATATTACCAACGTTCAATCGGCAGATGTTAAAGTTGGATGGTATAAAGGCAATCATGGTGATGGTGCAAATAATGCATTCGACGGTCCGGGAGGAACACTTGCCCATGCTTTTTATCCAACAAACGGCGTTATCCACTTTGATGATGATGAAAATTGGTCTGCATCTTTATTTGGGCCAGAGCCTAGCACCATCGATTTAGCATCAGTGGCTGCGCACGAATTTGGTCATACAATTGGATTAAATCACTCAGAATGTAGTAATGCAACCATGACCCCTTATTATTTTGGATTAGCCATGCGAACCTTAAGTATTGACGATGTAGTGGGATCGAGAACCATTTATGGCAATAACCCGAATTATGAGAATGGAATGATCGGCAACCTCGATATGCCCGTTGGTCAGGAAGTTACCTTTACACTGTTTTACGGGTACGATTTTATATTCTCTCCTATCGGCAATCCACCTATCATGACATACAATCCCAATAACCAGCCACCTTTTAGGTATTCATCCTTAAATTGGGTAATGCCTCCGGGTGTTGATCTGATCAGTGGTCAGGGAACTTCTCAGGTTGTGATCAAACCAAACGGACAATTTACCGGAGATGTAATCATGAAAGCTTACATTTCTGATTGTAATGCAACAACTGAAATCAAATCAATGGTTGCAAATATTCATTATTAATTCTCAAAGTGCTTAAAACAAATAAAGCCAATTCTGAATTCAGAATTGGTTTTATCATTACAGTGATGTAATAAGCTTACTTATCAGGAAATTTCACAGCCCTGTATTGAGTAATATCAATTGTTGGAATGGTAGAACCATATTTTGCATTAATCGCATCAATAAATACATTGGCAATTACTGCATTTCCGCGTGGGGTTAAATGGATACCATCTAAAGAGAATGCACCACCTGTAATAAATGCAGCGTTGATACCAACTCCCTGAAGATTTATTCCTGTTTTAACCTGATTAAAATAGCTGTAGGTATCAGCAATAGCCAATCCTTTACTTGTAGCTAAAGATTTAATGCTGCTGTTATAGCTGTTTACATAATCTTTTACTTTTATTACTTCATCTTTATCCAATACCCAGTTATTTGCAATTGGGTTTAATGGGTGTAAACCATAAGGAATAGCTCCTGTGCCAAACAAACCGGCCGATTGGAAAGGCAAACGGATTAAATCTTCTGAAGTTGCTGCCCTTACCGCACCTGTTCCAGTTTGGATGTAAATTGCTGCCGCTGCCGGGTTAATGGCTTTAGCTGCATTTAACAAAGCTGCAGGGGTAACAGTATTAAAATATGGCACAGCAGTTACATCCGGAATGGTTGCCACAATACCTTTCTGACCACCAGCAGTTAAGGCATTTAACAAATTAGAATACAATGATGAAAATGTTACCTTGTCTGTTAATACAGTAGTCGGATCACCAGTAACAGTAACTGCACCATTGGTGGCATAACCCAATACATCATTATTCCCTAACCAAAGTGAGAAAAAAGTATGGTTTCTGCCTTGAATAAACTGAAAATAATTGGTTTTACCTACCTGAGCATCGGTTAACAAACGCTCAAAATATGGATTAGCCGCACTAAAAGTAAGCGTTGGGTCGAAAGATAAATCGACGCGCATACCAGGAATACCTAGATTCTGCACTTCACCTGAATATTTAAACAAACGACTATTTGTTGGCGCATCTCGCCAACCATTACCTAATACAGGAGTTAAAGTTGGCGTACCATTTACTAAAGCTGTAAGTGAAATATATCCCGAACCGTTAGCTTGCGCATCAGTAAAAAACGGAGAAGTAAATGCTCCGCCACCAACTGAAGCCATTTTAGCTGCAATTAAATTTGGATAAGCGACTTTTTGGCCTTCTAAATATAAACCTCCATCAGCAAAGCCAGAGGTTAATGAATTACCAACAGCAATGTATTTGCTAAAGTTAGCTTGTCCGGCAGTTGTACCTGCTGGTGTTTCAATTTCTGGTTTGCAGGCTGCGGTAAAAAGAATGGCAGCAGCAACGAAACTATTTAATATATATTTTTTCATTTGTAATTTCTCCTACCATTTATAAGTTAACGAAATACCTGGTGCATAAACCAAAGTTTTAAAAGTACCATCTAAGCCAGTTTCGATGTTTTTCTGTTTACGTGATTTTACATCTTCAAAGAAAAAAGATGCATTCACCTCGAAATGACTTGTTGGCGTATAACCTAAACCCGCACTTAAAATATAACGATCAGCATCTGGTGCTTCTGGTGTTACGTAACCATCCTGAACCGGAGAAAAAGCATAACCTACACCAGCTCTTAATGCCAGTTTCTCTGATGCCTGGTGATTGATACCTAATTTAAATGATGAACCATCACGGTAATTACGTGCCGATTTTGTATCAGCCAATGCAGAAGTATTTGTTGCATAATCAAACGCCAGGTCTTTGTAAATATGCCATTGTACCCAGCTCGCATCAAATGCTAAAACGGTACTTTTTGATAATGGGATACCTACACCTAAGCTAGTGGTTGCAGGCAAAGGTAATTCAGCATTAAAGGTATTACTTGCAGGGAAAGAAGATCTCAACGAATTTGGAACATCAAATTCTGCTGTACCACCATCCAACTTGGTAATTACTTTCGATTTATGTACGATGGCAAAAGAAATATTGCTTAATGTTTTAATGTATAAACCTGCATTCCATCCATAACCTGTTCCGGTACCATCTAAAGTAACATGACCAGAACGACCATCAGGATAGTTTACCGGAAGTGCCCTTTGAAGATTTACATCACCATGGTTGTAAACAAAACCTGCTCCGATACCAATGCGATCAGTAATTTTAATACTTAAAGTTGGCTGAAAATAGATTGCTTTTAAATTTAATGAAGTTAGCGCATATTTACCCGACCAGTTATCGCCCCAGTCTACCAAACCACCAAATGGTGTATAAATCCCCAGGCCTAGCTTCCACTTGTTTGATTTTGGTCCCCAAACGGCATAAAACTCGAAAGGAGGAGCAATTTTGTTTTTTACATCTTCTGTAACATTCGAACCGCTTTGTTTAAAAGCTGATTTAAATAATAATGGGTTTACACCTGCGGAAACTGAGTTTTTCTCTAAGAAAGTTACTGCACCGGGATTGTAAAATACAGAAGCCTCATCTAAAGCCAATGCAGAACCTGCACCAGCCATACCAATTTGTTTCTGACCTTGTAAATTAACCTGGAAACCCTGCCCCAAAACCCAAAGTGGGGCAGAAAGTAATACGCTCAATAAAATTTTTTTCATTTATAAATGGTTATATCACAAATATATACTATGCTAACATAGTAAGCAAATATTTGTTTGTAAGAATTTTATGCGTTTTAGGCTTGGGCAGTCGGTCCACCAAAACCCATTGGGAAAGGCGGTTCTTCTTGTGCTTTAATCCTGCCGTTTACAGCCTCGAATTTCTGAATGTTGTCTTCTAACGCTGATAATAAACGTTTTGCATGTTCCGGTGTCAAAATAATCCTCGATTTTACTTTTGCTTTAGGTATTCCGGGCATTACACGGATAAAATCCAACACAAATTCGGTATTAGAATGGGTAATAATGGCCAGATTAGAAAAAATTCCTTCTGCAATTTCTTCTGATAACTCTATGTTTAGCTGATTTTCGTTTTGTTGTTCTTCCATAATAATTCAAAAATAAAAAATTCCGCTGCTTAATGGCGGAATTAAAAATATAAAGTGCTAAATAAATAAATCCGAGCCGCAAAGAGTTTCTTACTTCTCTAAAAAATCAAGCTCAGCAATTGCCAGGGTCTTTTTATTGCCTGCAATTGTAATTGCCTTTAGCTGTATGTACTTTGTCGAAATTACATTTTTAAAGTAATGTGTTCTAGGTGTAGGGTCGTTAATCAGGTTACCAAATCCGAAGGTTTCAATATCTTTCCAGTTTTTACCATCATTACTGGTTTGCAGTATGCCTTTTTCAAGCATCCCATCGGCAAAATCGATAGGTGGCGTATAAATAAAGCCTGTTAAATTGTGGTTACTGCCTAAATCAACAGCGATTTGATGTTTGCCATCATCATTTGATAACCAATAAGTTTCTTTTTTAGCATCTATAGCCATTGAAGCGGTATGAGTAGTTTTCTCGCTATCGCTGGTCAATAATATCCAGTCTTTCTTCACTATTCCAAATGTTTCAGTAGCCAAAGGCCCTTTTTCCTTATTGGTGATGGCAATCGCTTTTATCTCGCCTTTTGTAACCTGAAACGGTGCGCTGTATTTCTTTGCTGATACATTGGGTATACTCCCATCGCTGGTATAATAAATTTCGATACCTTTATTCAGGTTGGCCGTAGCATTTTCTCCGTGGGGTTTCCAGCCAAATTCATGTGTTTTTGGCGAAATGGTGGTTAAACCGTTTATGTCCCGGGCAAATTGCAATTGCGGTGGACGGGTGCGATAATAATGTGCCGATATGGTAGCTATGGCAGGATTAGCCCTCGATGATAAAATTGTTAAACGAAGTTTTGAGGTGGTTACTTCAGGGAAACGCAAAATGCGTTTATAGCCAATATTTGTTGCTTCAGCAATTTTTTGCCATTTGTTATTAATCCACGCCTCTATCTGGTGCTGCTCTACCCGTTCGCTATAGGCAGCAATTGCTTCCTGTAAAACAATCCGGTTTATTGTAATGGGTTTAGCAGTACTTATTTCTATGCTTTTCTGTTTATCATTTAACAATTGAAAGGTATTAATATTCTGATCTAATATTGCTTTCGGTCCATTTGCACCGGTAAATAGATTTTTACCATAGGTTTCGCTGATCCGTTTACCCACTTCATTGAGTACACTTACATCTTCATCAGAAAATTTTCCGTTCCGGTTAGGTGGAATATTGAGCAAAAACGTAGAGTTCCCTCCTACCGAGCGTTCGAAAATATCAAATACATCATCAGCACTGCGTACTTTTTGTTTCTCATCGTCACGGTAAAACCAGCCTTCTCTTATTGATGTATTGGTTTCGGCCTGTTGATAATGCAGGTATTTAGCTTTGTAGAGTTGATTGTCGCTACCCAAATCTTTAGCTGTCAAATCCGGAAAATGTGCTGCTGTATCAGGATTTTCGCTATAGGGTAATACATTCCATTCTGTTTCGCGTGTTCCTCCAGCTTCGTTTCCACACCAACGAATATCTTCTTTACCAAAAATTACCGCTTTTGGTGCCAGGGTATGAATGAGCTTTTTCCAGGCCTGATAATTGTATTTCTGGCCGCCTTTGGTTTTAGGATGTGCACCATCAAACCATACCTCATCAACCGGACCGTATTCGGTTAACACTTCAAATAACTGGTTCAGAAAATATTCGTTATAATCGTCAACTTCGAACTTAAATTTGGTTTGGTTTGCAAAAGGCCGCCCAGCTACTTCGCGTGGAATAGTTCTGGTAGTTATTTTACTCAAATTGCCATACAATCCTTCAGGATTTTCAATTTGGTATAAATCTGCCGGAGATAAATAAATACCCAGTTTAAGGCCATATTTTTTACAAGATGCAGATAGTTTTTTTAAAATATCACCTTTACCATTTTCAAAGTTTGAAGACATGATGCCGTGCTTGGTATACCTGCTCTGCCACAGTACAAAACCATCGTGGTGTTTTACGGTAATGATTACCATTTTCATGCCCGCCGATTTCATGCTCTGGCACCATTGATCGGTATGCAGTTCTTTTAAATCAAAAACCGTTGGATCTTCTTTTCCATTGCCCCATTCCATCTTGGTAAAAGTATTTGGGCCCATGTGAATAAATGCAATAAATTCATTTTTTAATGCACTTAACTGATTGGATGTGGGTACTACATGGCTTGCTTTCGCAATGATTGTGGCTTTACTATCTCCGGGGGTAACCGCAATAGTATTCTGTAATTTTAAGTTACTACTTTGCGCTACCGCAGTGGCAATAAACGACGCCATTAAAGCCGATGTAAAAATTAGTTTTCTCATTAAATTGTTTTGTACCTAAAATTACGTCTTGATTACAGCTGAACCATAAAGCATTTTGGCTGTTTATTAAGGTAAATTATCAAAAATCGATTTTCAGATAACTTATTTTTTAAGCGCTAAAATTTTTCGGATGACCTTTTCATAAGCATCTGCATATTGCATCATACCAAAATCGTTTGGGTGTGTACCATCAATCGTGCTATTATCGGTAAAGCCGATCTCCTTCGCTGTTAGGATATAAAGGCCTTTAATCCCCGATTGCTGCAATTTTTGATAGGTATTATTTAAAATCCCGGAGGTCCAGATGTATCTTCTTGTTAACTCGCTATCTAAATTCACCTGTGGTAAACCAGAGCTATGCTCAACCAGTAAAATAGGCGTATGAGGATGTTTTTCTTTTAAACTTTGCACAGAACTGGTAATTCGCTTCTCAATTTCTGCAGCAGGATAAATCTTTTGATCATACAGGTTAGGCTGGCAATCGAGTACAAAGAGCCTGGCATCTGTTTGATTCATTAAATCAATCAATGGGTTTTCTAACCGGCCATTACCTGAAAAACCTAAATTGATCACTTGCAGATTTAATTTCCTGCCCAAAATATTGAGCCAGGCCATTCCTGGCCTGCTTGCACTGGCTCCCTGCATAATAGAGGTCCCGTAAAATACAAAAGGTTCTTTTTCATTGGCTTCTTCTACCTTAAATTCATCATTTACACCCACTCCTATTTTTAACCATTTTGGCGTGTTGTAAAGCGGCAGATACAAGCGGAATTTCTTGATTTTTACTGCCAAATCAAAATTTGTATAACTATAAGTAACCGTATCTCTAAAGCTGTATGCGGCTTTTACCCAATGCCAGTTATTCTGCATATCCTGTGCATATAAATCGAGGCCGCTTACCCCCAGGGTTGGCATGTTATCTAAACTTTTGCCTCCTTTGAGCTGATATTTTACCACAATTTTCTTTGCAGTAGTTTTAAAGTCGAGGTATTCGCCTGCTGTATTTTTAGCTAATTCCCATACCTCTTTTCTCACCAACTGCTCTGCGGCTGTGGGTAAACGGTTATAATAATTTGCACTGTCGGTATTTTGCCAGGCTTTGCCTTTTAATTGAGAATTGATGCTGGCCTGTGGGTTAAACCATTTGAGATCACCTTGCGCATAGCTGGCTTTACAGTAGAGCATAGTAACAAATAACCTGAGCAAAATAACATTTAGTCTCATTTGTTATTGATTAAGCAGTGGTTTAACGCGTTGTAACATTTCATCAGCCGTAACGGTAGATAAGGATTTAATATTAAAATTTTCGAGTGCTTTATTTAACTCGGCAAGCGCTGCTGAATTTTTATTTTTGGTATATAATTGTTGTAATTGCTTAATTTTCTCAAAATCTTGTGCACCTTCGATCATTTTTTCGAACCTTACAGATGTTAACGGCCCTGGATAAACCATATAGGTGTCGCCAGCAGGCCAGGCAGTGAAACGGGTATCGGTTAATGGATTTTTTGTCCAGCTGTTATAGGCCCAGCGTAAATAACCATTCATATTTTTGCTGGCGGTGTACCAGCCCATCCATACCTGTTCTGCCGGAGAAGAAAAACTGAATGCATTTGGATAAGGTTCTGTACAGCAAGTGTACCAGGTACTGGTTTTACCTTCTGCATTACGTTTTTGTAGTACATCAGCCGGAAATTCCCATTTAGATGCAATGCAATAATTATCAATGTCTTTTTCTATTTCCTGGTGGTATTCTCCTGCCAAAGCAATCTTCCATTTAGGATCAACACTTTTTAATAGTTTGATTATAGCCTGCATGGCTTTCATCGGACGTTCGTCCATAGCAATATAGGTCTTCTGGAACCAGTTTTTTGATTTTAAATGTTTGGTAAAATCCATAAGCATCGTTTTCCAAAAGGCATCGTAGGCAGGTGTACCGATGGCTTCAGTAAAAACTGCCTCTTTTTGGGAGGCTTCATCCCAATAGCTAAAGGCAATTTTCCATGGCACCATACTATAACAATTGATTCGCTGATTGATACCTGTGGTCATTACGAAAGAAACGTATTTATCAAATAAACTATAATCATAACTCCAGGTGCCATCCTTTTTCTTCGTCCATTTAATTAAACTTGGGTAATCATCAAAAGTTTGGTGCCCCCAGGGTTCGTTTACAATACTTGCGGTAATGGTTTTCTGGCCGGCATTGGCCAATAGCTCATAATAGGGTTTCATTAAAGCAAAGTGCTCTTCGCTCCATAATTTTACCTGATGGATACGGGCGATAGCCGCCGGGTGCTGCCATAAATCTAAGTCGTATTTCCATTGTGCCGGCGCAGGCAAAGTTTTATCGAGCACCTGAATCTTAATCGGCAGATCATATTCCTTTTCACCTTTAATTTTGACCGTACCTGAATAACCCCCTGCTTTGGTAGTGGCAGGAATTTTTATGCTCAACCAAACCGGCTGCGTATTCCTGGCATTAATGGCAACGTTATTTACTTTTGTATCGATCTGGTCGGCCACATAAGATGAATCAAAATCTGCAGCTTTGCGGTAGCCACAGCCATCTCTAAACTCATCGGTAATGACATATTTGATTATGCCTACAGTAATATTTTCTTTTTTAATGTGGTTACCCTGTTGATCCATAAGATCAGATGGCTGTATACTTACTTCAGCAACATTATTATTCGTCCACAGTAATAGCTGGGTGTTTACTTTTTCGCCTTTCCAGGCCGAGGTACTCCATGTATTTTGAACTGAAACTGCTGGAGGTACTTCTTTCGCAAACCTAACATTACTGCTCGCAAAGCTAATATTTAACGCTTTAGTGGTGTTTTCCCATTGTTTGTTTAGGGTTTCGCTGTTTGGCAGTTTTGGTTTTTGAAGGGCCAAACTTACATCCTGGGCGGCACTTGTTAAACCTAAGCCCATCATTAATATTACTGATAAAAACTTCATAAACCTAAGTTAATGAAACCGATCAGAATAAGATTAAGCAATTGAAAAGCTGCGCTTACGCAAACGTTTGACGGATTGTAACGATATGGATAGATAAAAATAAGGATTGCTAATCTGAACAGATAAATAATTGGGGAAACTAAATTATTATTAGTTCCTTATTTTTTATAAACATTAGAATAATGCCAACAGTAACTGCAATTTGGCCGATATAAAAAATAAACATCCATTTTATAATATCGGCTTTAGTATTAGCTAATGCTTCTTTTGTATTAGCTATATCCTCCTTTGTTGCTAAAATTTCCTTTTTGTTATCAAATTCAGATTTAACCTCGGCTTTTAAAAAAGAAACCAATTGCTCAGCTTCTTATTCGCCTAGTTTAGCTTTTAAGATCTGGAAAAGTTGAATTTCTGTAACACTCATGGATATAAATTTACATTAAAATACAAAATTTAAGACAAAAAAAATCCCGATGTTTCACATCGGGATTAAAATTACTATTAGATTAAAATCTAAGCTTCTACTTCTTCTTGTTTCGAAGCTAATAATTTATCGTATTCTTCCTGAGAACCAACGATGATTCTTTCGTAACCACGTACACCAGTACCTGAAGGGATTAAGTGACCAACGATCACGTTTTCTTTCAAGCCTAACATATTATCGCGTTTACCTGCAATTGCTGCCTCATTTAATACTTTCGTAGTTTCCTGGAACGAAGCCGCAGAAATGAACGATTTAGTACCTAATGATGCACGTGTAATACCTTGTAAGATAGAACTTGCAGTTGCTGGTCTTGCATCTCTAACCGTGATCTGTTTTAAATCTTTACGTTTTAACTGAGAATTTTCGTCTCTTAATTTACGTAATGAAACAATCTGACCTGGTTTGATTTCTGTAGAATCACCTGCATCTTCAACAACTTTCTTGTCGTACATTGCATCGTTCTCATCGGCAAAATCCCAACGGTCAACAGCATTGTTTTCTAAGAAAATAGTATCACCCGGATCTTCAATGTGAACTTTCTGCATCATCTGGTGAACAATTACCTCGAAGTGCTTATCGTTAATTTTCACACCTTGTAAACGGTAAACCTCTTGAATACCATTTACTAGGTATTCCTGAACAGCTGCAGGGCCTTTAATTGATAAGATATCAGCAGGAGAAATTGAACCATCTGATAATGGCATACCCGCTTTCACAAAGTCATTATCCTGTACAAGGATGTGTTTAGACAATGGAACAAGGTATTTTTTAACTTCACCATCTTTTGATTCGATTGTGATCTCACGGTTACCACGTTTAACGCCACCTAAAGTTACCACACCATCAATCTCAGTTACTACCGCTGGGTTAGATGGGTTACGCGCTTCAAATAATTCCGTTACACGAGGTAAACCACCCGTAATATCCCTGGTTTTACCAGTTGCACGAGGAATCTTAGCGATAATCTGTCCAGTTTGGATAGTTTCACCTTCATCAACTGAAACGTGGGCTCCTACCGGAATGTTATAACCTTTGATGAATTCACCTTTCTTATCAACGATCTGAACTGAAGGGTTTTTCGTTTTATCACGTGTATCGATAATTACTTTTTCACGGTGACCAGTTTGCTCATCTGATTCTTCACGGAAGGTAACACCTTCAATAATGGCATCAAATTGTGCTTTACCGGCAAATTCTGATAGAATAACCGCGTTGTACGGATCCCATGAACAGATTTTATCACCTTTTGAAAGTTTATCACCTTCTTTTACGAATAAAAATGCACCGTAAGGAATGTTGTTGGTTACAATGATACGTCCGGTTCCTGGTTCAACAATTTTGAACTCACCTGAACGACCTAATACGACCTGAACTGTTCCTTCTTCTGTTTGTGTATCAACAGTACGAATGTTTTCGAATTCGATTACACCGTCAAACTTAGCTACGATGTTTGATTCTGCAGCAATGTTTGATGCAGTACCACCCACGTGGAAAGTACGAAGTGTTAACTGTGTACCCGGCTCACCGATTGATTGTGCTGCAATTACACCAACTGCCTCACCTCTTTGAACACGTTTACCAGATGCCAAGTTACGACCGTAACACAATGCGCAAACACCACGTTTGTTCTCGCAAGTTAATACCGAACGAATTTCGATACCTTCTAAAGGAGACTCTTCGATCAGTTTAGCAACTTCTTCGTTAATATCTTCACCAGCACTTACTAATAATGTGTTATCCAAAGGATTGTAAACATCATGTAATGAAGTACGGCCTAAAATCCTGTCGTATAATGGCTCAACAATATCTTCCTGATCTTTTAACGCAGTTGTGTACATACCTCTTAAAGTACCACAATCAACTGAGTTAACAATCATATCTTGTGCAACATCATGTAAACGACGGGTTAAGTAACCCGCATCAGCTGTTTTTAACGCCGTATCCGCCAAACCTTTACGCGCACCGTGAGTAGAGATAAAGTACTCTAATACCGATAAACCTTCTTTAAAGTTTGATAAGATCGGGTTTTCAATGATATCACCACCTGAACCAGATTTTTGAGGTTTTGCCATCAAACCACGCATACCGCATAGCTGACGAATCTGCTCTTTAGATCCACGTGCTCCAGAATCAAGCATCATATACACCGAGTTAAAACCTTGGTTATCGCTTGATAACTGGTTCATTACGAATGTAGTTAACCTGTTATTGATACGTGTCCAGATATCGATGATTTGGTTGTAACGCTCGTTGTTGGTAATGAAACCCATGTTATAGTTGTTTCTTACCTCTTCAACTTCGTTAGCAGCCTGCTCTAATAAAGTATGTTTCTCAACCGGAATGTTAACGTCTTGTAAGTTGAACGATAAACCTCCCTGGAATGCCATACGGAAACCTAATTCTTTGATATCATCCAAGAATTGAGAAGAACGTGCCATACCAGTCATTTTAACTACCTCACCGATAATATCTCTTAACGATTTTTTAGTTAATAACTCGTTGATGTAACCAACTTCTTCAGGAACCATCTGGTTAAACAATACCCTACCAACAGTAGTTTCAGTTAATTTATTAACGATAGAACCGTCATTTTGCTTAACATTTACCCTTACTTTGATAAAAGCATGAAGATCTAATTCTTTCTCGTTATAAGCGATAATCACTTCTTCCGGAGAATAGAAATTTGAATCCTGTCCTTTTACAACCCTTGTTTCATCAGTTCTACGGCCTTTAGTAATGTAATAAAGACCCAAAACCATATCCTGAGATGGTACTGTAATCGGCGTACCGTTTGCAGGGTTCAAGATGTTGTGTGCAGCTAACATTAATACCTGGGCTTCCAAAATTGCTGCGTTACCTAGTGGTAAGTGGACAGCCATCTGGTCACCATCAAAATCGGCGTTGAATGCGGTACAAACTAATGGGTGTAACTGGATTGCTTTTCCTTCAATTAATTTTGGCTGGAAAGCCTGAATACCTAGTCTGTGTAGTGTAGGTGCACGGTTTAATAATACCGGGTGACCTTTTAATACATTTTCTAAGATATCCCAAACTAACGGATCTTTTCTATCAACGATTTTCTTAGCAGATTTTACTGTTTTTACCACACCACGTTCAATCATTTTACGAATGATGAATGGTTTGTAAAGCTCAGCAGCCATATCTTTAGGAATACCGCACTCGTGTAATTTCAGGCTAGGCCCTACAACAATTACCGAACGAGCTGAATAATCCACACGTTTACCCAATAAGTTCTGACGGAAACGACCTTGTTTACCTTTCAGGATATCTGAAAGTGATTTCAAAGCACGGTTACCTTCAGTTTTTACCGCGTTAACTTTACGTGAGTTATCGAATAACGAATCTACAGCTTCCTGCAACATACGTTTCTCGTTACGTAAAATTACCTCTGGTGCTTTAATCTCGATCAAACGTTTTAAACGGTTGTTACGGATAATTACACGACGGTATAAATCATTTAAATCGGAAGTAGCGAAACGGCCACCTTCTAATGGAACCAACGGACGTAATTCTGGTGGAATAACCGGAACGATTTTAACAATCATCCACTCTGGGCGATTCTCGATACGTGTATTGGCACCACGGAAAGCTTCAACAACCTGAAGACGTTTTAAAGCCTCATTTTTACGTTGTTGAGAAGTTTCGTTAGCAGCCTGGTGACGTAGATCGTAAGATAAAGTATCTAAATCAATACGTTTTAATAAATCTTCTAATGCTTCAGCACCCATTTTGGCGATGAATTTATTAGGATCTTTATCGTCTAAATATTGGTTTTCTTTAGGTAATTTATCTAAGA
>Ga0308160_10000334_pt1 | contig 100476 bp, 78 predicted proteins | sample PhyFR1_FD_201036 | JGI IMG/M metagenome (GOLD analysis project Ga0308160, IMG submission 201036) | Phyllosphere microbial communities from UC Gill Tract Community Farm, Albany, California, United States - DLSLF.R1 | ecosystem: Host-associated > Plants > Phyllosphere > Unclassified | place...
ACGGCGTGGCCGAGTTCGTCGCCGACGAGGAGATGGACCGCCACACCGGCTACTGGTGGGCGCCGGACGACTCGGCGATCGCCTTCGCGCGCATCGACGAATCCGGCGTGCCGGTGCAGAAGCGCCCTGAGGTGTATGCCGACCACACCGAGGTGATCGAGCAGCGCTATCCGCAGGCGGGGCAGCCAAACGTCAGGATCCAGCTGGGCACGATCGCGCCGCGCGCCGACGCACAGCCGCAATGGATCGACCTGGGCAAGAATGCGGACATCTACCTGGCACGGGTGGATTGGCGCGATGCGCAGCGGCTGACCTTCCAGCGCCAGTCGCGCGACCAGAAAAAGCTCGAACTGATCGAGGCGACCCTGGCCAGCGGCAAGCAACGCGTGCTGGTCACCGAGACCAGCAAGACCTGGGTGCCGCTCAACCACGACCTGCATTTCCTCAAGGACGGGCGCTTCGTCTGGGGCTCGGAACGCAGCGGCTACGAGCACCTGTACCTGGCCTCGGAAGACGGCCGCAAACTGGTTCCGCTGACCCATGGCGACTGGATCGTGGACGAGTTGCTGGCGGTGGACGAGGGCGCCGGCAAGGTCTACTTCTCCGCGACCAAGGAGTCGCCGACCCAGACCCAGCTCTACGCGGTGCCGCTGGCCGGTGGCGCGATCGAGAAGCTGTCCAGGCCCAACGGCACGCATGCGGCCAGCTTCGCCAAGAACGCCAGCGTCTACGTCGACAGCTGGTCCAACACCACTACGCCGCCGCAGATCGATTTGTTCCGCGCCAATGGCGAAAAGATCGCCACACTGCTGGTCAACGACCTGGCCGATCCGCAGCATCCCTACGCCAAGTACCGCGACGCGCAGCGTCCGCTCGAGTTCGGCAGCCTGACCGCGGCCGACGGCAAGACGCCGCTGCACTACCGGCTGACCAAGCCGGCCGACTTCGATCCGGCCAAGCGCTATCCGGTGGTGGTCTACGTCTACGGCGGCCCCGCCGCGCAGACCGTGCTCGACGGCTGGCCGGCACGCGGCGACGCGCTGTTCGACCAGTACCTGGCCCAGCATGGCTATGTGGTGTTCTCGGTCGACAACCGCGGCACGCCGCGCCGCGGCCGCGACTTCGGCGGCGCGTTGTACCAGCGCCAGGGCACGGTGGAAGTGGACGATCAGCTGCGCGGCGTGGCCTGGCTGAAGGCGCAGCCGTGGGTGGATGCCGCGCGCATCGGCGTGTACGGCTGGTCCAACGGCGGCTACATGACCCTGATGCTGCTGGCCAAGCACAGCGAGGCCTATGCCTGCGGCGTGGCCGGCGCGCCGGTGACCGATTGGGGGCTGTACGACAGCCACTACACCGAGCGCTACATGAACCTGCCCGCGGCCAATCCGGACGGCTACCGCGACGGCCGCGTGGCCGCGCATCTGGACGGCCTGAATTCGCCGTTGCTGCTGATCCACGGCATGGCCGACGACAACGTGCTGTTCACCAATTCCACCTCGCTGATGAGCGAGCTGCAGAAACGCGGCAAGCTGTTCGAGCTGATGACCTATCCCGGCGCCAAGCACGGCCTGTCCGGCAGCAATGCGCTGCACCGCTACCGCACCACCGAAGCGTTTCTGGCGCGTTGCCTGAAGCCCTGATCGCCATCCGCCCCGTCTTTCGTCGAAAAGGAGTTCTGCATGTCCACGCCGCCGCCGTTTCCCGGTTCGCCCTCGCCCGATACGGCTGCCGCCGCCACGCCGCCGTTGGCGGCGCGCAGGGGCTGGTGGGCACGCCATTGGAAATGGGCGGTGCCATTGGTGGTGCTGTTGCTGGGCGCAATGCTGCTGGCCTCGATCGCGGTGTTCGTGCTCGGCATCGCGCGCGTCACCAAGTCGTCCGAGCCGTACCGCGTCGGCCTGCTGGCCGCGCAGCACGACCAACGGGTCATCGACGCGCTGGGCGCGCCGGTCAAGGACGGGATCATGCCCAGCGGCAGTATTTCCACCAGCAACGGCACCGGCAGCGCCAATTTCAGCGTGTCGCTGCACGGCGCGCGCGGTAACGGCACCTTGTACATCGAGGCCGAGCGCCATGCCGGCGAATGGCAGTACACGACGCTGCAGGTGCTGCCCGACGCCGGCGAGGCGATCCCGTTGCTCGAGGATGTCGCGCCGGACGAGGAGGACGTCGGCGAAACCGATGCCGAGTCCGATTCCGACGCGGATACCGCCAGCGATGTGCAGGCCGAAGCGGATCCGTCTGCGCCGGTCGAGGTGGATAGCACGCAGTAAGCCCACCCGCGGCCGCGGGCGGGATGCAAAAGCCGCCTGGCCAGATCCGCCGAGTCGCTGCAATGCGCGGGCAGGGTGGATGCCGTGCATCGCGCTGTCGCCGTCCTGCCGACCGCAGACGGCGCGGCCGTGTGTACGCGTCGCGGGCCGGCAGCGGCCGTCGCGCAATTCGATTCGCTGCCCTAACCGCTTCCGTTTCGCGAGCGAGCGCCGGCCACCCGGTGCGGCCATGACCTACGGCAGCTTGCCGGCCGTGCGCGTGCCGCGTACGGTCGCCGCATCGTCCCGCTGGAGATCCACCGATGAAGCCACTCGTCCTCGCCATCGCGCTGGCCCTGGTCGCGCCACTGCCTGTCCTCGCGCAGGCCGCGCCGGCTGCCGCCTCGGCCGAGGCCGCCGGCCCGGCATGGGTGAAGCGCAGCAACGACTTCGCGCAGATCCTGCTGCAGGCGCAGGCGCCGTTCCAACCCGAGGAGGTGAGCTTCTTCGGCGTGCCGGGGTATGACGACAAGGTCACCGACCTGGGGCCGGACAATGCCCGCCGCTATCGCGACGCGATCGGCAAGGCCCGGCGCGTGCTGCAGGAGAAGCTGGAGGTCGAACGCGACCCCAACGTCCGCCAGGACCTGGCGATCATGATCCATGCCGCCGACCAGGCCGCCGAAGGCAGCGCGTTGAACGAACGCCTGATGCTGCCGTGGCAGGATGCGCCGCAGATGGTGTTCGGCGGCCTCAACAATCTGCTGTCCGAACAGGTGCTGGCGGCGCGCCGGGCCAAGGCGCTGGACCGGCTGCAGCGCTACGTCGGCCTGACGCCTGGCAGCAGCTCCTCGCTCGTGTTGGCGCGCCAGCGCTACGAGGAAAAGCTGGCCGACGGCGCGCTGCTGCCGCCGACCCGGCGCGAGGTCGAACAGGCCTTGAGCAACGTGGACACCTACGCCAAGGGCATTCGCGAACTGTTCGCGACCTACAAGATCGACGGCGCCGCACCGGCGCTGGCGGCGATGGACAAACAGTTCAAGGACTACGCCGCCTGGACGCGCAAGGTGGTGCTGCCGAAGGCGCGAGAGGACGCGCGCCTGCCGCCGGAGCTGTATGCCTTCCAGCTCAAGCAGGTCGGCATCGACATCGCGCCGCAACTGTTGATGCAGCGCGCGCAGCTGGAATTCATGGAGACCCGCGCGGCGATGCAGCAGCTGGCGCCGCTGGTGGTCAAGGCCAAGGGCCTGAAGGTCGACAATCCCGGCGACTACCGCGCGGTGATCCGCGCGCTCAAGCGCGACACCATCGCCAACGACCAGTTGGAAACCCATTACCGCGACGTCATCGCGCAGATCGATCCGATCATCCGCCAGCAGCACATCGTCGATGTGCCGCAGCGGCCGATGCAGATGCGGCTGGGGTCGGCGGCCGAGAGCGCGGCGCAACCGGCGCCGCATTTCCGTCCGGCACCGCTGGTCGGCAACACCGGCGAGCAGGGCACCTTCGTGCTGCCGCTGGGCAATCCGGATACAGCCGGCAAGGGCGAGCACTACGACGACTTCAACTTCGGCTCGGCGGCGTGGACGCTGAGCGCGCACGAAGGCCGGCCCGGCCACGAACTGCAGTTCACCGCGATGGTCGAGCGCGGCGTCTCGCTGGCGCGCAGCATGTTCGCGTTCAATTCGGTCAACGTCGAAGGCTGGGCGCTGTACGCCGAGGCCGAAATGGTGCCGTACGAACCGCTGGACGGGCAGCTGATTGCGCTGCAGTTCCGCCTGCTGCGCGCTGCGCGCGCCATGCTCGACCCGATGCTCAACCTGGGCCTGACCGACCGCGAACGCGCGCGCCTGGTGCTGGAGAACGACGTCGGCCTGTCGCCGGCGATGGCGCGGCAGGAACTGGACCGTTACATGATGCGCGCGCCCGGCCAGGCCGGCAGCTACTTCTACGGCTACAGCCGCATCATGGAACTGCGCATGCGCACCGAACTGGCGCTGGGCGCGAAGTTCGACCGGCTCAAGTTCAACAACTTCCTGCTCGACCAGGGCCTGCTGCCGCCGGATCAGCTGGCGACCGCGGTGGACGAGGTGTTCGTGCCGGCGCAGCGGAAGTGATCGGGCTGTGACCATGCCGCGCCGCTGCGCCAATCGCGCAGCGGTGCGGCCAATGCCGATCAGTGATCTTCCGGCACCTTTTCCGGACGCTGGCTCCCTGTCCAGTCGCTGGCCTTACCGCCGCCTGCCAGGCAGATGCGCTGGTATTCGAAAAATGCTTTGTACGCAGTGAGGGACCACCCTGTGCAGTACTGGGTGCTGACCAACGTGGGGTAGGGACAGTAGGGAAAAACCGGCATCCATCCTGCGCCGGCACCCACGGGTTTCCAATGTCGGTCGGGCGATTTGCAGCCTTGCGTACAGAACACAAATGGATCGTTGGAACGACAAGACAGGTCTTCATAGACGTCCTGCGCGCTAGCGATACCCTGCATCCCCAGGAAAGCCACCAAAATCCATAGTAACTGCTTCATAACCTTTCCCTCTGTCATAAGCGGTCCATATCCAGACATTCGAACCAAACGTGATCATTGCACAGGGAGTGGCGTGCCGAACCGTGCCCCCGAGCCGGTCGCCCCCGATTGTGCCTGCAAATAGCTTAACAAGGGTTTCAGCGCGCGAGGGTAGGGGAGCGCCAGTGACCCAGCCCCGCTCACCGGGGCTGACAGGAAGGATTCGCGTCGCGGGAGCAGCGGGTGCGCCAGCGGCGACGCATCGACTGGGCAGGGCTGCGGGCCGCGGCGCTACCTGACCGGATTCAGCGGAAAGGCGGCGGTGCAGGCTGCGGCGCCACCTGCGCCCCCGGCGGCACCCAGATCGCCATCCCGGCGGCACGCTTCTGCGTGGTCGGGATGCCGATGCCCAGGCCGCCGCCGACGTGGCCGCCGTAGCTGCCGGCACCGACCGACATGCCGCCGCCCGAGCGCTGCGAGGCCACGCCCATCAGCACCACGCCGTTGGCGCCGAGCTTGGCCGCCTCGCGCTTGAGCCGCGCCATCGCCGCATCGGTCTGGCCCTGGGTGCCGAAGCCGGCCGCGCTGGACGATTCGAGCTGGGCGATGTCGACCGCGCCGAGCGGAGGGGTCGAATAGATCTGGACCAGGGCCGGGTCGATCGGCGGACGCGGCGCGCCGACCATCACCTTGGAGGAGCTGGCGCAGCCGGCCAGCGCGAACAGCAGCGCCAGCGGCAACAGCGGTCGGACGTTCATGGCATTACCCCCGTGGATCGGATACGAGGCGATGATAGGGGCGACCGGTGAACCGCGCCGCACCCGCCATTGCTGCGCCACCGTGGCATGCCCGCCGTGAGTCCCGTGCCAAGAGTTGGCTTGCGCCGCCAGGGCCGCGCGCTATGGTGCGCACTGGCATTCAGCGAAGGGCGGCGGCATGGGCTTGATCAGTCTGTTGTGGGGCATCGTGGCGTTGCTGTGGATGATCCTGGCCTTCATCCCGCTGTTGGGCTGGGGTAACTGGTTCGTGATCCCGTTCGCCGCGGTCGGCGCGATCATCGCCGCGATCGGCCTGCTGTTCACCTCGGCCCCGAACCGCGGCCGCGCCAAGACCGGGCTGATCCTCAACGGCCTGGTGATCGTGGTCGGGGTGATCCGGCTGAGCCTGGGTGGCGGGGTGATCTAGCGGCATGCTCCGACGTGGCCGGCACGGCGGCATGCTGTGTTGCAGCATGCCGCCGCCCACATGCGGCCGGCAGGCGTAAAATTCGGCCATGACGATCGCTGCGGTGGCCGTCACCGTTCGCGCCGGTGCGTGCGGCGCGGCTCGGTAGATCGAGCGCGGCCTCACGTCGCCGCGTGCGCGACGCCCGATCCGTCCCTGCAGGAGCCTCACGTGGCCCATCCCCATTACCGCCCCCGGCGCATGCGCCGCGACGATTTCTCGCGCCGGCTGATGCGCGAGAACACCCTGACCACCGACGACCTGATCTGGCCGGTGTTCGTACATGAACTGTCTGGCCGCGCGCCGATCGCCTCAATGCCGGGCGTGGAGCGGCTGTCGATCGACGACCTGCTGAAGGAGGCCGAGACCGCGCTGGAACTGGGCATCCCGGTGATCGACCTGTTCCCGGTGATCGACCCGTCCGGCAAGAGCCTGGACGCGGCCGAGGCCTGGAACGAGGACGGCCTGGCGCAGCGCGCGGTGCGCGCGCTGAAGGCGCGCTTCCCCGAACTGGGGGTGATGACCGACGTGGCGCTGGACCCGTACACCACCCATGGCCAGGACGGCATCATCGACGCGCGCGGCTATGTGCTCAACGACATCACCGTCGAAGCGCTGGTCAAGCAGTCGCTGTCGCACGCGCAGGCCGGCGTGGATATCGTCTCGCCCTCGGACATGATGGACGGACGCATCGGCGCGATCCGCCGCGCGCTGGATGCAGACGAGCACCTGCACGTGCGCATCATGGCCTATTCGGCCAAGTACGCCTCGGCGTTCTATGGCCCGTTCCGCGACGCGGTCGGCAGCGCCGGCAACCTCGGCAAGGCCGACAAGAGCACCTACCAGATGGACCCGGCCAACGGCGACGAGGCGATGCGCGAGATCGCGCTGGACCTGGAGGAGGGCGCCGACATGGTCATGGTCAAGCCCGGCATGCCGTACCTGGACGTGGTGCGGCGGGTGAAGGACGAATTCCGCGTGCCGACCTTCGCCTACCAGGTCAGCGGCGAGTACGCGATGCTCAAGGCGGCCGCCGCCAACGGCTGGCTGGACGAGCGCAAGTGCGTGCTGGAATCGCTGATGGCGTTCAAGCGCGCGGGCGCCGACGGCGTGCTGACCTATTTCGCGCCGCAGGTGGCGCGCTGGCTGCGCGAGTCGCGCTGAGCCGCAATGCGATGCGGTGCGCCGCCCGCCCCGGCAGTGCGTGGTCGGCGCCGCCCGCGATGGCGGTCAGGCCAGCGTGGGCGCGGCCATCCATGGGAATGCACGGTAGCCATGTACCTGCAGCGGCACGCCGAGCGCATTGAAGTCGGAGGCGAGCGCGCTGGCGCGCCTGCGATCCAGCCGTTCGCCCAGCAGTAGCGGCAGCGCGCGGCACCGGGGCAGGGCCTGGCCCAAGGGAATCTGCAGTTGCGCGGCCACCCGCCGCGCGACGTCCTTCAGCTGCGCCGGCGGACACGTCGTCAGCACCAGATCGAACGAGGCGAAGATGCCCGGACCCACGCCGAGCGCCAGGGCGATGTCCCGTTCGGCCGCGGGCGCTGTACCCAGGGCGTCGTCGACGCCTTCCACCTGCAGAAAGGCATCGTGTTCGAGATAGTGCTCCAGCGCGCGAGCGTAGTCGTCCAGCGTGGACAGCGGCCGCTGGCGTTTCTGTACCTCGAGGACATCGGCGAACGTGGCCGCCTCCAGGCATTCGGACAGGCCGAGCGCACTTGCCGCCGTCTGCAGATCGTCCTCGTCCTCGCCGTCGTCGTCCTCGTGGGGCGCCAACCAGAACTGCGCGTCCAGCACGCGTGCGTCCGTCGCGTGAACCCAGCGGTAGCGTTCCCACACCGCGTGGTCGTCGTTGCATGCAGCGAAAGCTTCCAGCGTCTGGCGGAGCTCGAACAGGTCGATCATGGGCGAGGTGCAGGTAATGCCGGGCCGCGCAGTCTAGCGGGACCTGCCGCGAACCCTGCGCGATACGTTTCCTGGCGCCACGCGGTGTCATGACGCGATGGGCGGAGAAGCTGCCTGCGCCAAGGTCGGCATGGATGCCGCCGCCGGCAGGCAGCCCAATCCGAGCAGCGTCGCCTCCACCGCCTCGTCCAGTGGCGTGTGCGGTTCTTCGCCCAGCGTTTGCAGCAAGCGCGCGTTGCGCATGCGCAGCGGATGGCGCCACAGCGGGCGCATCTCGCGCAATTCGCGCGCCAGCGGCCAGAAGGGCATGGCCAGGGTCAGCAGCCACCACGGGAAACGGCGGGTCTGCGGCGGCGCCATGCCGTGGCGTTGCAGCGCGCGTGCGATCGCCGCCGCCATCTGCGTGCCGTCGGCGTCCCAGTGTCCGTCCATGTGCAGCCGCGCGAACGCCGGCAGCGCATCGCGCTGCTGCAGCAGGCGCAGCATGGTCCGCGCCACATCCGGCACGTACGCCCATTGATGGCCGACGCCAGGATCGCCCGGCAGCGTCACGCTGGCGATCGGCTGCCCCGGTTTCACCAGGCCCTGCGCGAACCAGCTGTTGCCCACGCGCGGGCCGAAGAAGTCGCCGGCGCGCACCACGATGACCCGCGCACCGTGCGCGGTCGCGGCCTGCAGGCGCCGCTCCAGCTCGACCCGGATCGCGCCCTTGCGCGTGGCCGGGGTCTGCGCCGCGTCTTCGTCCGGCGCCGGGTAGGCATCCAGGCCGTAGTTGTAGACCGTGCCCGGCAGCACGATGGTCGCGCCTTCGGCGCAGGCCGCGGCGATCGTGTTGTCGATCATCGGCAGCACCAGCTCGGCCCAGCGCCGGTAGCCGGGCGGATTGACCGCATGCACGATCGCCGCGCAGCCGCGCGCCGCCTGCAGCACGTCTTCGCGGCACATCGCGTCGCCGCGCAGCCAGTGGATGCCGTCGCGGGTCTCGCTGGCGGCCGCGAGTCCGCGCTGCAGGGCGCGTACCTGCCAGCCGGCGTCGCGCAGTTGGCGCGCCAGTTCGCCGCCGATGCCGCCGGTGGCGCCCAGGACCAGGGCGGTGGAGGTCGTTGCCATGTGGATGCTCCGTTTGCGGGGAAGGCGATCAGTGTGGTCGCCGCCGGAGTTCAAAGGAATTGGCGAACATCGGCCGTCGGCTATACATTTATGCATGGATAACGCAATCGGTTGGGAGCTGTACCGGTCGTTCCTCGCGGTGCTGGAGGAGGGCTCGCTGTCGGCGGCGGCGCGTGCGCTGGACCTGACCCAGCCCACGGTCGGCCGGCATGTCGCGGCGCTGGAGAAGGCGCTGGCGGTGCCGTTGTTCGTGCGCTCGCAGAGCGGATTGCTGCCGACCGACGCGGCCCTGGCGCTGCGCGGCCATGCGCAGGCCATGGGCAGCATCGCCGCGTCGCTGCAGCGCGCGGCCGGCCGCCACGGCGAGGCGGTGCAGGGCACGGTACGGATCTCCGCCAGCGAGGTGATCGGTGCGGAAGTGCTGCCGCCGGTATTGGCCGGCTTGCGTCGCGCGCATCCGCAATTGCGGTTGGAACTGGTGCTGAGCAACCGCGTGCAGGACCTGCTGCACCGCGAGGCCGATGTGGCGGTGCGCATGACCCGGCCGCAACAGGATCTGCTCATCGCCCGCCGCATCGGCGAGATTGCGCTGGGCCTGTATGCCCACCCGGACTATCTGGCCCGGCACGGCATCCCGCAAAGCCTGGACGAACTGATGCAGCACGCGCTGGTCGGCTTCGATGCGGAGACACCGTTCCTGCGCGCCGCGCGCGCGGGGCTACCGCAGTGGCGCCGCGAGGCGTTCGCGCTGCGTGCCGACAGCGACCTGGCGCAGCTGGCCCTGATCCGCGCCGGCTGCGGTATCGGCTTCTGCCAGACGGCCCTGGCCCGGCGTACGCCGGGCCTGTTGCCGGTGCTGCCGCAGCAGGTGCGCCTGGGTCTGGAAACCTGGATCACCATGCATCAGGACCTGCGCGGCAGCGCGGCCTGCAGCGCCGTATTCGCGGCGCTGGTGGAGGCGATGACCGCGCACGTGGGCTGAGCGACGTACACGGCGATTCCCTGGTGATTCGATGGGGCGAGCCGCCTGTCTGCGGAAATGCGGTCTGCTCGTGCAAATGCATCCGCAGACCGCTTTCGTAGCTCCCTATGCCTACGGTATCGACACAGCCTCAGCAGGCGATGCGCCTACGAATCCCCAATCCCGAATCTCCAATCCCGGCTTTTCAAGGCATCGTCAACGCGATCGGCGTGGACTTCATTGCCGCGGAGATCGACGGGAACGGATCGACGCTGGCCATGGTGATCACGTCGTCGATCGACACCACATCGCAGTTGATGCTGTCGTCGTTCACGCACAGGTAGGCGGCCGCGCCCACGCCCGGCTCGTACACCGCCTTCCAGACGTAGTCCGCCACTTCCACCTTGTCGGTGCCGATGGTCGTTACGTTGTCGTCGAAGGCCGGGCCGGTCACCACGTAGATCTCGCCGCGCTGCTTGGCCAGCTGCCGCACCTGCTCTTCGATGCGCGCCCACTCGCCGGTGTTGAGCTTGTGGTCCTGCGGGACCACGTTGGCCATCGAGAAGGTCTCCTTCTCCGTGCTTTCGGTCGAGGCGTCGCCGGCCGGGGTCATGTGGCCGCGGTCGAACCCGGTGTTGGTGTAGTCCGAGCTCTTGGAGCGGTCGGCGGCGGGAATGGCGGTTTCCTCGTGGAACGAGCCGACCCGGCCGATCGCCTCGGCGCCGGCGACCTGTTGGTCGGTCAGGTGCTCGGCCGAGTACAGCGGGCCCTTGGTCACGCCCGAGGCCAGGATCGCGTATTCGGTATGGCAGACCTCGGTGGTGCGCGCGGTCAGCGAAGCATCCACGCTCGGCGGTTTGCCGCCTGCGTACAGCGTGGCGCAACTGGTGGCGGCCATCGCCGTTTGGGCCGTGAACAGCGCAAGCAGAACCAGACAACCGCGCAGGGAGAAGGACATCGCGTACCTCGCTAGCCAAGGGGGAGTGAAGAAACTGGCGAGGGGCGATGTCGCTACGGTGACGGCTAGATGTGTTGCGCATGGCAAACGCGTTTCCTGTCACGTTTTCGGGTAGACGACGCAGGGTGGCCCGAAGCGGATCCGATAAGCGTTCTCATTTACAATGCGCGGCCGCCTTCCGAACGTGTCCTGCGCCGTGACCAAGAAGCTGTTGTTCCAGCTGCACTGGCTGTTCGGCATCAGCGCCGGGCTGGTGCTGTCGGTGATGGGCCTGAGCGGGGCTACGCTGGCGTTCGAGGACGAGATCGTGCGCTGGGCCAACCCGCCGCTGGCCGAGGTGGCCGCGCGCCATGCGGCCGGCGAGTCGCCGTTGCCGCTGGCCGAGCTGGCGCGGCGTCTGGACCTGGGCGGCACGCACCGCACCACGCGCATGCTGATCGACCCCACCGGCACGCGTCCGTCCAACGTACGCCTGGCCGGCCGCGGCGGCGGGCGCCTGTATTTCGATCCCTATACCGGACACACGCAGCCGCAGCCGCGGCTGACCGGCTTCTTCGAATTCGTCGAGGACCTGCATCGGCGCCTGGCCGCCGGCGAACGCGGCAAGGCGGTCACCGGCGCCTGTGCGATCGCGCTGCTGTTCTTCTGCCTGTCCGGGCTGTACCTGCGCTGGCCGCGGCAGTGGTGGAGCTGGCGCGCATGGTGGGTGGTGGAATGGAAGCGGCAGGGCCGCAGTTTCCTGTGGAGCCTGCATTCGGTGATCGGCACCTGGTGCCTGGCGATCTATCTGTCGATCGCGCTGACCGGGCTGTACTGGTCCTACGACTGGTACCGGCAGGGCCTGGTGGCGGTGCTCGGCGGCGAGCGCGCGGACAACGAGGGCGGCGGCCGCGGCGGCAAACCGCCGGCGGTGGACTATGCGCGGCTGCAGGCCACGCTCGATGCGCTGCCGGACGTGCGCCGCGCCTATCTGGACCTGCGCCTGCCCGGCCGCCCCGGGCAGCCGCTGATCGCGCGCTACCTGGCCGCCGATCCGGTGCACAGCCGGGCCTTCGATGGCCTGGAGATCGATCCGCGCAGCGGCCGCATTCTGCGCCGCCTGGACTATCGGCAGCAGCCGCTGGGGCGGCAGCTGCTGAGCAGCGTGTTCGCCCTGCACACTGGCAGTTTCTTCGGCCTGGCCGGGCGCGTGGTGGTGATGCTGGCGAGCCTGTGCATGTCCTTGTTCTTCGTCACCGGCTGGCTGTTGTACTTGGACCGGCGGCGCAAGAAGCGGGCGTTGCACATGGCGCGGCGCGATCTGGCCTCGCCCGCGCAGGACGCCGCCGAGCCTTGGCTGGTGGGGTTCGCCAGCCAGAGCGGATTCGCCGAACGCCTGGCCTGGCAGGCGGCCGGCCAGCTGCAGGCGGCCGGCGTGCCGGTGCAGGTGCAGTCGCTGGCGCAGCTGGATGCGGCGCAGTTGCGCAGCGCGCGGCGTGCGCTGTTCGTGGTCAGCACCTTCGGCGACGGCGAGGCGCCGGATCCGGCGCGCGCCTTCGAGAAGAAGGTGCTGCGCCAGGCACAGGCCCTGCCCGAGCTCGGCTATGCGCTGCTGGCGCTGGGCGATCGCCAGTACGCGCGTTTCTGCGGGTTCTCGCGGCGGCTGGAGCAGTGGCTGGTCGCGCAGGGTGCGCAGGCGCTGTTCCCGGCGGTGGAAGTGGACAACGCCGATCCGCAGGCGCTGGCGCAATGGCAGCGGCAGCTGTCCGCGGTCACCGGCGTGGCGGAAGCGGCGCCGGAACTGCAGGCGCCGCCGTCGCTGGAGTGGCGCCTGGCCGGACGCACCCTGCTCAACCCCGGCAGTGCCGGCGCGCCGGTGTGGCGCATCGACCTGGCGTTACCGGCACAGGCGCAGTGGCAGGCGGGCGACATCCTGGAAGTGCAGCCGTGTCATGCGGAGGATGCCGTGCGCGCCTGGCTGTCCGCGCATGGCCTGGCCGCGGACACGCCGCTGCGCGCCGGTGGCGTACCGATGCCGTTGCAGGCGGCGCTGGCCGATCGCGAACTGGCGCCGCCCGGGGATGCGCACGATCTGCAGACCTGGCTCGATGCGCTGCCGCAGTTGCCGCTGCGCGAATATTCGATCGCCTCGGTGCCGGCCGACGGCCTGCTGCAACTGGTGGTGCGCCTGACCCGGCGCGACGACGGCAGCGCCGGCCTGGGTTCGGGTTGGTTGTGCCTGCATGCGCCGGTGGGTACCGCGGTGCAGGCGCGGGTGCGCGCCAACCCGGGTTTCCGCCGGCATGGTGATGCGCCGCTGCTGCTGATCGGCAACGGCACCGGCATCGCCGGCCTGCGCAGCCTGCTGCGCGAAGCCGAGCAGGCCGGTGTGCACAGGCATTGGCTGCTGTTCGGCGAACGCAATGCCGCGCACGACGCGCTGTTCGGCGCGGAATTGCAGGCCTGGCAGGACAGCGGCCACCTGCAGCGGCTGGACCTGGCGTTCTCGCGCGACCAACCGGGCAAGGTCTACGTGCAGGATCGCCTGCGCGATGCGGCCGACGAAGTGCGCGCCTGGCTCGCACGCGGCGCCACGCTGCACGTCTGCGGCAGCCTGGACAGCATGGCCCGCGGCGTGGATGCGGCCTTGCGCGAGATCCTGGGCGAGGACGCGTTGGATGCGCTCAGCGCGGATGGGCGTTATCGGCGCGATGTGTATTGAGGTTTGAAGCAGGTGGAGCGATTCGGGGAGAGTGCTCGGCTCCGGATCGAATTCGGTGGCGTTGTTTCCACCGCTGCGTCTGTCGCGGCTGAAGCCGCTCCTACAAGGGCAGAAAGCGCAGTTCGCTTTTTTGTAGGAGCGGCTTCAGCCGCGACCAGCTGCATCAGCGATCCCGTGGAAGCGGAGATGCGGCAACTGGCCTGCGCCAAGCGCACGTCTTTCGCCAGCGAAGCCGTCGCCGTCAGCGCGCACCCGCACAATCGCCGCTGCCGGTCGCAGCCGGTGCCTTCATCCGATAAATATCGCGCTTGCCGGCCTTCGGCGCACGCGCGCTGCCGACCAGCAACAGTTCGCTCGGCTTTGAGGCGTCCAGCACCGCACCGCTGGTGTCGCCGTCGGCGCCGTTGAACGACAGCGCCAGCGGCTGCGCCTGCACGTAGTGCCCGCCGGCGCACTGCGCGAGCAACAGCTGCGCGCCTTGCGGCTTGCGCGCCCGCGCGAACACCAGCGCGCGGCCGTCGCCCAGCCAGGCGGCGTCGGTTTCGTCGTCGGCGCTGTTGATGCCGTCCAGCGCCTGCAGTTGGCCGAAGACCTGGCCTTGCAGCCGCGCCACGAACAGGTCCATGCCGCCGGCACCGCCGTGGCCGTCGCTGGCGAACAGCAGCCGGGTGCCGTCCAGCGACAGGGTCGGCGCGCGCTCGTCGCCGCGCGAGTTCACTGCCGCGCCCAGGTTCTGCGGCGGGCCGTAGCGGCCGTCGGCCAGCAGCGGCGCGCGGTACAGGTCGCTGCCGCCCTGGCCGCCGACGCGGTCGGAGGCGAAGTACAGCCAATGCCCGTCGGCGCTGAAGAACGGGTCGCCATCGGCAGCGGGCGAGTTCAATGGCGCCGGCAACGGCTGCGGCTCGACCCAGCGCCCGTCGCGCAGCGTGGCCTGCCACAGGTCGCCGCCGCCGAGCCCGCCAGCGCGGTCGGGACTGGCCCAGACGATGCGTTGTCCGTCGGGCGAAACGCTGGCGCGGGTCTCGTCGGCCTTGGTCGAGACCACGCCCATGCCCTCGATGCCGAACTCGGAAAGCGCGAACGCCGACGGCGCGCAGAGTAAACTCGCGGCCAGCGCGAGCGGCAGGGCGGGGGTCCGCATGTCGGATTCCTTCGGATGTCGCGACCAGTCTAAAACAACCAACGAGCGTTCCATGCCCACATCCCGCTATGCCGTGTTCGGCCATCCCGTCACCCATTCGCTGTCGCCGCGCATCCATGCCGACTTCGCCAAGCAGACCGGCATCGCCCTGCAGTACGACGCGATCGACGCCCTGCCGGACGGCTTCGCGGCGGCACTGGCGGCCTTTGCCGCGGAAGGCGGCGTGGGCGCCAACGTGACCCTGCCGTTGAAGGAAGCCGCGTATGCGCTGAGCGTGGTCCACAGCGAGCGCGCGCAGCGCGCCGGGGCGGTCAACACGCTCAGCTTCCGCGACGGGCAGTGGCACGGCGACAACACCGACGGCGCCGGCCTGGTGCGCGACCTGACCGGGCGCAACGGCCTGGACCTGCGCGGCCGCCGCGCGCTGCTGATCGGCGCCGGCGGCGCCGCGCGCGGCGTGGCGCCGGCGCTGCTGGAGGCCGGCGTGCAGCAGTTGCTGATCGTCAACCGTTCGCCCGAGCGCGCCGATGCGCTGGTCGATGCGCTGGGCGAGCCGGCGCGCGCCATTTCCCGCTACTGGGAAGACCTGCGCGAACTGGGCGACTTCGAACTGATCGTCAATGCCACCGCCGCCGGCCGCGACGACAGCGCGGGGTTCTCGCTGCCGCTGTCGCTGGTCAACAGCATGACCCTGGCGGTGGACCTGAACTACGGCGAGGTCGCGATCCCGTTCCTGGCCTGGGCGCGTGCGGCCAACTGCCGCGATACCGTGGACGGCCTGGGCATGCTGGTCGAACAGGCGGCCGAGAGCTTCGAGCGCTGGCACGGCGTGCGCCCGGACACCGACCCGGTCTACGCCGCGCTGCGCGCGCGCGACGCGGTGCTGGTCAGCGCCGACTGACCTTTTTTGCGCCCCGGCGCTTGTTTTCGTAGCTAGACGGAGATTCCGATGGACGATGGATTCGTGATGCAGCTGTTGACCACGGTGGGCTTCCAGCTGCCGATCCTGATCGTGCTCGGCACCGGCCTGGTGCTGCTGGCCACGCGCCGCCCCGGCCGCGCCCGCACGCTGGGCCTGTGGGGCTTGAGTCTGCTGCTGCTCGGCGGGCTGTGCGGCACGGTGACCTCGCTGCTGCCGATGTGGATCATCTCGCAGGGCGGGACCTACTCCAGCTACGCGGCCTGGTTCGGCATCCTGCAGGCGATGTTCACCCTGCTGCATGCGGTGGCGATGCTGCTGGTGGTGCTGGCGCTGCGGTTGGCTTTGCCGCGCTAGAACGCCATTGTGCGGGCTGGCGCTTCTGTGCGCCGGTGTCCAGCTGTCGCGCGGCGCGGGTGCTGGCGCGGTGCAACCCAAGGAGACGGCAATGCTTGCGACTGCGATCCAGCCGCTGCTGGACGTCAAGATGCTGACCGGTGGGATCGGCCTGCTGGCGCGCTTCCTGCTGCCGTTGATCGGCCTGCTGCTGCTTGTGCGTCTGGCGCCGGGCCGCGCGCGCACCCTGGCGCAGACGGGATTGGCGGTGCTGATGGTGAACGCGGTACTGCCGCGCTTGCTGCTCGCCGTGGTGGGCTGGATGCAGCTGGTGTCCAACCGGCTCGCCGACCCGTACGCATGGACCTACGCAGCGATTCACCTGCTGGAGGACGCCTTGTACGTCCTCGGTGTGGCGCTGTTGATGCAGGCGCTGCGTCGCACGCTGCCGCATAAGCCTGTGCCAGCACGGGATTAGCGTCCGCATCCACGCCGGTTTCGATCCTTGCGACCGGACGTGAGAAAATGCGCGGATGAACGACGTCCCCACGCCGGCCGCGCAGCCCGCGCCCGACAAGCCCCAGCGCCAGCTGACCGAGCCGATGAAGCTGGCGATCCGCGACGCCTACACCAAGCTGCAGGCCAACACGCCCGGCTTCATGGTGCGCCGCGCGCAGAGCCAGATGATCGGCGTGGTCTCGCGCGCGCTGGGCACCTCCGGCGGCGTCGGCGTGGCCGAGGCGCCGACCGGCGTCGGCAAGAGCCTGGGCTACCTCACCGCCGGTGTGCCGATCGCGCTGGCCAGCAAGAAGAAGCTGGTGATCAGCACCGGCACCGTGGCGCTGCAGTCGCAGCTGGTGGAACGCGATATCCCCGCCTTCCTCAAGGCCACCGGCATCGAGGCGACGGTGGCGCTGGCCAAGGGCCGCACCCGCTACCTGTGCGCGCGCAACGTCGCCGAGCTGCATGGCGAAGCCGCGCAGAACAGCATGTTCGAGGACGAGGCGCCGCTGTACGACCGCCCGCTGAGCCCGGCCGAGGCCGAGCAGGCGCGCGCGCTGGCCAAGGCCTACGCCGACAAGACCTGGAACGGCGATCTGGACACCGCGCCGGAGCCGATCCCGGCGTCGTTGCGCGCGCGCATCACCACCAACGCCGCCGGCTGCGCCGGGCGCCGCTGCTCGTTCGCGGTGCAATGCCCGGTGCTGAAGGCGCGCAGCGACGTGCGCGATGCGCAGATCGTGGTCACCAACCATGCGCTGCTGCTGTCGGCGCTGGCGTTGGGCGACAGCGACAACGGCCAGCCGCTGATCGCGCCGCCGGCGGACATGCTGCTGGTGCTCGACGAAGGCCACCACATCGCCGGCGTCGCCATCGACCAGGGCGCGGCCAACCTGGCGCTGGACGACATGGCGCGGCGCACCGGCCGCCTGCAGGCGCTGGTCGGCGCCGCCTATCGGCTGGCCGACAAGGACACCATCGGCAACCAGCTGCCGAACGAAGCGATCGAACTGGCGACCCAGGTCAGCAAGGGGCTGAAGAGCTTCCGTGCCGAGATCGAGCGCGCCTGGGTGCCGGAGCCAGGCCAGGAAGAGCCGATGTGGCGCGCGCCCAACGGACGCCTGCCCGATGACTGGAAACCGTTCATCGACGCGCAGGCGCAGGACACCGCCGCGCTGCTCAACTGGGTGCAGGCCGCGCATCAGCTGGTGGCCAAGTCCAAGCAGGAGGACGCGGCCAAGGAGCGCCTGCAGCGTAGCCTGGGCATGGCCCTGGAGATGGTCGAGCAGCAATACGCGCTGTGGCTGGGCTGGCGCCGCGAGGACCAGGACGGACAGGCGCCGATGGCGCGCTGGATCACCCTGTCGCGCGATGCCGATCTGGTCTGCCATTGCTCGCCGGTGTCGGCCGCACAGGTGTTGCGCGCGCTGCTGTGGAGCGAAGTGGACTCGGCGGTACTGACCTCGGCCACGCTGACCGGCGGCGGCGATTTCCAGGCGCTGGCGATCGACAACGGCTTGCCTGCGCATGCGGAGATGGTGTCGCTGTCCTCGCCGTTCGACCTGCCCAACCAGGCCGAGCTGATCGTGCCGAAATTCCCGGTGGCGCCGGACGACCGCGAAGGCCATCCGCGCGAGGTCGCGCGCTACCTGGTCAAGGAACTGGACTGGGGCAAGGGCTCGATCGTGCTGTTCACCTCGCGCTGGAAGATGCTCAAGGTCGCCGACCTGTTGCCGATCGCGCAGCGCAACCGCGTGCTGGTGCAGGGCGATGGCTCCAAGTCGCAGATGATCGGCGAGCACATGCGCCGCATCGGTGCCGGCGAAGGCTCGGTGCTGTTCGGTTTGAATTCCTTCGGCGAAGGCCTGGACCTGCCCGGCGAGGCCTGCACCACCGTGGTCATCACCCAGGTGCCGTTCGCGGTGCCGACCGACCCGCAGACCGCCACCCTCGGCGAGTGGTTCGAAAGCCGCGGCCTCAACGCCTTCAACCTGATCGCGGTGCCGCACGCGCTGCGCACGCTGACCCAGTTCGCCGGGCGCCTGATCCGCAGTTCCAGCGACCACGGCCGGGTCATCATTCTCGATTCGCGCCTGCTGACCAAGCGCTACGGCAAGCGCATCATCGATGCGCTGCCGCCGTTCAAGCGGGTGATCGGCTAGCCGGGCGGACGCGCTCGCCGGCAAGGATCGGCCACCGGGCGCAGCGCAAGCCGACGCCATCGCGATCTGTCATCGAGACATCATCCTGTCATGGCAGGCTGCCGCCGTATGGCGATGAAGTCCCCGGCAGGCGAGTGCATGGTTGCGCCTGGGCGGGCGCCGTCGCCGGCGGCGATGCCTTCGGCGAGCGCGCCGTTGTTCGCCGGCGATCGCCTGGTCAGCGCCAGCTACGCCGCCGCGCATTTCGGCAAGAGCCTGTTCTGGCATGCGGGAGAGTTGCTGCTGGCGTTCTTCCTCACCGAGATTGCCGGACTGGCGCCGCGCGCGATGGCGGCGGTGCTGGCGCTGAGCCTGGTCGCCAGCGCTGCCAGCGATCTGCTCATCGGCCAGTGCCTGCGGCGCACGCTGTCGCGTCTCCAGGGCGCTTGCGGTCTGCAGCTGCTGGGCGCGGTGGTGTCGGCGCTGACCTTGGTCGGCCTGTTCTCCACCGCGCAGTTGCCTGCGCCGATGCGCCTGTCGTTCGCGCTGTGCATGGCCGTGGGGTTCAAGATCGGCTACAGCCTGTACGACACGCCGCAGAACGTGCTGCTCAGCCTGGCCACGCCCGATGCGGATAGCCGCGCCAGGGCGACCGCGATGCGGATCGCGGTCAGCGGCATTGCCGGACTGGGCGCGGCGCTGGCGGTCGCGCCTCTGCTGGCGCGCGATGGCGGCCTCGACCAGTCGACCCGCTGCGTGCTGCTGACCATGGTGCTGGCGAGCATTGCCGTGGCGACGGCGGCAGCGCTGCGCCTGGCGATGCGCCGCTACGCGCATGCCGGCGCCGCGCCCAGCGCCCAGGCGCTGCCCGCCGCACCGTCGCAGGGAGCGCCGCCGCCGCTGTGGCCACTGCTGGGCATGGTCTTCGTGGTGATGCTGACCACGCCGATCTTCGGCAAACTGCAACCCTACTTTGCCGCCTACGTGCTGGGATCGCCGGGCTGGGGAGGGGCGCTGCTGGCCGCCAGCGCGCTGGGGACCATCGTGTCCCAGCCGCTGTGGTACCGGCTGGCCGGGGGCTGGGACCGGCGCCAGGCCGTCGTCGGTTTCGCCACCGCGCTGCTGGCCTGTGCCGTCGGCTGGGCCAGCGTGGTCCGCTCGCCGACGGCGGCGGTCGTCTGCGCCAGCCTGCTGGGCATGGCCAGTGGCGGATTGGCCATGACGCTGTGGGCGGGCTTCGCCGAGGCGGCGGCGCGGCGCGATCCGCTGCGCATCGGCCTGGCCTACGGCATGCTGACCGCCACCAGCAAGCTGTCGCTGGCGCTGGGGGCGCTGCTGCTGGGGACGCTGCTGGCCGGATTCGACTATCGTGATCGCGATAGCGACCGTCTGCTGTGGCTGATGGCGTTGGGGCCTGCGCTCGGCGCGGGCGGTTGCCTGTGTTTCGCCTGGGCCTGGCGCAGCCCGCCCGGGCACATTGCCGTTGGAGAAAGATGATGGGCAAACGGGCGCACGCCCCGCGGCCGCGACCCGCGCCGGAAGAGGCGACGCCGCCATCGCCGCCATTGCCGGAACATCCGACGTTGGCCGATGCGCTGATCGCCACCGCGCGCCAGGAACTGGCCCTGCGCGGGGCGCGCGCGTTGAGCTTCCGCCGTCAGGCCGCCGCGGCTGGGGTCACCCTTGCCACGCTGAGCTACCACCTGGGCAGCAAGGCGCAGATCCTGCGCACCCTGGTCGAGAGCGAGCGCCGTGCCGACCGCCTGCGCCACCAGGTGTGGCTGCAGCGCCTGGCCGGCCTGGCCCGGTTCGATCCGGCGGCGATGGCCGCGACCATCGAGCTCTACCTGGACCACGCCGCCGCGGACGAGCGCAGCGGCGGCGCACGCCTCACCAGCCTGATCTGGGCGGACCTGGTGCTGCGGGCGGGCGTGGATGCCGACATCGCCCCGCTGCTGCAGCCCTGGCTGGAGGAGCGACGGGCGTTCTGGGCGCAGCTGTTCGAAGGGCGCATCGACGCTGCCCGGACCTGGGCCGACGTGGTCATGGCCTACGTTACCGACGAAGGCGTGCACAGTCTGGCCATCGGCGATCGCGCGGACTACCGCATGCTACGGCGCATGGCGATCGAGCGGCTGTCGCAGCGGCTGGACCCGGACGCGCGCTGCGGATTGGCGGATGCCGACACGTTCCAGGCGCTGGTGCGGCACCTGGACCCTGCACTGGGCCTGGCCGGCGCCGATGCCGGCTCCGCGCTGTTGCTGCCTGGCCGGCGCCGCGACATCGCGGCGGCGGCCTGCGCGGTGATCCTCGACGAAGGCGCCGAGGCGTTGACCCACCGTGCGGTCGGCGAGCGCATCGCCATGCCGGCCTCCAGCGTTGCCTATCACTTCCGCAGCGGGCACGACCTGCTGTGGGCCGGCCAGCAGATGGTCTACCTGGTCGCGCAGGGCCGCTTCCCGGCGCCGGGCGAGGACAGCATCCAGCGTCGCTACCTGGCGACCATGCGCGGCACGCTGTCGATCAGCCTGGCGGCCGCGCGCGATCCCTCGCTGGCACCGCAAGCCATCGACCTGCGCCGGCTGCGCGGCGAGAACCTGTTCGGGGTTCTGCACGCGCAAGGACATGCCCGCCTCGATGGCCTGGATGCACAGACCGCCGCACTGATGGGGTTGGGCGCCACCGCGCTGGCGGCCGCGCATGCGGCGGCAGGGATCGTCCCCGAGGCATTGCTCGATTGGCTGACGGAACGATCGAAGAACTGAACATCCGTTCTGTAAATCGGTGATGGTCTTAATTTTTCAGCTGCGATATATCCGTACATTCGTAATGTTGCGGTCATTGTTGCTGCCTAGCATCGCGGCCCAGAACTTCAGTTTCGGGGGAAACCGCAATGCGCCATCCGCTCACACCAACCACGTTGTGCCTCGCCTTGGCGGCCGCCGTGGGCCTGACGTCTTCCGAACAACTGTTCGCTCAGGCTGCCGCCGCGGTCGAACCGGGCGCTGCCGATGCCGGCCCGGCCGATGCGCCGACCACCCCGTCCCGCGCCGCGATCCATGCGCTGGACAAGGTCCAGGTGGTCAGCTCCACGCACCGGCTGCAGCCGATCCAGAAAGTGCCGCTGGCGATCAGCAGCGTCGGCGCCGAGGCGATCCAGGGCGCCAACCTGAGCGACCTGTCGCAGATCCAGTCGCTGGTCCCGGGAATTTCCTTTTCCACCGACGTGGTCTCGCGCAGCGGCGGAGCGCAGATCCGCGGCATCGGCACGCAGTCGTTCAACTACGCCACCGAGCAGACCGTGGGAACGGTGGTCGACGATGTGATCATCGGCCTGCCGCGCGATCCGGGCGTCAGCGGCTTCAACGACATCGAGCGCGTGGAGGTGCTGCGCGGGCCGCAAGGGACCTTGTTCGGCAAGAACGCCTCGGCCGGCGTGATCTCGATCATCACCAAAAGCCCGGTCATCGGCGAGAACAGCGGCGACCTGCACCTGGCCGTCGGCAGTCGCAACGAGCGCGTCGCCCAGTTCACCGGCAACCTGGCCGTCTCCGAACAATCGGCGCTGCGCCTTTCCGGCTACGCGCAGGAGCAGGATGGCGCGGTGTCCAACGTGTTCCATTCCTGGCATGTCGGCGACCGCCGCTACAACGGCCTGCGCGGCAAGTACCTGTGGACGCCCAGCGAGCGACTGTCGATCCAACTGTCGGCCGAGCACCAGAACACGTTCACCCGCCAGCCGTATCTGATCTACAGCCTCGGCGACAGCGCCGTGTACAACTCCGCGTTCGCCGGCTTCGGGCAGGTCGGCGGCGATCGCCTGCTCAGCTATACCGACAAGGACTGGTACGCCTGGACCCGCAGCAGCGGCGTGTCGGCCAAGCTCGACTACACCCTGGACGATGGCAGCGTCTTCACCTCGATCACCGCACTGCGCAAGTTGAAGCTCACCCAGATCCAGGACACCGACCTGGCCCCGTCCAACCTCATCGACAATAGCGAGACCTTCACCGACAGCAAGCAGCTCACCCAGGAATTCCGCCTTGTCGGCGACGCCCTGGAGCATCGCCTCGACTACACCCTCGGCGCGTTCCTGATGCGCTCGGACGTGACCGCCGACGAGGTCAAGTACGGGGCCTACAGCTACACCCCGGGCGCCACGCCCACGCGGCTGTACAACTTCAGCGGCAACGGCATCCAACATTTCGTGGTGCGCAACCGCAATTACGCGCTGTTCGGATCCACCACTTACGCGATCAGCGAAAAACTCTCCTCCATCGTCGGCGCGCGCTACACCTACGACCAGGTGCGCGGCGCGTTCTCGGTGATTCCGTTGACCCAGGCCGATGGCCTGCCGGTGACGTCGCTGTCCACGTCAACGCCGTCGTCCGGGGATGTCAGCAAGGGCGATGTGACCGGCAAGCTGGGCCTGCAGTACCAGCACGACGCCGACGTCATGTCTTACGCAACGCTCTCGCAGGGCTACAAGGGGCCAGCGGTGGATGTGCTCAGCGGCACCTCGAACCGGATCCGGCCGGAGACCTCGCTCAACTACGAAGCCGGCATCAAGTCGCGTTGGTTCGATCGCCGCCTCACCGTCAACGGCAGTGTGTACTGGGACACTTTCCACGACTTCCAGGCCAGTACGCTCAACCTCGACACGATGAAGGTCGAGCTGAGCAACGCCCCGCGCATGCGCACGCGCGGCGTGGAACTGGAAACCGCCTGGATTGCCTCCGACGCGCTGACCCTGTCGGCCAACGCGGCGCTCACCGACGCCCGCTTCCTGTCCTACACCAGCACCTGCCCGCGGCCCAGTTCGGTCGCCTGCTTCGTGCGCGACGGCGTGTCGCTTGCCGATTTCAGTGGCCAGCGCCCGACCTGGTATTCCAAATACACGGTCTCGTTCAACGCCGCCTACCAGCATCCGCTCGGCGAGCGGCTCATGCTCGACGCCAACGGCACCTGGAGCTGGCGCAGTTCCTACTACAGCACGGTGGGGCAGGCGCAATCGATGACCGGCGGCTACGGCCTGCTCGGCGGCAACATCGGCCTGGGCGCGCAGGACGGGCGCTGGCGGGTCAGCCTGTACGCCAGGAACCTGCTCGACAAGCGTTTGCGCTCCTATTACGTCTACACCTCCACGGTCAATCCCGGCGGCTACATCCAGATGCTCACGCCCGATTCGTTCCGCACCGTGGGCCTTGCGTTCGACTGGCGCTTCTGACGCCACCCGGCCGGGCGCGCAACACGCGCGCCGCGCCGTCTCATTCCTTCTCTGCAGGAAGACTTCCTCGTGACGCTACATGTCCAATTCGCTGCTCGCTCGCGGCCGCTGCTGCGTGCGCTGTTCGGCGCCACCTTGCTGGCGGCGAGCGCGGCCGCCACCGCCACCGAACTGCGCATCGACCAGACCCAGGTGATCGGCACCCACAACAGCTACAGCCAGCCGGTCGATCCGCGCGTGTTCGAGGTGATGGGGCCGCGGTTGCAGCCGATGATCGAGACGCTGATGCAGCGCATGCCGGCGCAGGCGCGTGCGCAGTTCGAAGACGAGCATCCCAACCCGCTGGCGGCCGACCTGGCTGGCGCATTGGACTACCGCTTCCCGCCGCTGGAGATGCAGTTGCGCTCGGGGCTGCGCAGCGTCGAACTGGACCTCAACGTGGACCACGAGGGCGGCCGTTTCCTCGATCCGCTGTCCTACCGGCTGCTGCGCCAGCGCGGCGACACCAATCTGGAGCCGCTGTACCTGGAAAGCCTGAAGGAACCCGGATTGAAGACGCTGCACATGGCGGATGTGGATTTCCGCAGCAGCTGCCCGACGTTCCGCCTGTGCCTGCAGCAGATGCGTGCCTGGTCCGACGCGCATCCGGACCACTCGCTGGTCTATGTGCTGCTGGAACCGAAGCTGGCCAACCTCGTCTCCGCGTTGCCCGGCGCGACCCAGATCGAACCGTTCGACGCGCGCGCCTTCGCCGAGATGGATGCCTCGATCCGCCAGATCATGGGCCGCCAGCGCGTGATCGCCCCCGACGACGTGCGCGGCAACTACGACACCCTTGAACACGCCGCACTGGCCAAGCACTGGCCGACGGTGACGCAGGCGCGCGGTAAATTCATGTTCCTGATGATTGCCGGCACCGACGCGGCGTTCGCACCGTATCTGGACCAGCACCCCAACCTGGAAGGGCGCATGGCCTTCGTGCGCGGACGGCCGGGCATGGCCCATGCCGCCTTCGTCATGGTGGACAACGCGCTCACCCATGGCGCGCAGATCGCCGACATGGTGCGCAAGGGCTATCTGGTCAGGACCCGTGCCGACATCGATACCGCCGAAGCGCGCAGCGGCGACACCCGCCGCCGCGACGCCGCCCTGGCCAGCGGCGCGCAGATCGTTTCCACCGACTATCCGTTTTCGCCGAACATCTTCGGCAACGCCTATTCGGTGGCGCCGTTTGCGGGCGGCTTCCGCGACAATCCCGTCGCCTTGCCCTGAGCGGGCGCTGCAGCCGGAGCTTGCCGCGCGCGATGTGACCATGCAGGTCGAGCGTATGCATCTTCGCCTGCACCTGCACCTGCACCTGCACCTGCACCTCCACCTGCGCCGATGTCCGGTCCGCTCGCCGGCACCGGCTGCGGCATCGCGCGGCACCGGCGTGCGGCCGCAGCAGGGAAGCGGGCCGTGGCGGTGACAGCACGGATCCGCTTCCGCGCGCCGCGGTTCCGCTACGGCGTACGCTGCAGGCTGTACAACAATGTGCCGTAGCCGAGCTGGTCGTAGCCGCCGCTGTTGGGGCCGTAGTCGCCGCCGCCTTCGGCGCGGACCTTGGCGACGAATCTGCTCAGGTATGGCGCATTCAAGCCTTTCGCATGCATAGCAGCAACAGCGCGATCGAGCGCAGCGCGCCGGGCACGCGCGAACGGCACTCTCTTGCAGGCACAATCGTCGGGCCATGCATCCGGGTCTCTCCTGGGTGCGTGGTAGCGTGCGATGCGCGTAATGCAGGTGCGCTCGGCACGACAGGCACGACAGATTCGCCGGCATCGTCTACATTTTTATGTCAGTTTTCGGTTGCAGCATTGCGTACGGCGCATCGTGTCGTCGAACTTGCAATGCATCGCCCACGCCATCGGCGACCGCAATCACATCGTCGACGCCGCATCTGCTGCGTCTATCGCTTCCATAGCAACTAACGAATTCTCAGTCTGCAGCGGCACCGCCATGCTTCAGCTCCCTCAACACGAGCTGACGCCATGCGCCCTGGAACACTGTTGTTGCTCGCCCTGCTGTCGCAGACCCTGATCGTTCCGGCCGGGTTCGCGCAGTCCACGCTCACCCGCGACAACGGTGCGCCGGTCGGCGACAACCAGAACTCGCAGACCGCCGGCGCTACCGGCCCGACCCTGCTGCAGGACGTGCAGCTGATCCAGAAGCTGCAGCGCTTCGACCGCGAGCGCATCCCCGAGCGCGTGGTGCATGCGCGTGGCACCGGCGTGCATGGCGAGTTCACCGCCAGCGCCGACATCTCCTACCTGACCAAGGCCAAGGTGTTCGTTGCCGGCGCGAAGACCCCGGTGTTCGTGCGCTTTTCCTCGGTGGTGCACGGCAACCATTCGCCGGAGACGCTGCGCGATCCGCACGGCTTCGCCACCAAGTTCTATACCAGCGAAGGTAATTGGGACCTGGTCGGCAACAACTTCCCGACCTTCTTCATCCGCGATGCGATCAAGTTCCCGGACATGGTGCATGCGTTCAAGCCGGATCCGCGCACCAACCTGGACGACGATTCACGCCGCTTCGATTTCTTCTCGCACGTGCCCGAAGCCACGCGCACGCTGACCCTGCTGTACTCCAACGAAGGCACGCCGGCCGGCTACCGCTTCATGGACGGCAACGGCGTGCATGCCTACAAGCTGGTCAACGCGCAGGGCGAGGTGCACTACGTCAAGTTCCATTGGAAGTCGCTGCAAGGCCTGAAGAACCTGGATCCGAAGCAGGTGGCGCAGGTGCAGGGCAAGGATTACAGCCACCTGACCAACGATCTGGTCGGCGCGATCAAGCAGGGCGACTATCCGAAGTGGGACCTGTACATCCAGGTGCTGAAGCCGGAAGACCTGGCCAAGTTCGACTTCGATCCGCTGGATGCGACCAAGATCTGGCCCGACGTGCCCGAGCGCAAGATCGGGCAGCTGGTGCTGAACAAGAACGTGGACAACTTCTTCCAGGAGACCGAGCAGGTGGCGATGGCGCCGGCCAACCTGGTGCCGGGCATCGAGCCGTCAGAAGACCGCCTGCTGCAGGGACGCATCTTCTCCTATGCCGATACCCAGCTGTACCGCGTCGGCACCAATGGCCTGAGCCTGCCGGTGAACCGGCCACAGGTGGCGGTCAACAACGGCAACCAGGACGGGTCGATGAACTACGGCGCCACCGCCAGCGGCGTCAACTACGAACCGAGCCGGCTCGCCCCGCGCCCGCAGGATCCCAGCGCGCGCTACAGCCAGCTGCCGCTATCGGGCAACACCCAGCAGGCGAAGATCGTCCGCGAGCAGAACTTCAAGCAGGCTGGCGATCTGTTCCGCAGCTACAGCAAGAAGGAGCAGCAAGACCTCATCCAGAGCTTCGGCGAATCGCTGGCCGGCACCGACGACGCCAGCAAGCACATCATGCTGTCGTTCCTGTACAAGGCCGATCCGGCCTACGGCAGCGGCGTCGCCCGCGTCGCCAAGGGCGACCTGGCGCGGGTCAAGCAGCTGGCCGCGCAATTGCAGGATTGACCGTTCACTGCGCAGCGCGGCGGCGCCTCCCCCACGCCGCGCTGCGCCTTCTTTGCCGGAGACCGAACATGCGTCGCTTCCTTCTTCTCGCCCTGAGCCTGGTCGCCACCTCGGCTATCGCCGCGCCCGCACCCGCCGACCCGGCCAAGATCCAGGCGCAACTGCGCGACTACTTCTTCGATGCCGCGCGCGAAGGCCGCCAGGACATGCTGGCCGAGTTCATCCATGCGCACTACGACCTCGATACCCGCGACGACAAGGGCTATACCGCGCTGATCCTGGCCGCCTACCACGGCCAGCAGCCGGCGGTGGAGCAATTGCTGCGCGCCGGCGCCGATCCGTGCGCGCAGGACAAGCGCGGCAACACCGCGCTGATGGGCGCGATCTTCAAGGGCGAACTGGCGATCGCCAAGCGGCTGATGCAGGCCGATTGCGCGCCCGACCAGCGCAACAACGCCGGCCAGACCGCGGCGATGTACGCGGCGCTGTTCCAGCGCACCGAAGTGCTGAAAGACCTCGCCGCCAAGGGCGCCGACCTGCAGGCCAAGGACGCGCAAGGCAACGACGTGGCCAAGCTGCAGCGCGGCGAGTTCGCGCAGGCACCGGCGCGCTGAGCAGGCGGCAGCGATGGACAGGGCTGGCAGGCCTGGGCGAACGCAGCCCGCGTCGCCACGGACCGAATCCCGTCACCGCAGCCTGCCGGTCGCTGCGCCGGCCGCAATGCGGCGACGTGGTTGCCTGGGTTGCCGATCGCCGGCTAGGTCTCGGCCAGTTCCAATAACGACATGGCGGGCTGCGCCAGCTCGAACACGCCCTGGCCCTGGCGCTTGCCCTGGCGCTTGGCCGCTGCGGCCAGCGAGGCCACCTCTTCGGGGCTGTGGCATTGGCCCGGTTGCACCATCGCCACGCCGATGGTCAAGGTCGTCAACGGGAAGCGGTTGATCTGCCCATTGCGGTCCTCTCCTTCGAGCATGCCGCGGACCAGGTCGTCGGGGTCGAACAGCGCCTTGGCCGCCTCGTTGAAGTCGCGCACGCAGTCCTGGCAGATGCGCATCCAGTCATCGCTTTGCAGCAGCATCACGAAGTCGTCGCCGCCGACGTGGCCGACGAAGTCCCAGTTCGGCTGCGCATGATGCTGCAGCGTGGCGGCAACCAGCTGGATCATGCGGTCGCCGCGAAAATAGCCGTACTGGTCGTTATAGGGCTTGAAGTAGTTCAGGTCGCAATAGGCGGCCACGAACGGCCGCGTGGAGCGCAGCAGGCGGCCGATATGCTCGGAGATCGGCATATTGCCGGGTAACAATGTCAATGGATTGGCGTAGCGCGCCGCCTCGATGCGCAGCTCGGTCACGCGCCGGACCAGCGCCTCGCCGGTGGCCACGCCGAGATAGCGGCCCTCGCGGGTGATGATGAAGCCGTCGGTCAGATAGCGCTGGTCCTCGCCGAGCAGAATCGCCGACATTTCGTCGATGTTCTGCTGCACGTCGCAGACCACAGGCGAGGCATGCATCATCAGCGTGCACGAGCGCCGCGCATTCAATTCGCGCGAGAACGGGCGCCCGATCCACTCGCTGAAGATGCGCCGATTGATCAACCCCAGCGGTTGTTGTGCGGCGTTGACCACCGGTAACGCGGGCAGGTTGGGATGCCGCTGGAACAGCCGCTCCGCTTCCAGGTTGTTCTTGTCGGCGCCGATGCACGGTGCAGGAATCAACAGATGCCCGGCATTGATGTTGCGAAAGCCGGTGGGGCGGTTGTTGCGTGGTAGCACCGGCAGCTTGCTTTGATGCGCCGTCAGCACCGAATCCGGCACCTCGCGGCAGGGCGTGGGCAGCGGGCGCCCGAGCAGGTATCCCTGCGCGTTGGTCACGCCGAGATCGCGCAGGATCTCCAGGTCTTCCTGTCGCTCCACGCCTTCGGCGATCAGTTCGCTGCCCAGGTCCTCGGCGATCTGGATCAACGCGCGCAGGATGCTCAGCGCGCCGCTGGACTGGGCGATATTGTGGACCAGGCAGCGATCGATCTTCAGGTAGTCCGGGGATATCCCCATCCACAACGCGAAGTTGGAATGCGCATGGCCGAAATCGTCCAGCGCCACGCGCACGCCCGCTGCGCGCAGGTAGGCCAGCGCATCGGCCAAGCCGCGGACGTTGTCGACCGTGTCGCGCTCGGTGATCTCGATGACGAAGCGGCCGAGATCCTGCCCGCACGCACTGAGCTGATCGAGCAATCGCCGCGGCTGCTGGTGCAAGGCCAGGACCGAGTTGCCGCTGATATTCAGGAACAGGCGCCCGCCCTGCGCGAAATCGAAGCCGTCCATCGCGGCCTGGATCGCCAGCAGCTCGAACCGCTCCAGCGTGCCTGCGGCCTTGGCTCGTTCCAACAGTGCGACAGGAAACGCCTGCAGGTCGGCGACCCGCATCAATCCTTCGTGTGCGAACACGTCATGGCTTGCCAGCCTGACGATCGGTTGGTAAACCGGGCGCAGGCCGCCGGGCGATAGTGCCTGCTCGAGCAAGGCGTGTGGATCGAATCGAACGCAATGCTCAGTCATGGCCGGCTGTCTGCCTCACTCCCCAAGAGTCGACAGTTACTATCGTATTCATTGCCGGTGACAATTCTGCGGCAACACCGCACACCGGTCGATTATGTCGCCGCTGGAATCGGCGATTTATTGACGCCTCCAGCCATGCAGGCAAGGTCGGCGGTTTTCTGGCGCTGGCCGGATCGAAAGCGCGCCAGATTGGTGGCGCAATGCCTTGGCACGTGTGCATAAGCACGCTGTGCGTAGCCCTGTCGCCGCCGTGCATCGCACGCACTCCGGCGCGTCATTGGCGGCGACGGCAGCCGATGGTGCGCGCTCTATCTGCACCACAGCGCGAGGAGCTGGCGCAGGTTTGGAGTATGGGAGTCGATAAACTCCATCATCGGCGTGGGCTATCCGGTTTCTGGAATAGAACCAGCGGCCGCCGCCAGGGCGCCAACGCCCCTGGATCGGCGAATGCGTCTGCCCTGTCGGCTGTGCGCAGCTTCGTGCGATATCCCCGACGCAGCGGCGTCTTCGCCACGGCTCGTTGCCGCTTCTCTCTTTATGCATCTTGAACACCACCGCGCGAGAGAAACTACCTGGTCGCGCCGGCCGCACCGCTACGCTCGCTCAAGGCGGCACATCGAAGCCGGCATCGGTCGTGTGAAGCAGGTCGCGTGCGTCCAGCAGGAGCCGATACTGTTGCTTGGCGACGCAGCGAGCGGACCTCGCATCCGTCCGCACCGCGGCGCCGTCCTAGCCGACAGGTTCGGCCGGCATCCAGCGCAGCGTCGCCGCCCAGAACAGCAACGCCGCCGCACTGGTCGCCGCACCCAACACGCATACGCCCATCCACCCGGCATGCGCATAGAGGGCGGTGGCGGCGATCGCGCCCAGGCCGCTGCCGAGCGCGTAGAACAGCATGTAGCCGGCGACGCGCCGGCTGTGCGCCTGCGCGTCGCCGCGGAAGATCAGGCTCTGGTTGATGACGTGGATCGCCTGGCCCGCGATGTCCAGTGCGACGATGCCGAGGATCAGCGCCGTCAGCCAGCGCATGCCCAGCGCCAGCGGCAGCCACGACGCCAGCAGCAACGCCAGCATCAGCCCGCTGCTGCGCTGCGCCCAGCCACGGTCGGCCCAGCGCCCGGCGCGCGCCGCGGCCAGCGCGCCGATCGCCCCGACCAGGCCGAACGCGCCGATCGCGGCATGCGAGTACGCATGCGGTTCCGCGCTCAGCGGCAGCACCAGTGCGGTCCAGAAGATCGAGAAGCTGGCGAACATCAGCAGCGCGATGCCGCCGCGAATCTGCAGCACGCGCTCGTGCGCCAGCATGTGCAGCATTGAGCGCAGTAGCGCCGCGTAGCTGGGCGGGCGCGCCGGCGCGGGCAGGGCCGGCAACGCGCGCCGCAGCCACAGCAGCAGGATCAGCGTCAGCGCCGCGGACACCGCATAGACGCCGCGCCAGCCGGCCAGGTCGGCGATGGCGCCGGCCAACACGCGCGCCAGCAGCAAGCCGATCACCACGCCGGCCTGGGCAGCGCCGACCACACGGCCACGTTCGGCCGGTGCGGCGCTGGCCGCGGCGTAGGCGATCAGGCCCTGGGTCATCGCGGTGCCCAGCAGGCCCACGGCGAGCATGCCGGCCAGCAGCGTCGGCAGGGTCGGGGCCGCGGCCACCGCCAGCAGCGCGACCAGCAACGCGCCGGCCTGCCACAGCATCAACGGGCGTCGCGCATGGCGGTCGCCCAGCGGCACCACCAGCAAGAGCGCCAGCGCGCAGCCGGCCTGGGTCGCGGCGATCACGCCGCCGGCAGCGCCGTGGCCAATGCCGAACTCCGCCGCCAGTGCATCCAGCAGCGGCTGCGCGAAATAGACGTTGGCGACGCTGGCACCGCTGGCGCAGGCGAACAGCGCCACCTGCGCGCGGCGCAGCGCAGGTGGTCCGGGCTCGGGGTTGGGTACGGTCGGCACAAGGCTGCGCATGGCGAACTGGTTGCAATAAAAAACCATTAACAGGGTGTCGGGTTTGGTTTTAAAATGCAACCGGATGCCGCACTCGGCGAATGGGAGCCCGCATGGCCAGACGCAGCAAGCACCCCGCCCAGCCGTGCCCGGTGGCGCGTTCTGTGGACCTGATCGGCGAGCGCTGGGCGCTGCTGATCGTGCGCGATGCCTTCGACGGTATCTGCCGGTTCGGCGATTTCCAGCGCAGCCTGGGCATGGCGCGCAACATCCTGGCCGATCGCCTGCGCCTGCTGGTCGAGGCGCAGATCCTGGCGCTGCGGCCGGCCGCCGATGGCAGCGCCTATCAGGAATACGCGCTCACCGAGAAGGGCGAGCAGCTGTTCCCGTTGCTGCTGGCGTTGCGGCAATGGGGCGAGCGGCACCTGTTCGCGCCGGGCGAGGCGCATTCGCGCCTGCTCGACCGGCGCACCGGCAAGCCGGTGCCGACGATGCTGCCGCGCGACAGCGCCGGGCGCCCGCTCAAGCCCCGGCAGGCGCTGGTACGCAAGCTCGAGGCGCCTGCCGACGGCGCATGAGCGCGGCGCCGGCGTCGTGCTGCTTGAGCGGCGGGCGTGTTGGGACGCGGGCAGGATCCGGACGCAATCGGCGCCGACATGGCGCCGACACCCCTGATCGGCGAAAATGCCGCTTGGCCGGCCCGTCCCGGTCCGTCGCAACGCCCCTAGCGCTGCCGCCGCCCGTTCGCCGCAAGCGCCGGGCGCTCCGTGCATCGCTGCCTCTACCGCTGTCTTTCGTCGGCGTTCTGCCGCGCCTTCGCCATGGCTCGCCGCCGCTCACTCCGGATCCATCTTGAACACCACCGCCTCGCCCCCTGCCGCCGACGACCTGCCCCTGACCGAGCGCCTGCGCGTCGCCCTGGACCTGCTCGAAGCCATCGATGCCGACCGCAGCGTGCTCGACGCGCTGCCCGAGGCCGACCGCGTGCGCCTGCACCAGGTCGTCGCCAAGGTCTATCACCCCGAGCCCAAGGCGCGCCGGCAACTGCTCAAGCAGCAGGCGCGCGAACGCCACCAGGAGAAGGTGCGCAAGGCCGAAGCGCTGCTCGAGCAGACCGGCATCCGCGCGCTGCGGCGCAAGCCGGTGTTCAGCACGCCGAACTACTTCCCGCCGCATGCCGCCGGCCTGCACGACGCCAGCAATGCCGCGGCCGCCGAACCCGCGGCGGCGCAGTCGCCCGAGTTGCGCCACTGCTACGTGTGCAAGCAGAAGTTCACCCAGTTGCACCATTTCTACGACCAGATGTGCCCGGCCTGCGCCGAGCTGAACTACTTCAAGCGCACCGAGACCGCGGACCTGCGCGGGCGCGTGGCGCTGCTGACCGGCGGCCGGGTCAAGATCGGCTACCAGGCCGGGCTGAAGCTGCTGCGCGCCGGTGCCGAGCTGATCGTGACCACGCGCTTCCCGCGCGATTCGGCCGCGCGCTACGCGCAGGAACCGGATTTCGCCGAGTGGGGCCACCGCCTGCAGGTGTTCGGCCTGGACCTGCGCCACACGCCCAGCGTCGAAGCGTTCTGCAGCCAGCTGCTGGCCACGCGCGAGCGGCTGGACTTCATCGTCAACAACGCCTGCCAGACCGTGCGCCGGCCGCCGCAGTTCTACGCGCACATGATGGCCGGCGAGACCGCCGCGCTGCACGAACTGCCCGAGCACGTGCGGCGCCTGGTCGGCCACTACGAAGGCCTGCGCAGCCCGGAACTGCTGCCGGCGGCGTCGGCGACCACGTTGCCGGCGGGCCAGGGCCACGGCATCAGCGGCGCCGACGGGCTGACCCGCGCCGCCGAACTGTCGCAGGTGCCGTTGCTGGCCGACGAACTGCTCGGCCAGCAGCATCTGTTTCCGGAAGGGCGTCTGGACCAGGACCTGCAGCAGGTGGACCTGCGCGGGCGCAACTCGTGGCGCCTGCTGATGGCCGAAGTGCCGTCGGTGGAATTGCTGGAGACGCAACTGGTCAACGCCATCGCCCCGTTCATCATCAACGCGCGGCTCAAGCCGCTGATGCTGCGCACGCCCGAGCGCGACAAGCACATCGTCAACGTGTCGGCGATGGAGGGGCAGTTCTACCGCAACTTCAAGACCACCCGGCATCCGCATACCAACATGGCCAAGGCCGCGTTGAACATGATGACCCGGACCTCGGCGGCCGATTATCAGAACGACGGCATCCACATGAACAGCGTGGACACCGGCTGGGTCACCGACGAAGATCCGGCCGAGATCGCCGCGCGCAAGGTGCAGGAAGAACGCTTCCACCCGCCGCTGGACATCGTCGACGGCGCCGCGCGCATCGTCGATCCGATCATCCACGGCTTCAACACCGGCGAGCATGTGTGGGGCCAGTTCCTGAAGGACTACGCGCCGACGGATTGGTGAGGACGTGGCGGGATCGATCGCAGCCTGAGTGCGATCCGGCTGGCGCGTGCTGCGCGCTGGCGGCGCTCTAGCGGCGCTCTTCGCCGGCGACGTTCGCGGCGTCCTTCTCGCGGCCCCAGAACTCCACCATGATGGTCATCATGGTCCACACGATCAGGGTCGGTTGCACCTTGTCGGGTAGCAGGTCGTGTCCTTTGAGCATGATGTCGATCATCCGCGGCATCGTCAGCGTTAGCAGTAGCGTGTAAATCGCGTACGCGACCCCGTGTCGGCTGCTGGAGATGAACAGGATGGAGATGACCGTGCTGGCGAGGATGGCCAGCACGACGCCGAGCGGCCAGCCATCCAGCCGCTCCGTGCCGGTGAGGACCAGGCCCAGCACGGCGCCGAAGCACATGTTGATTCCGCTCAGATTCGCCTGGTATTCGCCCTTGGACATCTTCCCGAGGCCGAATTTACCCATCGCACTGCCCAATTTTTTCGCACACAAGCTCCCCCTTCTCCTTTCGCTGCATTCCCGGCGCTCCCGTCGTCCGCGAGGCGTGAGGCCTCCCTGCGCGCAACGCTAGCAACAATCGCAGTGGCAGCAGCAGAGGCCGTTCGCATGCTCGGCTCGGACCCGCGTCTGCGGGGACGAGCGCGGGCACGGGATGCTCTGATCGGCGAGACCGTGGCTCACGCGCCGCGACCGTGCCGGCGCAAGGCGTCTGCCAGTCCGAAAATCGTGAACCCCAGACCGATGCAACCCAGCATGCCGGGCATATCCCACAGTGCGCCCGGGTCGTCGACAACGGCGCTGAGGGCCGGTTCCTCGGGCAGATAGAGTACCCGCACCGGCCGACCCTGCCGATAGCCGAAGATGAAGCCGCCCTGCGGATAGGAAATCCTTTCGCCGCTGCCGGTGACGAAGGCGATCTCGGGATGCGAACCGCCGGCATTCAAGCGACTGACGACGCCATCGGCGGTCTGTGCGCGGGCAAGGAACGCGTGCTGGTCGAGCGCCAGATCGACGGCGATGCCCAACAAGCCGATGCCGATCAGGGCGAAGAACAGGCCCAGCAGCATCTGCCCGATGCGCGACGGGGTGGGATTGACCATGGCGTTCGTCGATTTTCGTCCATGAAAGAAGGCGCTCAGGATAACAAGAAGCCTTTGTCGCATCGGCAACCAGCCAGCACTGCCTCGGGGAGCTCGTCGACCGCGACGGCGTCGCGCGCATCGTCGACCCGATCATCCACGGCTTCAACACCGGCGAGCACGTGGGGGGGGCAGTTTCTGAAGGACTACGCGCCGGCCGACTGGTGACGGCGGCGCGGCCGCAGCGCGCAGGCGCGGTACGGCTGCGGAACTGAATGCCCGAGAGCGCTGCGGCAGCCGCGTTGCGATGCGCGGTCGCGTTGCTCACGCCCGGCATCGCCCGCAACGTGCAGGTGCTGCGACATGCGCAGCGCGTGTGCATGACGACGCGAGCGGCAGTGCGCAGATCCGGTTACCGGGGGAGCGGGCGCGCGCGCTTCTTCATGTCCAAACCGTCCATGTGGACTGGCTGGTGTCGAATCGCCGCGCTATTCGGGATCGGGGCGCGCGGCCGGCGCGGTGCGATCGTTTTCGCGGCCCCAGAACTCCACCAGGATGGTCATGGCGGTCCACACGATCAGCGTCGGCTGGACCTTGCCGGGGATTACGTCGTGCGCTCTGAGCACCAGGTCGGCCATCCTGGGGAAGCTCAGCACCAGCACGGTCGTATAGATCGCATAAGCGACCCTGTGCCGGCTGTTGGAGATGAAGAGGATGGAAATGACGATGCCGGAGAGCAGGGTCAGCACAACGCCGAACTGCCAGTTGTTGAGCGTTTCGGTACCGGTGAGCACGAACCCCAGCACGGCGCCGAAGAACATGTTCATGCCGTTGAGGTTTGCCTGATATTCGTCGCTGGACATTTTCCCCAGGCCGGTTTTGCCGAAGACACCGCCGAACTTCTTCCACATGAGACATCCCCTTTGTCTGCGACGCGATCTAGATCGCCCATTTCCCGCTGCATCGAGCGTTCGGCAACGCCTGCGCCCCCGCGCGGCATCCACCATGTTCCCCGTTCCCGGCCCCGGCCGGTCGGCCCTGCGGCCAGCAGCCAACTCTAGCGGAGATTGGCGATGACCACAGCATGATCGCGGCACGGATCGCCGCATGCGCGGTGCAGCAAGAGCGTTTCCATCCAAGGTGGGGCAGCCTCGACGGCGCGATGCGCATCGTCGATGCGGATCATCCACGGCTGCAAAGCCGGGGAGTCGGCGTGCGGACATGGGCGTATCGCTTGGCGAAGGATGCTTTCCGATGCGCGGCGCACTCCGGCGCTTGCGCTTTGCCGGCCGCGATGCAGAATCCGGCATCGACCCAAGCGCAGAGCGACGACATGGCCTCCGATGCAAGCTACATGGAATACGTCATGGAACAGGCGGCGCTCGGCGCCGCGCTGACCTGCAAGAAAATGTTCGGCGAATACGCGCTGTACCTGGACGGCAAGGTGGTGGCGTTCGTTTGCGACAACCAGGTCTTCGTCAAGCCGACCGCCGCCGGGCGCGCGCTGCTCGACGACGTGGTCGAACAGGCGCCGTATCCTGGCGGCAAGCCGCACTACCTGATCGACGAGGGGCTGGAGGACCGGAGCCTGTTGCAGCGCCTGCTGCGCGCCACGGCGCAGGCCTTGCCCGCTCCCAAACCGGCCAAGGTCGGCAAACGCGCAAGCCGGCCGCCGGCGCCGCGTTAGATCGCGCGTCGCTTTCCGAATCTCTGCAGCGCCGCTTTTTTCAGGTCAGCGCGTGCAGCTCGCCGCGGACGCCGCCTGCCTGCAGATGCAGATAGCCCACCCCGATCGGCAGGTTGAAACGGCGCGGTCCGGCACTGCCGGGATTGACGTACAGCACGCCGTCGCGGGTCTGCAGTAGCGGCTTGTGCGAATGCCCGCTGACCACCACGTCGACGGATGCGGGATCGCGCGCCAACGTCTTCAGATCGTGCAGCACGTGCAGGCGGATGCCCGCGATGTCGAGGTCCAGCGTGTCGGGCAGCGCCTGCGCCCATGGCGCGGTATCGATGTTGCCGCGGATCGCATGCAGCGGCGCGAGCGCGCGCAGCGCATCGAGGATCTCCAGCTTGCCGATGTCGCCGGCATGCACGATGGCCACGCAATCGCGCATCGCCGCCAGCGCCTGAGGCCGCAACAGGCCGTGGGTGTCGGAGATCAGGCCGATTCGCAGCGGCGGGACGGAAGGCATCGGCAGGGCTTGGCAACGGGACGGAGTGCTAGCCTAAACCCCACGTTCGCAAGGCGGCGTGCCGGTCCGAACGAAAGGCTTCCTTCACCACGTCGCGAGAACCACATGCCTGCAGCGCTCGATCGGGAACCAGCGGCCTACGTGGAAAAGGCCGACGCCGCCGCGATCCAGGTCCGGGCGATGCGTGACGAACACGATGCGGCGCTGCGTGCGCTCGGTTTCGCATGCACCGGCGAGGCCGGCGTCTATGCCATGGTGGTGCGCGACGATGCGAAAAAGGCCGAGGCCTTCCACGCGCTGCGCGAACTCGGCGTGGCCTTTGCCGCCGGAAGGGAGTGGTGCCCGGCAGAGGTCTTCGACTATCTGCGCGACAAGGGGCTGCTGAGCGGACCGTTCCTGCGCATCGCCTGGACCCAGCCGGACCGCTACCGAGTGGAGGAGGCGTGATCGCGCGCTACGCGGACCGGCTGCTCGCGACCGTGCCTCCTGTCCGAGTCGCCAAGCGCATCGGCGAGCGTGGCCGCTACGTCTCTGTTTTGCCGCGATGCGGCGTGCAGCGTCGCATCGCGGCGCCCGATTGATTGCCGCTTCGATGTGGCGGCCATCCGGAGCCACCACAAACGCCGCGTAGCGCGTGCGGGCAGATACCTGCGATGTCGACGTCCAGCGTGTGGGGCAGCGCCCGCTTATGACGCGGTATCGCTATTGCCGCGATCGCTGCAGCCACGCGAGCGCAGCGTATCGAGGGTCTCCGGGTTACCGATGTCGCCGGCATGCACGACGGCGATGCAATCGCGCATCGTCGCCAGTGCCTGCGGCCGCAGCAGGTCGCGGATGTCGGAGATCATGCCGATTCGCAGCGGCGAAACGGACGACATCTGCGGCGGCCTGACGGGGAGGCCGATAGCCTAACCGTGCAGGCGGCCACCGTTCTCCCCTGCCTCCTGCTCAGGCGAAGTGCAGCGCGGCGGTCAGATCGCCCGGGCGCACCCCGCTGGCGGCCTGCATGGCCCGTTCCCGTTCGGCCAGCCCCGGCAGCGTCTCCAGCCCGAAGCGGCGAGTGATGAAGCGCAGGATCGAGCCGGTGTCGTAGACGTTGTGATCGACATGGCCGCGCCTGGCGTGCGGCGACACCACCAGCGCCGGAATGCGCGAGCCCGGCCCCCAGCGATCGGCCTTGGGTGGGGCCACGTGATCCCACCATCCGCCGTTCTCGTCGAAGGTGATGAACACCACTGTCTTGTCCCACAGCGGACCGTTGCGCAGCGCGTCCACCACCATGGCGATATGGCGGTCGCCAGCGGCCACGTCGGAATAGCCGGCATGCATGTTGAGGTTGCCCTGCGGCTTGTAGAACGCCACCGGCGGCAGCGTGCCGGCCTGCACGTCGGCGATGAAGCGGTTGTCCGGGGCGCTGTCGCCCAGCCCGCCGTCGCGCAGGCGTCGCGCTCGCGCGGCCGTGCCGGGAGCGAGATTGGCGAAATAGTTGAACGGCTGGTGGTGGATCTGGAAATTGGGGCTGGTCGGGAACTCGGGGGTGTCGCCGGTGTCGCCCTTGCCCTGCACCGCCAGGCCCCAGCCGCCGGCATACCACGCCCAGTCCACGCCCTTGGCATCGAGCGCGTCGCCGATGTGGCGGTGGGTCTGCGCCGGCAAGACGTCGGGGCTGTCGGGGGCGGCGTAGTCGGGGCGCGCCGGGTCCTGGCTGGTGCTGGGCTGGAACGGCGGGCTCAGGGTGTTGACCGCCCAGAAATCCGGGGTCAGCGCGCCGCCGCGCACGAAGCGCGGCTTGCCGTTGAGCGCGGTGTCCGGCGAGTCCTCCCGCACCGCCAGGCGGATCTCGTCTGGCCGATCGCTGGCCATGGCGCTGATCTGCAGCCGCGCCGGGCTGGTGTCCGCATGCGGGTAGTACGGCGCCTGCGCGGCGACCAGGTATTGGTGGTTGAGGAACGAGCCGCCGAACGCGCCCATGAAGAAGTTGTCGCACAGCGTGTACTCGCGCGCCAGGCTCCACAGCCGCAGCGTGGCCGGGGCGTCGGCGTAATGGCCCATCACCAGCCCGCCGGCATCGCTCCACGCGGCGAAGCCGTCGTTGCGACCGCCATTGATCTGCATCTGGTTCTCGTAGAAGCGGTGCACCAGATCGCGGGTGACCACGCCATGCGGCAGCGGCTTGCCATCGGCCGTGCGCAGCGCGAACGGCGCATTGGGCAGCGGGCCGATCGCATCCTCGCCGATCTTGTAGCGGCGGTGGTCCACCACCTGCTCGTCGGGCGCCAGCCCGCCCCAGATCGGCGGCAGGATGTCGAGCACGTTGCCGTCGCGATCGACCTGCCGCGCCTGCGCCGGCGTCACCGCCGACAGCGGCCGCTGCAGCCCGGGAAACTCCGGGAACAGATTGTTGAAGCTGCGATTCTCGGCGTAGATCACCACCACATGCTGGATCTTCTCGCGCAGTTGCTTGTCCAGGTCGCTGGCCGACAGCGGGCTTTGCGGCGCGCGCTTGGCCGCCTCGGCAAGGGCCTCGGTGGGGCCGATGGCCAGCGCGCCGCCGGCCAGCGCCAGGCCGCCGAGCAGGCGACGACGCTGTGGGTTTTCGGGGGTGGCATCGGTGTCGGTGGACGCGGGGTCCTGGGGCGGGTTCTTCACGGTGTCATGGGCGTTGGGGGAAAGGCATCGGCCAGTGTGGGCCGTGCAAATGACAAGTCAAAGCGGACGTGACGGCTGGCCGGCGCGGCGTTCAGCGGCCGTATCGCAGACCGTCACCGTGCCCTGCTGCGATCCAACAGGAACAGTGGCGCCGATCAGCCGATCCAACTGTGTTCGACGGCGAGATTTCCCGCAAGGGCCCTGCATTGCGAGCAGCGCCTCATGCGATCGGTTGGCGGTATGGCCCTCGCTTACGCCAGCAGCAATCGGAGCGCAGGCAAGCGCCCGCCAACCGCCGCGGTGCCGTCGCGCCTACGGCGCCCGATTGATGACGGCTTCGATGTGGTGGCCATCCGCATCCACGACGAACGCCGCGTAATAATCGGGGCCGTAGTCCGGGCGCAGGCCGGCGGCGCCGTTGCTGCGGCCGCCATGCTGCAGCGCTGCCTCGTGGAACGCGGCGACCGCATCCCTGCTGGGTGCGGCGAAGGCGAGGTGGAAGCCGGGACCGGGCGCGCGGGCGCCGGCGCCGCGCAGCTTGATCGCCAGCTTGTCGCCGCCACCGGGCAGTCCATAGCCAACGGCTTGGTCGTCGTCCCCGGGACTCAGGTCTTCCCACACCCGGACATAGCCGAGCGCACCCAGTACGGCATCGTAGAAGCGCGCGGCGCGTTCGATGTCTGCGACGCCGAGAGACACGTGATGGAGCATGTTCTGAAGTTCCTGGTCGAGTGCATCGGCTCAGCCGTTGCGGGAGCGGAGTGCCATTGCGCGTGGGAGCGATGCGGATCGGACGATTTGACGCGCGGTCCAAAGCGAGTGGCAGCTTACCAACGCCAGCCGTACTTCTTCATTCGCTTGCCATGCACCCGCATGTTCTCCGCGGCCGTGGAACCCCTGCGCGCCCTTCCATAGCGGCCGACATGGTAGGCGACAAGCGCAAGCAGGACGCCCAGCAACGCATAGCCGACATGGCGAACGTCGTGCAGCGCGAAGGCGAGATACAGGTTGCGTAGTGCGCCCAGAACCAGCAGCAGGGAAAATCCAAGCATCACCAGGCGTCTGACGCCAAGCCATGTCGTCGCAACCGCTTCTTCTGCAGATCGCATGGGCCTGCGCCTGCTGCGCAGCCAGAGCAACGCAGAGAAAAGCACTGCCAAGAGGCCGAGAATGTAGATTCCAGAATGCGGCACGCAACGTCCCTGTCAATTCCAATGTGTCAGCGCCGCGGCAGAGGCGCCTGCTCGCGTAGTTTAGGCGCCATTGAGCGGTTTGTGGCCCGCCCACTCGTGCTCGAACTCGGCGCGATCGATGCGAAACGGCTTGAACTCGTCTGGATCGAGCGCCGCGGCACTGAGCCCGCCATACGCATTCTCAAGGCGGTCGCGGTGATAGAACAGGACCGGGCCGGCGTCATAGATCTCGATCTGCCGGCTCGGCCAGAACGCATCATCGGTCTCGAACAGCCACCAGGAGTGACCCCATGCGTCGTAACGATCGGCGCGGGACTGATTCCAACGGCGTTTGTAGTAGTGGGACATCGAGCAGTGCCAATCCAGAGTTGCATCGGGTCACGAGGTGGCCTCGACCGCATCCGCCGTCAGGAAACCTTGCCTCCCGCAGCCAGAACCCGGGTGCGGATGAATTCCGCGGCCTCCGGGGTAAGGTCGGCGAGGGGCAGGGTGACGAATTGAGACTTCGAAAGCAGCAGCAGCCAATAGGATTCGAATCGCCACACTTCGCAGACGGCCGACCAGGGCAGTGTCGTGGTGCCGGCACCCGAGGAAAGCGACAGCGAGGTTGCGGATGCCTCAAGCGAGCCGAGGGGAGCGCCCATCGCATCGAGCCTGAGCAGCGAGTTGCGATAGTGGATGGCGTAGAGCGCGACGGGAAGGGCGATGCCGAGCGCCAATACGCTAGCCAGGACACCGACCAACCAGGAGGTGTTGCCGCCGCGAACGAGGAACACAAGGGGCCCCGCGACCAAGAGCAGGGCGACGACATAGCGCAGCCCGACGACGCGCCAGCAGAAGCTCGCCACGGCTTGTCGGATCAGCGTTCTGTCGTAGCTCAGCGTGGCGCGATGCATCGGATAACGTCCGCATTGGGCGCCGCTGTATGGCGGCGTCGGTCATGAAGATCCGGAGTCTACGCGCTACGCGGCTGTATCAGCCCTCCGGTACGGCATCGTCTGCGTCGTCAAGGGCATGGTGGACGTACAGATGCTTGACCAGCACGTAGATCACCACGGTCAGCGGCGCCGCCAACACCACGCCCATCGGTCCGAACAGCACGCCGATGCCGAACAGCGAGAACAGCAGCAAGGCCGGCGGCAGGTCCACCGCACGCGCCTGGATCAGCGGTTGCAGCACATGGCCCTCGATCTGCTGCAGGACCACGAACACCAGCAGCGCACCCAGCGCCACCTGCGGACTGACGGTGAAGCCGAGCAGCACCGCCGGAACCGCCGCCACGATCGGGCCGACGATCGGGATGAAGTCCAGCAGCGCGGTCAGCAGGCCGATGCCGAGCGCCACAGGCACGCCCAGCAGCCACAGTCCCAGACCGGTCAGGCTGCCGATCACCAGCATCGCCAAGAACTGACCGCCCAGCCAGGCGCGCAACACCTGGCCGCTGGCGGCCAAGGCCTCGTCGGCGACATCGCGACGGTCGCGCGGCAGCAGCCGTAGCAGCCCGCGCCGATACAGCTTGGGCTGCGCGGCCAGGTAGACGCCGCCGACGATCATCAGCACCGCGTCGGTGATCCCGCCGCCGGCTGACAGCACGATCGCACCGGCATGCGTGGCCAGCGTCGAAGCGCCGTCGCGCAACTGGTCGGGGATGCTTTCGATCTGCGGCCCGAGCGGGCCGGACTGCAACCAGGCATGGAACTTGTTCCACGCCGCCGGCAGGGTGGTGCGGAAGGCATCGATCTGGGCGGCGACTTCCGCGCCGAACAGCAACACGATCGACGACAGGATCAGCACCAACAGCAGGATCACCAGGCCCAGCGCGGCCCATTCCGGGACCGGCAGCCACTTGCGCAATGCCGATGCCAACCCATGCAGCAGCACGCCCACCACCACCGCGCCGAACACGACCAGCAGCAGTTCGGAGAGCTGCCAGGCCAGCAGCGCCAGGCCGACCAGCGCCATGACGACCAGCACGCGCGCCGCGAAAGGCCGCAGCGGGGACGGAGAACTTGGGGCGGAGGAAACCATGTGGCACATCCCGGCAAACGGCAGTGTGCGGACGATACGGTCAGTGCAGTGCAAGGCGAGCGAAGAGCGCAAGGCACTGCCGTTGCCGGAACCGTCCCGGCGCATGACGCGAACTCGGCGCGAACGACCGGCCCGGGCGTATTACTAGCACGTAAAGAAGAAGTACACGAACGCCAACCCCAGGCCGCCCACCCACACGGCGATCATCCCGCAAAACCCAAGGACGATGACGGCCGATCGAGACAACCAGCGCATGCCGCGCGAGCGCCGAACAAGGTAGGCGAACAGCAGGCCGCCGACGACGATGCCCAGGGCGACGACGAACCATCCCAGCAGATTGACGATCGGATTCTTCGGGCCGAACTCGGGCGGGCATTGGGTCGTTGCGTATGCGGGGAAGGAGAATGTCAGCAGCGCAAAGCGCACGTTGCCTGCCGAACGTCGCCACCTGGTCTTCATGCGTTTGCGCAGGCGCCGTTCGGCGCAAAGAACGGGATGCGCCAGGCTTCAAGTGCTCGATGCATGGAGGGTGGGCAGCAGTTGAGTGGATGGATGCACGATAGCGGGGTCGCGACTGCTGTTCGAGCATCGTGCGAACCGGCTCACAGGTCCGGCCGATCTGAGGATCGACCCGAATGCACCGCTGGCTACCGTCAGTAGAACTGGCAAGACCATGACCATTGCCCTTCGGGCGAACGGAAGAAGTAGCCGAATCCGTTGTCCGACCACATCCAGCCCACTTTTTCCTCCGACGCGACTTGGAACACGAAGTCCTTCAAGCCGACCCCATGCTGGATCTCGGTAGGATAGCCGCCGAACTTGGTACAGGCGTGGCGGGCGAAGTCATCGAAGAAGGCCTTGGATGCCGTGGCGTCGTCGTTCACCGCAGTCAGATCGACGCAATCCCAGGCGTCTTCCCAGCCTGGAGCGTCATCGTCCACTTCGCTCCATCGGATCGGGAAAGGCCGAAACGGGTGCGCAACCTGGGGAAGCGGCTCCAGGCCGTCCAGCGACCTGTACTCGCGGACCAGCCAGCCATCGCCGTGCGGACGATCGAATGGGTGGCGCTGCAGGTTCTGGAACAGCACCAACAACGCGATGCCTTCCAACTGCGGGGGGACGACAGGCATCTCGTCGATCCGGACCTGCAACAGCGGAAACATCGGCTCGCCATTCCACGAGGGAAGGCCTTCGTTCGGCAGGCCGACTGCGCGGCAGAACCATGACGTCATTGGGTCTTCGGGTGGGCGGAAGCCTCCTGTCGTGGCGACCGAGGCACGGCGTAGCTGGGTGCGCAGCAGGTTCAGTACTTCGAGTGCGGCAGGCGTCATGAGGTCGCATCAATTGTCGGCGGCGCAGCGTGGTCTGCAGCTTTCCTGGCAGCCGTCGCGCACCTGCATGAGGGCGAAGCCCAGGAGATTGAGACCGAGCCAGAGGTTCGGGTTGCTTGCCCTTGCGTCATCTTGGGCGAGACCGATGCCCCAGATGGTGTCGACGGGGCTCGCCTCGACGAGAATACGGGAGCCCGTTTGCTTGAGGAATAGCCCCAACTCCGCGTTCTGAGCAAACTTGGCCTCGTTGGCACGGATGACCACGGAGAACCGGTTTTCCAGCCACGCTGCCTCGTCGAAGCCATGTACCTGCCGGCCTAACGCTTTTGCTGCTCCGGGAGTGGACGCCTGAAGCACCAATGCTCTTGTTGCCTGATCCCCGAACAGCGCGGCCTTCTCCGCCATCATGAAGTGCTCGGCGGTTGGATAGTGCTGCCCTTCAACGACGAACGGAGCTTCGTACCACTGGCTGAAGCAGGACGCGGTCACTTTGCCTTTGCGGGTCCGATGACCCCAGAAGAAGAGGTACTTCAGCTCTTCGCCAGCGTCGAAACGGTAGCGAAGGACTTCCAGAGGTCGGGAATCACGCATTGTGGATGTCATGGCGGCTACGCACGAATCGCGGGGTGCCAGGCTCGTCGGGCTGTCCCAGACGGCTGACGCGTTCGGTGATGCGGTCTAGAGGGGTCATGTGACTCTAAGGTTTGCATCGAGCTGACGTACGAGGTGGCGTCGGCTTGAATGGGTTGTCAGGCATCGAGCTCGCGAAGCCTCTGCTCGATCTTGTCCCGGTCCAAGCAGCGAACAACCACGGGCGAGTGCCGTGCCGCGGGCGAACGCCCGAACTTAGCCGAGCCGCGAAGCGGCTTCAGCTTGTAGTGGGTTGGCATCCGCCTACGGTTGGGTTCAATCCGACTGTTGCATCTCTGGAGTGTCCTTACAGATCGCACAGTGCTGTCCTCTACGTGATTGATAGATCCTTGCTACCGTAAACACAGCTGCAGCGATGAGGCCCCAGATGGCGCCTTGAGTGCTAGCGTAAGTGAAGTCATGCCCTTTAAGCAGCTGTGCTGCGCAGATGAAGGCGAACGCGCCAAGTAGCACGGTGAAGAAGCGTTTGATCCAGAATGCAGCTCCCATGAGCGCTCCTTGTGAGGTCTAGTGCCTGAATTGAGCAGAGCCGCGAAGCGGCTTCGGCTTGAACGAGTTGTCGGCGGTGGCCTACAGCAGCGTAGACATCACGCTTTCAATCCACTCGCTGTAATGACTCAGGCGAACATTGCAGGTGATTTGACCATATCTCCCGGGCGTCCTGATAGCGCTTTGAGGATCTGACCATGAGGTCAGTCCGGCCACCAGCCAATCCTTGTCTGCCTGGATAAGAACTGGTCCACCACTGTCACCACTTCCCGACCCGCCTTCAAGGGGAAGGGCGTCCGATGGTTTGTCGAACATATAGCAGAGCCAGCGGCCATCGGCGCTGGTGACCTTGTTGTACGCACGACGAAGCTCCGTGCGGTGGGCGCTGCTGAATTCGTATCCAGTGACCCCGTTGCCCGTAGCGCCTTTCCCTATGATCCTGACGATATGGCCGAACTCATCGCTGCTCTTGTTGATGGCGGCTAGAGCGACATCGGTAACGGGTTGAGCCAGTTTGAGAAGTGCGACGTCATCTGAGGAGGAGAGCACGACCCTGAAAAGCGTCCAGTCCCAGGTGGCTAGCGCTTGATCGAGTAGCGCTTGCGGAGGCTTCTTGTACCCGGGATGTATCACGAGACGTTCAACGTCCCTGGATATCCCATTGATGGTGACCTGTTTGATTTCGGATTGCCACGTGACCGCATGGGCAGCGGTCACGACCCATTGCGGCGCAATGAGCACGCCGTGTCCCTCGCCAGGCATGTCAACCAAGGCAGGAAACTCAGATGCCGGAACTCGATACTTCGAGTCATCAACGTCATCCCGAATGACGATTGCGCCCGCACTGAAGGGCACAACAAGCAGTGCGAGCAGCAAGAGTCGGGTCATGCGATTCCTTTGGAATTCTCTTCGAGTGGCTAACGCCAAAATTGAGCCAAGCCACGAGACGGCTTCTGCTTGAGAAAAATACTAAGCCGCCGCTGCGTGCCCCGGCCGCCAGCCAAGGAGGCGGGCAGGCAGGAGCAGGATGGCGTGCAGAAGCGCGAACACGGCGGAGAACGTGATCCCCACAAGGCGGAAGGGCAGGGTCAGTAGCCAAACGATTGGCCAAAGGACCAAGGCCAGCAGGGCCAGTGGCCAGCACAGAACGAGGAGAACGCACCAGGCAACTGTTGCAATTAGCGCTTTCACGACGCGGCTCCTTTGCTTTGGCCGGTGGGCGGAGCCGGAAGGATCGCAGCTGCATGGCAACGCGGCGACTCGCATGCGACGAACGAGCCAAAGCACCCGATAAAACGCCAAATAGGGCGACGAACTCTCCCAGCGGGCTAACGCCTGAGTCAAGCCGATCTGCGAGGTGAGTTCGGCCGCAATGGTCGGGCAGCATTCACGCCGCCGCCCGAGCCATGGCTTGATGTTACTGAGGTCAAGGGCGTTGACGATCCGAGTGGCTATAGACCTCCAAGCCCGAAAGATGTTTGTCCAACACCCAAGCGACTAGGCCAAGTGCTCAGCCTGGCGTGCACCACACCCTTGTCGGCGCTTGAGTTCTACCCTCATCCGCCGCCCTCCAGGGGCACTACTTCGGCGTGAGCCGGTACAGACCACCGGGTCGCGCATCTTCTAATACCCACAATGAGCCATCCGGCGCCTCTTCGATATCGCGTATGCGCTTGTCCAGGCTCCAGCGCTGGACCGCGGTGGCGCCGCCCTTGCGGTCAACGGTGACGCGAATGATCCCCCCGCTGACAAGGCCGCTGATCAAGGCGCTGCCCCTCCACTGCGGGAACATGCTGCCCTTGTAGAACATGATGTTGCCTGGTGCGATCACCGGCACCCAATAGATCACAGGCTTGACGAGATCGGGCCGCGTGTCCGGGCTGGGGATGGGCACGCCGTTATAGTTCATGCCATACGAAACCAGTGGCCAGCCGTAGTTCTTGCCACGCTGGATCAGGTTCAGTTCGTCGCCGCCTTGAGGGCCGTGCTCAAGCTCCCACAGTCGACCGTCAGGCGCGAAGGCGAGGCCATACGGCGTGCGGTGGCCGGTGGACCAGGTTTCGGCCGGCGTGAGGTTGCGGCTGGGGAACGTATAGGTGCTGACAACTGGAGCCGTCTTGGCTGCTTCGGTATCGGCCGCCGGATCGATCAGCGGAATAGTGGCGGCACCGACCTTGCCTGCCCACGGATTGCCGGGCGCGGGTTTGCCGTCCAGCGTCAGCCGCAGGATCTTGCCAGCCGGTTGATCGGGATCCTGGGCCGGCGTGAAGCGCTGGCGGTCGCCCACGGTGAGGAAGAGGTATTTGCCGTCCGGTGAGAAGGCGATCTGGGCGCCAGCCTGGCCACCCTTGCCCGTGGGCATCTGGCGCCACAGGACCTGGAAGTTGTGCAGCCGGGCCTGATTGCCTTCCAGAACGAGCTGGCCTCGGCCCATGGCCAGGCCGCCGCCGTAGTCGCCGGGCGCGACATAGGTAAGGTACACATTGTGGTCAATGGCGTAGTGGGGCGAAAGGAAGACGCCCAACATGCCGTTCTGGCCTTCGACATAGCTGGCCGGGATGCCCTTGATCTCGGTCTTGGCGCCACCCGGCGTGACAAGCTGGAGACGGCCGACCTTCTCGGTCACGAGCATGCGGCCATCGGGCAGGAAGGCAATGCGCCAGGGCAGGTCGAAGCTGGCGACCTTGGTGACCTTGAAGGGGAGGTCGGGATCGGGTTTCTGACCGCCTGCGTTAGTCTGTGCGTGGGCGGCGCTTGTGAGCAGAGCGCCAGCCAGGAACCCGCTTGCCAGCTTCATCATGTGCGTGTTTCCTTGCGTCTGAGCGACTTGGGAGATCCTAATGTCTCGAATGCCGTTTGGGTGTGACGGTTTGTTCAATCCTGGCGTGAAGTCGGAATGAAAGTCCTGATTTCGAATTTCCAGTTGAAAATTCTTATCAGAAGTCACATCGCGTCAGATTTTGTCGAAAGCCTGATCTTGGGCATGAGCCCTGCCTACGTAGATGGCGTGGAGGGGACCAGTTAGATGGTTGGGGGATTTTTGCTCGCATCTGCTTGTCCGCGAGGGGATCGATTCGGACGATGTGACGGATGACGTCGGCATGGCGCTTGAGGAGGTGATCGAAAAATTTTTACTGGCCACCCCTGGTTGCCGAAACCAAGAACCGTATTGCCGCGAACATTGAAGTGCCCGTGAGAGGCGAGTGCCATACAGATGCGCTGTGACCAGGCGCAATCTAACGGAGCCATGGCTATCGCGATTGGGAAATAGAGCAGCTCATCTGGTAAGCCGCGAGAAATCAAAGCCTCAACATCCTGCTCTGTCCATCCGTCTTGAAATGGGCCTGTTGCGCTACCTAACGCCTTAATTAAGCCGACTCGCAGCAGGGCGGCGACTGAGTGCGAATATAGCCGAAGGCGTGCAATCAGGCGTCGCTCTGATGTGGATTCGGCTTGAATGAATTGTTAGGTGCCGCCAAGCTATGGCACATACACGAGATGAACTTTAACCGATAAACTTGGGTTGTCGGTTACCTGCGTATGGAGCACCATATCGCTCGGTCCCTCCTCTTGGGTCCATAGGTCAATGAGTGCGTACCAGTGTCCGCCGCTCCAGATGCATACGGACGACTCCCAAGTCTCCTCCGGCAGTATTACCAATGTGGCGCCATAGTCATTGATGTAGCGCTGGATCTGTGTGGCTGCCTCAGCTGAGACAGGCTCGACGCCGGGAACTCCTGCTACAAGACCGTAGTCGGCAGCGGCAAAGGCGGCCACGATCTCTCGAAACGTCTGCCGCCAGGCAATCGGAATTGGCCGCTGTTCGCTTTCGTTGCTCATGCTGCGATCACCCTGAAGCGCCACCTAACGCCTGAATTAAGCCGACTCGCGAAGCGAGTTCGGCTTGAGTGAATTGTTAGCTTGCCGCCCGTACCACAGGTGCCATGCAACCAAGTAGATTGCAAGTATGGTTGTCGGCGCCACGAGGAACAAAAACATAAAAGCGTGGGGTATTGGAGTTAGCCAACCGAGAGCAAGTGCAGTGCCAATGACTGGAACCAGAGCATGGGTAGTTTGGTCAGCAAGCCACCTAAGAGTCATCCAGGCAAGAGCGGGCCAAGCTAGGAGGCTCAAAGGAAAGGTAATGGACATCCATATGTCACCGTAGGGGGTGGGGGAGTTGTAATTTGGCAAGGCGAACAGGCTACCCAGCGCGGAGGTCGCAAGTATCACGTGAAAGAACATGCCCGGGAGCGAGAGCAACCAGGCAATACTTGAAAAGACAACGCGGAGTTTCATACGCAAGCTGACGCTTGAATTAAGCCGACCCGCGAAGCGGGTTCGGCTTGAATGAATTGTTAGACCTACCAGCCGGGGGGGCTGGAGCCCTCAAAGTGAAACTCTACCGGAACTTGATGGTGGCAGGCTTGCTCCCGCGACGGATAGCGCCACTGTGCTACAGCGGAAAGGATGGCGTCGTTGTAGCCAACTGGTTGGCCGCGACTGCGGCCGATGGGGTGCCACTCCGCCGAGACAATGACTGGGGACTGCACCTGCCCGGTAGGCCCGATGACAAAAGCTACTTGGGCTTTGCCAGAAAACTCATTGTGTAGCCGAGGTGGCAGCCTTGGTAAAACTGTGGTTGTGGGGGTGATCCCGGACGAGCAAAGCGGGGGCGGCGCAGCTGCAGCGCATGCGCACAGGGCGATGCCGAGAGAAAAAATTACCAAGTTGTAGATTTCTCTCATGGCAGGTCTAACGCCTGAATTAAGCCGACCCGAGAAGCGTTCGGCTTGAATGAATTGTTAGCGCTCATGGCAGAACCTGGGCGCTACAGATGGATGGTATGAGACCGCAAGCGCCAACAACCAAGTGAGCATAGACAGGGCAAGGAGCACATTGGCTAAGAGGCTAAGCGACTGCGCTAGGGGCGAGCCCGCCGTAAGCCAAGCAACGATAAGAGCGGCGGCGCCAGCAGAGGCCCCCAGAAAACGCCCCCAACCACGGAATATAAATAGCGCTACTGCCGCCACTAGCAAAAGGAGCGAAACGATCAGAAAGGCACCCGAAACAACTAGCCATACCGGCGGCGGCTGATTGAGATCAACGTCGATTTGGATCGGCCGATCAAATGGAAGGAAGACTGCAAATAGGAGCAGGCCAACTGCAACTACTATCAGCAAGCGGAAGATCTTTATCATGAGCGCTAACGCCTGAGTTAAGCCGACCCGCATCGGGGCAGCGCTTGGGTGCTAGTGTAGCGTAAAAGCACCCAAGCGCTGCCCCGATGCGGGTTCGGCTTGAACGAATTGTTAGGCTGCAACCTTTTGACGAAACTGCGCATACAGTGTAGGTGGCGGCGAATCAAAATACTTTAGTAGTGCTGGGCAAAGCCAGCCCTCCATCTCTATTGATTGGGCGTGGTACCAGTTACCGCTAAGGTCAGACCGAACCCAAAGTAGTTCCAAGTCATAGCCAGGAAAAGGTGAAGCTGAGAAGATCAATGTGAATCCAGAATCTGGGCTAGAGAAGTCACGCACCATATGCTCAATGATTTGGTCGGCTCCAGATACAAACGGCTCCTCGCGCAGGCCGGCGGCTAGATCGTCGAACACCCACATGTCGTGAGTTTTGTATGGATGAATTGCAACTATGGAGTTCATGGATACTCTGTTTGCCGCCTAACGCTTGAATGAGTTGTTAGGCAGTGAGTGGCCGAAACGGTTGAGACCGCAACCGTGCTCCTCAGCACTGCCCGCCTGAGCCGAGTGTGCCACAGCTTGCGGGATGAAGCTTGCGCCGCAATGCCACGGGGCCTGTTGGCTCCGAAGATAGGCGCAATGAGTGCCGCGCGGCAGTGACACGAAATGACAAAGCGGCGGACTGTCCGATGCCAGTTACGGTGAGAACCACTGTCCGGAGCCGACCGCGTACGCGCCAGTGAAATGGTCGAAGATGCGAGCACCGATGCTGTTGCTCCACCACGGCCTAACGCTTCAATTAAGCCGCGTTGCGCAGCAACGTCGGCTTGAATGAATTGTTAGGGCCCAGCCGCGACCCATGGAAGCGCTGATCGCGTTAAGCCCGCCAAAGAAAGCACAGAAGATAGCGCTGGCTCGACACTGGCAGAACTATCAAACCTAACGATGTAACCAAGTGGCGGTGGACTAGCTTTGTAGCGAACAAGCTCAACGTAGTGACCATCATAGAGCTGGAACCCAACCGCTAGCCAGTCCCCTAGTCCTGGCTCGGTTCCCTCAAGTAGATCTCCGAAGACCTTGCTTACGACTAGATCATCCAAAGGAAGTAAGGCCACATCTCGGTAGTCGCCGCTGGGCCAAGATGTGCCGGGATCAACCTTCGAGTATGTGGACACTGTATTGGGCCCTAACGCATGAATTAAGCCGGGCCGCGAAGCGGGTTCGGCTTGAATGAATTGTTAGGCCTCATCGCGGTCATCGCTAGTCTCCTCCACAAGCCGAGACTGCAAGAAGGCAGATTCGAGCGAAGAGTACCAGCAATAGTCCGCGCCGAAGTTGGTGTGGGACGAGAAGACAAGCCCCCACGGATTGTCCGGCCCAAATCCATTGTCCGAATAGACAATTCCATAGTCGTATCGCTGGCTTTCCGCAACAACCCAGGTTGGCAGTTGGGGGTAGTCATTGCTCCAATCCCAAGTTCGCAGCTCCATTCGCGGAGGAACTAGGAAGGTGCGAATGACATCAGCTAATGTTGGCTCAGAAATTCTCTCTATCTCAATCGAAATGAGAGCCTGAACCTCTGCGGGCGATCGGGAAGACTTCGGCGAGAGATCAACTTTCATGAGGCCTAACGCCTGAGTTAAGCCGACCCGCGAAGCGGGTTCGGCTTGAATGGATTGTTAGGTTCCAGCCGTGCTGTTGATTGAGCGGCGGAGAGCAGTGCTAACGCAGGAGCGGATATGGTCAGCTTGTTGAACATGAATTTTTATCCGGCTTAGTAGATGTTCTGGGGAGTAGCCGGGCGACTCCATGTAGCCGTGCCAGACCCGATGCTGGATCTCGTTGATCCATTTTATCCCCTCCAATTTCTGGGCATCGCTGTAATTTTCATCGCTCAAAATGTCTCGCGCCGCGATAGAGAGCTCAAACCACAATCTAGCGTAGACCTGGCGCCTCACGTCTGCGCTGAACGCTACTAGCTCGGCAACTAAATCGGTCATGTGGCACCTAACACCAGAATTGAGCCGACCCGTGAAGCGGGTTCGGCTTGAATGAATTGTTAGCGCCCATTTGGCAATGCCTCAGGCGCTTTGGGGATGTTACGGCCAAGCTTGGAATAAAGGTGGTTATGCAAAAGTACCGGTATGCCGCGACAAGCGATGTCTAAATGCTGGTCTGTCCAGGGCTGGGAAAATGAACTATCGGTAATATGAGCGAGAACTTTGTTGGCTAGCTCGAAGATTGATACGAGAGCGGCCTCAGCCTCCGCTTTTGACCCGGGGTAGGCGGCAAGTGCATGGTCCGGATGAACCATAGGGAGCGGCCCTCGTGAGGTTGAGAAGTTCTCAATTGCTATGTCGCCGGACACGCGGCGTTTGATTTGCGCCAATTGCCCTTTGATTGCGCAAAGACCAAGGAACTCTAGCAGTGCTCTTGCATGAATAAAGCCAACCTCGATCATGGGGTTGGCAATCGTCGCGACGTTTCCGCGGAGCCGCGGCTTGCCGTTGATAAGCACCTTGAGGTCCCGCACATCCGATGTTTCATTTACCAATGCCCACGCAAATTGCAGCGTCTCAATTGCCTGCAATCGGTACGGAATCCAGTGCTCTAGGATCTCGTCGTGAGTCATCATGGGCCCTAACGCCTGAATTAAGCCGGCCCACCCAGGCCAACTGTCCGATCAATGCCGTAACGATGCGGGCTCGGCTTGAATGAATTGTTAGGCGGCGCACCAGTCACCGGAGCAACCAGCATGACCTCATAAGGACTAGCGCGGCCTGGAAAAGCTAATGGCGGGTAGTAGGCCACTGTGTACTCAACGGTGCCCTGGCAAGTTTGCAAAAACCACTGCTCGGTCCGAAGGCCATTGTTGCCCGAAACAACAGAGCCGACCTTGAGTCTCTCGACAGCACAGGATGGGCCAAAGTCCACTTGGATTAAGCGTAGCCAAGTAGCCTCCAAAGTGTCTGCTGCACTAGCAGCCACACCGCAGCACAGCAAAGAAACTAGGACCAGAGTCTTCATGAGCTGCATCATAGCGGACTAGCGCTTGAGTTAAGCCGCGCCACGAAGTGGCGTCGGCTTGAACGAATGGTTAGGGCTCACGCCCCGCAAGCCGGGACCACAGCAGGCGCGGGACTCATGTAGGTCACTTGCCCGTTGCAGATCCTGTATGCAAACGACGCACTTGCCAGACTCCGATCAGGCACGGTGGCCGCGTGCATGATTTGGCCGGCGGCCGACAGCAGACGAATGCGTGCCCCGTCCGGGCTGGCTTGGCCGCCTGGGGTGGTCAGCTCCAGCGTTGAGCCATCCGCTAGCTTCAAGGTAGCGCTTTGTTTGGATGGCAGGTGGAGGTCGAAGGTGACCGGCGTCAGGTCGTCTTGCTGAATGGAGCCAACGAACTGGACCTGCTCCGGCATCGCGGCAAACGCCGCGAGAGAAGAGCTCAGCAGTACTGTTGCAGCGACGACATCTCTCATTGCATACCTCCATGTTGCGTGAATGGTGCCAGTGAGGCCTAACGCACGAGTTAAGCCGCCACCACGAAGCGGTGGTTGGCTTGAATGAATTGTTAGGCCTGCTCCGGCGCTCCGTGGACTACGTCTACCACGGCCCCCTTCGCGCACAAGCCCTCCAGCCAATCCAGTTCTTCTCCCTGATGGAGCGGCAACACCAACGCTACCTCTGGCACGGCGTTCCGTCTTGAGCACTCGACAGATTGCACAGGAATATCCCAGAACAAGCCGCCATCGATCCAAACGTGAACCAACATGCCCTTCGAGATCGCCCCGGAAGCGATTCGCCCCACTAACTCTGTACCGCCGCGCTCCAATGAACTGACAACTCTAGAGACTTCGAATTTGGCCGGAACGTTCATGAAGAGCCTAACGCCTGAATTAAGCCGACCCGCGAAGCGGGCTCGGCTTGAATGAATTGTTAGGTGGGGATGCCCTGACATGCCCACCGCTTGAGCCAAGATTGCCACAGCGCCGAGGCTTTGGGCATGCCCGGAACGCCATGGCACGCGATGCCAACGAAGCCAAGACAAGCCGAGTGCGGCAAACCCAACGCCCCGAGACCGACGCGAAGGATCCGAGCGCAGCCATGACAACACACCAACCGGCGCCGACCCTGGACGATGCCGCGAACTCCCCGAAGCAGAAACCATGCGAATCCATCCGCATCACCACCTAACGCCTAAATTAAGCCGAACCGTAGCAGGGCGGCGACTGAACGCAAATATAGCCGAATGTGTGCACTCAGGCGCCGCCCTGATGTGGGCTCGGCTTGAATGAATTGTTAAGCCCCGCGCCGGCCAATTGATCCACATCGGAAACTGCGCGACCTTTGGTTAAGGCCAATTCGGCGAGAGAACGATCCAGTGCAACGCGAACATGAAATCCCAATATCGGAGCCTCCTCGCAGTGCGAGATAATCCGGCCGAGCAAATGCATAAGAGAGTCTGGACGGTCGCTTGAGTAAGCTCCCCAAACTCTGTGCTGCACTTCATTTAGCCATTTAAGAGCGTTGAGTTGCGTGGCCTGATCTAGCTTTTCATCCGTCCAGATGGAGCGCCCGGCGATGGTAAGCTCATTCCAAAGGTGAATGCAAAAGTCCTTAGCCTGGGATTTGGTTAGTGACTTGACTTGTTCGCGCATTCCGAAGGACCTGGCACCTGAGTTAAGCCGCGCCGCGAAGCGGCGTCGGCCTGGACGAATTGTTAGGATGCCGCCGACCTGATGTACGACTCAACCATATTCTGGAACGCCGCGCGATCACACGGCGATAAGAACGCACGGTTAGGAACAACATGCGCCAAGCCGGCCGAAACATAGATAGCGAAAAACCCCGGGCGCTTCACCGCCAGCCGTATGCCGTGCCAGTAGAACTCCGACCTATTGAATGCGGTTTCCTCAAGCAACCCGTGCTCCCGAAGCTCCAGCGTGTGTTCGGTGAGAACAGTCGGGTCACTCTGGCCGCCGACATAAAAAGCGAGAAACATGGCCTGAAGCAGCCACAGGATGCTGTACGCCACCGCGGCTAGCATTACTACAGCGACCAACCCGCTTGCTTTGACTGAGTAGCCAATCAGTGCGGCAAACAGAAGGAAGACGAGCTGAAGCCGGGGCGACAGGAACTGATGCATGATGTTGAACACAACCAGATCAGATCGACGTGTGACGTACGAGACGCGCATGAGTGTCCTAATAGCCTAGCGCCTGAATTAAGCCGGCCCGCGAAGCGGGTTCGGATTGAATGAATTGTTAGGCGCGGATTCTCTCCGAAGCACGCTCATTTGTTTTTGCTCCCAGCGTTTGCGACGGCTCTACGGAGTGCGCGCTTTGACGCGTAATGGCAGGCAAAGCGTAAAATTCCGAAGTATGCAACTGCTATAGTGACCAGCCATTGCCCGCTAACCGCGGGCTTGAGAAAGGGATAGGTGACACCAAAGACTATTGCGCCTGCGATGTAGATGATGCTTTCCATATCGATAGCTCTTAAGGCCTAACGTCTGAATTAAGCCGCGCCGCGAAGCGGCGTGGGCTTGAATGAATTGTTAGCTGTCATTTTCGACGCCACAACTGTACGAATCGATGGTGGTTGTGTACTCGAATCTGCTGATCTCCTGGCCAAAGCGGTATTTGGCCGCAGCAAGCCTTGTTGATACGTCACAAGGGCGGTCTCTAGATGACTCAAGAATCTCGACGCGATCAACTAGGCCGCCGGAAACCACATGCAGCTTGACTGTCACAGAGCAAGTGAAGCCTTGTGGCTTGTTGTCACAGGCATGCGGTGGCTGCAAGACCGGCTCAATGTGCGCCGGACGAACCACGCCACCACTAGTCGCTGCCAGCGGGGCGAGTATTAGCAGGGTTGTCGCAATGTGTCTCATGACAGCTGACGCCTGCGTTAGGCCGCGCCGCAAGGCGGCGTCGGCTTGGACGAATTGTTAGGTGGCAAGCCGGAACAGTGATTCGTCCTGCGGCCAGCTACCCTCATATGTGTACGACTCCAGGCAACTAATGTAGCCGTCCTTGATCCACAAGATGAGCCCGGCGCCGTCCGGCAGATCCGGGTGCTTCGCGTGAACCTTGGGCATGTCCTCGATCTTCCAGCGAGCCTCGTCCAGCAGCGCTGAGCTAGGGTCTACTGCAAGATCTGTGTAGAGCCCAACGCCCGTGTAGTCGCGGGACGCACATTTGACTGTAGCCAGTTGAGCCAGAATCACATCCCGTTGCGGGTCCGAGGCAGCAATGGCTTCGATTGCTCGCCGCTCGTATGCACTGAGTTCTTCCATGGCCATCTATCGTCTGAATTAAGCTGCGCCGCGAAGCGGCGTCGGCTTGAATGAACTGTTAGGCGGTATGCGCGATGTAGTGAAGGATGTATCCAGAATACACCAGCGAACCAGCCGCCACCTCTGCTTTGAAACAATCATTAAGCGTAGCCTCACTGACGAAACCATACTCCGACAGCCTTTGGCCGGCAAAGCTTGCCAGCCGCCAAGCGTCAAAGCCGTCAGTCTCTCCGTGCTCACCGAAGTCGAAGTCTATCGCCACACTAGACAGTTTGACCGAGCAGCCGTAGCCATGTTTGAAGTACTGAACCTCACCTTTGAGCGTGCCGCGTTGAGGAATACCGTTGCCTGTCCAGTCTATATTAGAGGCAGGCAGCTCTATGCCAGAGTCACGCATGAGTTCAACGGCCTCGCGGACGGCACTCTGATAGTCAGAAATTAGACGAGCGAGATTGCTGTTCATGCCGCCTAACGCCTAAGTTAAGCCGACCCGTGCAGTGGAGTGGACCAGGTGGCAAGATTTACCAGTCGGCTGGTTCGCGTAACGAGCGGACTCGACTTGAACGTATTGTTAGGTCGCACGGCGCTCATGGCTCCGATTCCTTCGTGAATTGAATTGGCAACCTTACTAAACCTCCCCGTCCGGGCTGGAGATTGGCGAGGCCAGGGGAAATGACCCAAGTCTTCGCGCTTTCCACCGCTGCGACATCAAGGTCGGGAACTCCTGACGATCGTGAAATGACCACATGCCGCACTTGGCCGCACGGATTCAAGAACAGCACGAGTTCTACTTGGCCGAATACTTCAGTTCCAACTAGCTGAGGTGGATAGTTGATTGTCTGGTGGGGTGCTTGTGGCGTGCAAGCCTCTACGTATATGGGCGCGAACACGGGGTTCTCGCTCGGAACGAAAGCAGAACCCAAAGTGCTCTGTGAGGCGAGAAGCAGCATTAGTATGGCGACCATCAAACCCTCCCCCCTGTGGCCTAACGCCCGAATTAAGCCGACCCGCGAAGCGGGCTCGGTTTGAATGAATTGTTATGCTGCATTGCGACGCAGCCTAAGAGTAATTTCAATATCAAAAGCAAAAGAAACTGCAGTGAAAAAGGTTGCTGCGCCGAAGAATAACTTGGTCAGCGCTAAAGAATCGCCAGAGAGGAGGAAGCGCAGGAAACCCCCAAGAATGCCGATAGCGCACAGCATTGCAAGAAGTCCAGATGCAACTGACGCAATGCGTACGATACGCCTTGAGTCTTGAGCGCCAAAGTGCACCGCAAAGAGATTGATTGCGGCGACTATGGCCAGCACAAAAATGAGCAATACGACTCTCAATCTTCCCTCAATTGTGGCCTAACGCCTGACTTAAGCCGAGCCGCGAAGCGGCTTCGGCTTGAATGAATTGTTAGGCCTCGCCCCCTCAGTTCTGCCAACCCGACAGCGGCGGTCGCCCCGTGGTGACGACTACGTTGCGCGGTACAGGTAGATCGATCACGTCCTTAACCAGGGCATAGCTCCACTGGGCTCGCTTATCATAACGACCGTCGAAGTCTGTGTCCACGAGCGCCCAGTCTCGATCGCAGCAGCCGGGGTCGTGGAACTCAAGGTCTACGAGGCCGTCCTGATTCCGGTCATAATAAGTGGTCACGTCTGGGTCGCTTGGAGCCGTACCAGAGCGGGCCGCCTCAGGCCGGTGAGGGACGCAGCCAGCGAGCGCTGCCAATGCTATGACCACGGTGATTTTTCGCATAGAGGCCTAACGCCTGAATTAAGCCGGCCCGCCCAGGCCAACTTTCCGATCAATGCCGTAACGATGCGGGCTCGACTTGAATGAATTGTTAGGCCGCGCACCAGTCACCGGAGCAACCAGCATGACCTCATAAGGACTAGCGCGGCCTGGAAAAACTAATGGCGGGTAGTAGGCCACTGTGTACTCAACGGTGCCCTGGCAAGTTTGCAAAAACCACTGCTCGGTCCGAAGACCATTGTTGCCCGAAACAACAGAGCCGAGCTTGAGTATCTCGACGGCACAGGATGCGCCAAAGTCCGCCTGGATTAAGCGTAGCCAAGTAGCCTCCAAAGTGTCTGCTGCACTAGCAGCCACACCGCAGCACAGCAAAGAAACTAGGACCAGAGTCTTCATGAGATGCATCATAGCGGCCTAACGCCTGAATTAAGCCGGCCCGCAGCAGGGCGGCGACTGGGTGCAAATATAGCCGAAGGCGTGCACTTAGGTGCCGCCCTGATGTGGGCTCGGCTTGAATGAATTGTTAGGTGCCATGGTGCGGCACCTTGGCGATGCTTTTAGGCGGCAGTCCGAGGCTGTTTGGTGAGCAGCGAGATGTTTCAAGCACCGGGCCAGCTTGGTCGGCAAACACTGTGTATGTATTGTGCAAAGTGAAGAATGGCCGAACGTATCCGCACATTGAAGGATCGCCGGGCACAAGTACCGCAGCTACATGAGTATTTTTACCTTTTAGTGAGCTGGACACTTTGAAGGAAACCACAACCACTCCGGACTGTGATGGATTGATACTCGTCACTTGGCCAACGAAGACTCGATCGTGCAATGCCTTTTCTTGTGGAAGAGTACGCCCTGTAATGCATCGGCACGCCAGAGCTTCGCCGGACGCCAATAGCACTGCTAACGCGACAATGAAAATTCTCATGGCACCTAACGTTTGACATGAGGGGCGCCCAAAGGCGCTAGCCTTTGGGCGTCCCTCTCGATGGAAGGTTAGGCGGCACGGGCTACCTGGCAGGGAGTTTGAGTTGTGAATCGCAGCTTACTCGGTTCATTGGGAACTCGATGACCCGGAGAGCCCCTTTCCGCATGCCCTCGATTCGAGCCCGCAGCTTCGTTTCGCCTTCGAGTTGATAGATGACCCGTTGCGGGAAGTCGTGTTGTGGATTCTCGAACACGACCTCGGTCTCACCAAGGCGCAGGAGAGGGAAGACCACTGTTTTCTGCCCTGAGGGCATGGCGATGAATGCCAGTTGTCCACTTTCCACAGCTCGGATCTGCATGAACTCAAACTCGACTGTCTTTCCTTGCTTCACCGTGCGGCTCACGCCGAGCAAGGTACCGCCAGCCAAGGGCAGCCAGTGCTCGCCTGAGCCCGGCTCGGCGGTATCGCTTTTCCAGCAGCCCCCAAGCCAAGCCAACTGCGAGATGTCTGCAGCTCTTGCACTTGTGCCTGTGCCAGCGAGAAGCACGAGTATTGCTGCTAGGAAGGGCAGAGTACGCATGGTATTTGTGCCGCCTAACGCCTAAATTAAGCCGATCCGCGAAGCGGGTTAGGCTTGAATGAATTGTTAGGCCTCAGCCCACTCTCCATCCTGTGGATTGAACAAGGCCATATGCTCGGGCTCAGCAAGCTCGCTTGCGTCTTGCAGAGCTTCAAATATGGCCTCCTGGGAATTTTGCCAATACGGAATTGAGAACGCTATCTCCGTCGCAAACACAGCCACTTTGACGGGACAGCCACCGATGTTCTTTACGAACTCATGGCACCGCGGTGTCGTGGCCTCAAGGCTGTACCCGTACTTGGCGAGCTTGCCTATGAATCTTTCAACGGCGGATTGATCAAGAGGCGGGTGATCAAACTCGTCGATTTCCTTCCCTTGTTCGGTGTGCTCACGAACGACGGGATGAAAGAGCTGGAAACCGTAGCTCATTGTGTCTCCTGAGGCCTAACGCCTGAGTTAAGGCGAGCCGCGAAGCGGCTTCGGCTTGAATGAATTGTTAGGCCGTGAGCAAGGAAATCCCACTAGCTGCGATTCTTTATTCATCGGTGGAGCTAGTAATCGAAAGCTCGAGGGCATTGCCGTTGATGTCTACGAAGAGCCGGCTGCCATCCTTGAATCGGATCCCTACCTCGCCTGGTTGGTGGCGCCAGACAGTCTCGACCATTTTTCCACTTAGCAGCTCAGTGGCCCGTTTGGCTTCCTCTTCAAGCGTCATGAACTTTTCCCTTGCGGCCTAACACCTAAGCTCAGTTGCCGCCGGAGCAGCCGAAGGCAGCGGAGGGAAGCCGAAGCGCGGAGCGCTTTGGGCAGTCAACTGCAGCGATTTGTCGGGCACCCAAGGCAACCTCAGTAAACTGTTCGAGTCGCCATGAAGTTGTGAAACATGCCCGAAAATAGAATCATTTATCCAAGGACGGCGGTTGCATGAGTTCAAGTGCTGTTCCTGACGGACCTACGATATACATCACATGAGTACCAGCACGCGAGCCTTCTTCGATCTTCTGGGGTTTACCTTGAGCTTTCCAGCCATAATAACCGACCTTTTCGATCACTGCCTCAATGTTGCTTACTTGAATGGCCAAGTGAAGTATCCCGGCACTGTAAGGCCTGGAGGGAGCCTCCGTGCGCTTTGTAACATCGTCGTACTCTAGCAATTCGATTTTTTGGCCAGCGAGCTCAACTATTGCCATTTTTACGGTTGCATTCTTGGCGCCGGTCACCTGCGTCAGGAAGTCGCCAGCCATTTCCCCGGTGCGGATAAGTTCAGCGCCCAGGGCTTCGGTCCAAAACAGTATGGCGTCGTCGAGAGATGGCACTGAAATGCCTACGTGGTCTGAACGATAGACCTCAAAATTTAGTGACGATGTCATTGATCACCTTGGAATTACGAAAGTTAACTATTGATTGACTTGCCGCACTAAACGACAGTGCCTAACGCCTGAATTAAGCCGACTGGCGAAGCCAGTTCGGCTTGAATGAATTGTTAGGCCCCTGCCAGCGCTGTGACCGACTCGACGGTGATGCTGCCATTGAAGCCCTCCACAATGCACGCTGCGATGGCGTCCGAGAACTCGTCCGTCAGGGCAGATCCATCTGTGTCGTAGTCGTTGTCCGCTTGCAGCAACAACCGAGAGCCGTTCCACGAGCACTGAACGTTCTGGTGCCAGGGCCGGTGCGTGAATTCCTCAGCGATGTCACAGGCAGCTCCAGCGCCTACCCGCTCAGGAACTCCACTACAGGCAAGGACTACTCGATACATGGGGCCTAACGCCTGAATTAAGCCGACCCGCGAAGCGGTTTCGGCTTGAATGAATTGTTAGCCGTCTTAGTGAGACAGCTCAACAACAAGGTTTGATGTTTCATCGGGTCGGTACTTAGTCTCGTAAACTACAACATGGTCGAATGGAGAGTTGCCGCTGGTAGGCCCGCTATTGACGCAGTAGATGGTGAAATCTGCCGAAAGTCCGATCGAATCAAGTAGCCAGCGAATGGCCACCCCATCCACAATCACTGGCAGTGGTCGCTCGGTGCGCTGAGCGATCATCCGCTCAAGGTGGTCAAGGTGGTAGCTGAATCCTTGGCCGTCCTTTAGAAAGAGGTCTGTCTCTAGAAGAGACACGTTAAAGTGCCAAGCGAGATAACGCCCAAGAGTTGTCTTGCCAGAGCCAGGGCGACCGTCGATTGCTACGATCTTGCCCGGAAATCCTGCAAGTATAGGTGTCAGCGCCGCTGTAGCCAGATTGTATGAGTACGAGGAAAGTGGCATAGACGGCTAACGCCAGAATTAAGCCGAGCCGCGAAGCGGCGTCGGCTTGAATGAAATGTTAGGCGCGGAGTTTCTCCGAAGCCCGCTCATTTGTGTTTGCTCCCAGCGCTTGCGATGGATCTACGGAGTGCGCGCTTTGCCGCGTGATGGCCGGCGAAGCGTAGAAGTCCGAAGTATGCAACTGCTATAGCGACCAGCCATGGCCCGCTAAGCGCGGGCTTAAGAAAGGCATAGGCGACACCAAAGACTATTGCGCCTGCGATGTAGATGATGCCTTCCATATCGAAAGCCCTTAGTGCCTAACGCCTGAGTTAAGCCGACCCACAGCAGGGCGGCGACTGAGTGCAATATAGCCGAAGACGCGCACTTTGGCGCCGCCCTGCTGTGGGTTCGGCTTGAACGAATTGTTAGGCAGCGACACTAGTCACCGCCGGCACCGTCACCACCCCCATCACCGCCACTGCAACCACAGATTCCAACACCCGGGCTGTCAGGAGCGCCACCGTCAGATGGCAAGTAGAGTGGGTCAACTGTGCAGGGTGATGCCGGGTCAAGTGCTTGAGAAGAAGCAAAGACTGCGCAGACGATTGCTCCAATGATTGGCACAAGCCAGATAAGACCGAGCTGTAGCATTCGTTGCGATGGTGAGAAGACCGCGACGCGGAGCACTACCACAGATGCGGCAATGTTGATAAGTGCAGCGACTACGACCAATAGCAGCGTCAGTTGCATAGCATCCTCCAAAGCCGCCTAACGTCTGAATTAAGCCGAACCGCGAAGCGGTTTCGGCTTGAATGAATTGTTAGGCGCCATCTAGTGCACACAAGAAGGCGCGCTCTCCGTCGGCACCCCACCACGGAACTGCCACCACACCACCAAGATCCTTCAGTTGCCGCAGGAGAGCGAGCAGGGATTGGATCTCGGGCTCTCCCCAGGGCGAACCCATCCGGTAGTCGAGCGTGAGGCTATCAGGGTCAACGAAGACACCCAAATCCGGAATTGAGTAACCGGAGCCAGTTACACCTGCAAGAACCACATGAAATGACTCAGCCGCGCCGGAAATCACAAGTGACGCATCACTGGCACCTGAGAAGGGCTGCTCGGATCGCGAGGCTGTTAGCCACAGACTCCCGCCGCCGACAGACACGTTACGAGCCCCACAAGCAAACAAGTGATCGAATGCCTGAGTAACTTGTGACGGCTCAGCGAACGTCACAGTGATCTCCGGGAGCGACCCGTCATCAGTGTCAAAGTATTGGAGTAGTCCCATGTGGCGCCTAACGCCTGAATTAAGCCGACCCGCACTGGATTGGCACCGAAGTCGATGTTACCCAGAACGACCCGAAGTTAGCGAACGTGATGCGGGTTCGGCTTGAATGAATTGTTAGGCCACACCCTAGTTGAGGTAGAGAAGCACTGCATCGCCGCGCTCCGCTGCGGCCTGATAGAACGAGGTTAGCTGATTGTAATAGTGCAATACGTACTCCAGGCCATCAGGTCCGTCACTCTCCCAAATCTGCGGATAGATTTCCGCAGCATCCATTGCGGTTGGATCGAACTTGGCGCCAAAGGTTTCAGGGGTGATGGCAGACAATGCGGCCGCAACCGCTTTAACTTGCGAAGGATCCAAGTAACGGGCGGGACCGTAACCAACATCCTCTCCAATCGCTTCACCACCTAGGATAGCCAGCGAAAGCGGCTCCTCACCCTCCCACGTCTTTCCATTGAGGGTGTAGTGAATGGCGTGCCATGTCTTATCAATGTCTAGATGATTGGCTGGCTCGACCCCGCCATCCTCTGGATAGAGGACCGATGAGATCAAATCCGGATCAGCAACGAGCGCGGCTAGCTGATTTGGAGGAATAGCAACGAAGTTTCCAATCATTGACATACGAGATTCCTTTCAGTGTGGTCTAACGCTTGAATTAAGCCGCGTTGCGAAGCAACGTCGGCTTGAATGAGTTGTTAGGCAGTGAGTGGCCGAAACGGTTGAGACCGCAACCGTGCTCCCCAGCACTGCCCGCCTGAGCCGAGTGTGCCACAGCTCGCGGGATGAAGTTTGCAACGCCAATGCCACGGGCCTGCTGGCTCCGAAGCCAGGCGCAATGAGTGCCGCGCGGCAGTGACGCGAAATGATGAAGCGGCAGACTGTCCGATGCCAGTTACGGTGAGAACCACTTTCCGGAGCCGACCGCGTACGCGCCAGTGAACTGGTCGAAAGTGCGAGCACCCATGCTGTTCCACCACGGCCTAACTACTATTGGACCGCCTAAAAGCGGTGTTGTACCAAGTATCGACTAACGCCAGAAGTCTGGGAAGGGGGGAATTCCTACTTCGTAACAATGACTTGCCGGATGGCAATCGATGGTCTTGGCGTCGATGCTGGTTGCGTTATCCGACGTTTGAGCAGGCGTATGAGTTACACCCATGACGATGCAGGCGTAACGACGCGCCTGGCGCCCAAGCTACTGGATCAGGTCCGTGGTCGGCTGCGGCTTCGCCACTACAGCCTGCGCACCGAGCAGGCGTATGTGGGCTGGATACGACGCTTCATTCTGGCCAACGGCAAGCGGCATCCGGTGCAGATGGGGCGGGCAGAGGTCGAGGCGTTTCTGACCGAACTGGCGACGCGGCGCCACGTGTCGGCCGGAACGCAGAATCAGGCGCTGGCGGCGCTGCTGTTCCTCTATCGCGACGTTCTGGGCGTGGAGTTGCCTTGGATGGAGAATCTGATGCGCGCCAAGCGGCCGCGGCGGATTCCGGTGGTGCTCTCGGCCGAGGAGGTCGCGCGCTTGCTGACGATGCTGGAGGGACCCTGTCGGCTGATGGCGGGGCTGCTGTACGGCAGCGGGATGCGGTTGCTGGAATGCCTGCGGTTGCGGATCAAGGACGTGGACATGGTTCGCGGCGAGATCGTGGTGCGCGACGGCAAAGGCGGCAAGGATCGGCGGGTGCCGCTGCCGCGCAGCCTGCGCGGGGAATTGATGCAGCAACGCGAGCGGGCGCTGCTGCTGCACGCCGCGGATCTCGCCGAGGGGGCGGGAAGGGTGTTCCTGCCACATGCGCTGGCGCGCAAGTATCCCAATGCCGATGTCGAGCCCGGCTGGCAGTATCTGTTCCCCGCCGCGCGTCGATCCGTGGATACGCGCAGTGGCCGAGTGGGCCGGCATCACGTGTCGGAGGAAACGCTGCAGCGCGCAGTGCAGGCGGCACGGCGCCGTGCAGGCATCGCCAAGCCGGCGACCTGCCACACCCTGCGGCATTCGTTTGCCACGCACCTGCTGGAAGCCGGCCACGATATCCGCACCGTGCAGGAGCTGCTAGGCCACAAGGATGTGGCCACCACGCAGATCTACACGCATGTGCTTGGGCGCGTGGCCTCGGCGGTGCGCAGCCCGCTGGATGGGCTGGACGTCTGCGGCGAGTGACGTTGCCGCAAGAGGCAACCGAACTGTAGGCGATTGCAGTCGCGCGTCGGGACTGATGGCCCGAGGCCACCCAGAGTCCCTCCCACAGTGCCAGGAGGCCATGAAGACCGTGGGAGTCCACGGTCTTCATGGCAACCCCTCAACCGTCCAGCATCGCCTTGTCGCGCACCGCGCCCTTGTCGGCGCTGGTCGCCAGCAGCGCGTACGCCTTCAGCGCGGTGGTGACCTTGCGTGGGCGTACTTCGACCGGCTTCCAGCCTTGCGCGTCCTGTGCGGCGCGGCGGGCGGCCAGTTCGGCGTCGTCGACCAGCAGGTTGATGCTGCGGTTGGGGATGTCGATCAGGATCTTGTCGCCGTCGCGGACCAGGCCGATGGCGCCGCCGGCCGCCGCTTCCGGCGAGGCGTGGCCGATCGACAGGCCGGAGGTGCCGCCGGAGAAGCGGCCGTCGGTGAGCAGGGCGCATTGCTTGCCCAGGCCCTTGGACTTCAGGTACGAGGTGGGGTAGAGCATCTCCTGCATGCCGGGGCCGCCCTTGGGGCCTTCGTAGCGGATCACCACCACGTCGCCGGCCTTCACTTCGTCGGCGAGGATGCCCTTGACCGCCGAATCCTGGCTCTCGAACACCTTGGCGTTGCCTTCGAACACGTGGATCGATTCGTCCACGCCGGCGGTCTTGACCACGCAGCCGTCGAGGGCGATGTTGCCGTACAGCACCGCCAGCCCGCCTTCCTGCGAGTAGGCATGGGCGACGTCGCGGATGCAGCCGGCTTCGCGGTCGGCGTCCAGCGTCGGCCAGCGCGTGGCCTGGCTGAAGGCGATCTGGGTCGGGATGCCGGCCGGGCCGGCCTTGTAGAAGGTGTGCACGGCGTCGGCGTCGGTCTGGGTGATGTCCCATTGCGCGATGGCGTCGGCGAGGGTGCGGCTGTGCACGGTGGGCTGGTCGGTATGCAGCAGGCCGCCGCGCGCCAGTTCGCCGAGGATGGCGACGATGCCGCCGGCGCGGTGCACGTCCTCGATGTGGTACTTCTGGATGTTCGGCGCGACCTTGCACAGCTGCGGCACGTGCCGCGACAGGCGGTCGATGTCGCGCAGGGTGAACGGCACTTCGCCTTCCTGCGCGGCGGCGAGCAGGTGCAGGATGGTGTTGGTGGAGCCGCCCATCGCGATGTCCAGGGTCATCGCGTTCTCGAACGCTTCGAAGGTGGCGATGCCGCGCGGCAGGGCGGTCGGATCCTCGGCGCCGTACCAGCGGTGGCACAGCTCGACCGCGGTGCGTCCGGCCTTCAGGAACAGCTGCTCGCGGTCGGCATGGGTGGCGACCACGGTGCCGTTGCCGGGCAGGGCTAGGCCCAGCGCTTCGGTCAGGCAGTTCATCGAGTTGGCGGTGAACATGCCCGAGCACGAGCCGCAGGTGGGGCAGGCGCTGCGTTCGAACGCGGCGACCTTTTCGTCGGAGGCGTTGGGGTCGGCGGCGATCACCATCGCGTCGATCAGGTCCAGGTTGTGGTCGGCGAGCTTGGTCTTGCCCGCTTCCATCGGCCCGCCGGACACGAACACGGTGGGGATGTTGAGGCGCAAGGCGGCCATCAGCATGCCGGGGGTGATCTTGTCGCAGTTGGAGATGCACACCAGCGCGTCGGCGCAGTGCGCGTTGATCATGTACTCCACCGAGTCGGCGATGATCTCGCGGCTGGGCAGCGAATACAGCATGCCGTCGTGGCCCATGGCGATGCCGTCGTCCACGGCGATGGTGTCGAATTCCTTGGCCACGCCGCCGACGCGCTCGATCTCGCGCGCGACCAGCTGGCCGAGGTCCTTCAGGTGCACGTGGCCGGGCACGAACTGGGTGAAGGAGTTGGCGATGGCGATGATCGGCTTGTGGAAGTCGGCGTCCTGCATGCCGGTGGCGCGCCACAGCGCGCGCGCGCCGGCCATGTTGCGGCCGTGGGTGGAGGTCTTGGAGCGATAGTCGGGCATGGGGGCGTCGTACGGTCGGAAGGCGGGCGGAATGCTGGCGGAAGCGGGCGGCCCGGCGGGCCGCAAAGGGTTGCATTCGCAACCTTTTTGCGCGCCGTACAGGGCCATTGGCCACGTTATCACGCGGCCTGCGCCGCTGCCCTTGCCGGCGATGAACCGGTGCGATGCGCATGGCGCCTGGCGGGCCTGCGCGGTGCCGGCGATTTCCGTCCCTGGCCGGAACCAGGCATCATCGGGGTCTGTGGTCCGGGAGGGAACCGATGAAGCGATCCAAGAAGGCCGCGCTGTTGCTGATGGGCAGTGCGCCGCTGCTGTTCACGGCCTGCGCGCCCGAAGCCAAGCACCAGGAGGGGCTGTACACCTCGGTGGAAGCCTGCGCGGCGCAGACCCACGACATCACCACCTGCCGCGAGGCGTTCAAGCAGGCGCAGCAGCAGTCGGCCGAGCAGGGGCCCAAGTACGCCAACCGCGAGCAGTGCGCGCAGGAGTATTCGGCCGAGCGCTGCGTGGAGCAGCGCGACAGCCACGGGCATTCGTTCATCGGCCCGCTGATGACCGGCTTCTTCCTGTCGCAGATGCTCAACGGCAACCGCATGGCCGGCTTCAATGCCGCGCCGGCATTCCAGGACCGGCAGAGCCAGTGGCAGCGGCCCGCTGCCGCCGGGGCCGGCGCTACCACCACCACCACCAGCCTGCGCGGCAACCAGACCATGACCCATATCGGCGCCACGCCGAACCGGGCGGTCACGGTGAGCCGTGGCGGCTTCGGCAGCTCCAGCGGCGCGCGCGGCAGCTTCGGCGGCTGATCGCCGCGTCTTTCTACGCCGCATCCAACCAAGGCAAGTACATGCAACGCATCGCGATCGTCGAACGCGGCGACTGGCGCGCGCAGGCCGCCGAGTGCGGCTTCCGCTTCCATACCATCGGCGGCGAACGCTACTGGGACGAACGCGCGTACTACGCATTCACCCTGCGCCAGATCGAACGCGATCTGGAGGATCCCAGCGCCGAGCTGCACCAGATGGCGATGGGGCTGGTGGACGAGATCGTCGCCAGCGAGGAGCTGATGCAGCGCCTGGCGATTCCGCCGGCGTTCCGCGACTGGATCGCCGAGAGCTGGCGGCGCCGCGATCCGCATCTGTACGGGCGCCTGGACCTGGCCTACGACGGCACTGGCCCGGCCAAGCTGTACGAACTGAACTACGACACGCCGACCTCGCTGTTCGAGTCCTCGTTCTTCCAGTGGCAGTGGCTGGAAGACCAGCGTGCGCAGGGCCGTCTGACGCAAGACGCTGACCAGTTCAATTCGATCCACGAGACGCTGGTGGAGCGCTTCGCCGAACTGGCGGCGCAGTTGCCGCCGCCGCTGTACTTCGCCGCGGTGCGCGAGTCGGAAGAGGACCAGGGCACGGTCGCCTATCTGCGCGATTGCGCGGCGCAGGCCGGGTTGTTCGGCGATGCGATCGCGATCGAGGACATCGGCCTGTCCGAGGACGGGCGCTATACCGATCTGAACGACGTAGTGATCGGCGCCATGTTCAAGCTGTATCCGCTGGAAGACCTGTTCGCCGAGCGCTTCGGCCAGGCCCTGCCGGGATCGGGCCTGCGCCTGCTGGAGCCGCCGTGGAAGGCGGTGCTGAGCAACAAGGGCATCCTGCCGCTGCTGTGGTCGCGCCATCGCGGCCATCCCAACCTGCTGCCGGCCGCGTTCGACGACGGCGCCGCGTTGCCGCCGGGCTGGGTGCGCAAGCCGCTGCATTCGCGCGAAGGCGCCAATATCGCCTTGCACCTGGCCGACGGGCGCATGCTGGAGAGCGACGGCCCGTACCAGGGGCCGTGCATCGTGCAGCAGGCGCATCCGCTGCCGGCGTTCGACGGCCGCTATCCGATGGTCGGCAGCTGGATCGTCGGCGATACCGCTTGCGGCATCGGCATCCGCGAGGACGACGGCCCGATCACCCGCGACAGTGCGCGCTTCGTGCCGCACGCGATCGTCGAAGCGGAGCGGCCGGGCGTGCTGTATGCCTGAGCCGGCGTGAGGCCGCTTGTCGGCTAGTGTCGAATGATCCAGGCGATGGCGATGGCGATTGTGTGCCGTTGCCGCCGTGCAGGAACCGGGCACGCCGGTTTACTGTGGCGATCCCATCCACGCAGGTGCCACGCCATGGATCGCAATTCGATCGCGCAACGATTGCAGCATTTGAAGGACGAGCGCCGCGCAGGCGATGCGCAGCTGCAACAGCTGGATACGCGCAGGAATGATCTGCAGCAGACGCTGACGCGGATCGATGGCGCGATCCAGGTGTTGGAGGAAGTCCTGCGCGATCAGGAGGAGCCGCCGACTTCGGCGTAGCGTTCTTCGGCATGGTCGCGTCGTCGGTGGCGCCGATCTCGCCTGGCCAGGCCTGCGTAGATATTTGGCTGCGCGCTGAGGCCGCCGGATGCGGGAAGACGGGGCGCAGCGCGGCGTCCCCATCGCTGTATCGACTGCATAGCCCAGGAAACAAAAAACCGGCGGGCATCGCTGCCCGCCGGTCGCAAGCCATTCTGGCTTGAAGTTGCCGTTACTGCACGCAGGTGTTGACGGTGTTCTGCGCCGAAGCGGTGACGCCGCCCAGGTAGGCGAAGCCCTGCGGCAACGCCGGGCGGGTGCTGGTGTTGTAGAAGATGTTGAACAGGTCCTTGACCGCCTGCACGTGCGCGGCGCTGCCGTTGCCGCTGGTGAAGCCGGCCAGGTAGGTGATCGCCGCGATCGGGTAGGCATTGGTGATGGCGGTGGCCGGGTTCACCAGGCGCACGCAGTTCTTCACCGCGGTGGTGCCGCTGCCCGGCACGGCGTTGACGGTCGCACCGTCGAGCACGCGGCCGCTCAGCAGCGCCGACGCCGCCAGGGTGACCGGAACCGGGTTGCCGCTGGAATCCCTGCCGAAGTTCTGCGGGTCGAAGCCGGCCACGGTCACGTACTTGGCCGACTGCAGCAGCACTTCGCCGATGTCGGCATAACCCAGCGCGTTGCTGTTGGTGACGCGTACCGAGGTCACCACGCCGTTGTTGCCGCTGGCGCCGATCGCGCGCGAGCCGTACACGCCGCTGGTGCCGCCCGGCAGGGCCGAGTTGAAGGTCTGGTTCGGGCTGAACACGAAGCCCGACGGCACGTTGGCGGTGCCGTTGCAGGTGCGCGCCAGGTAGCTGGTGAAGGCGAAGGTGGTGCCGCTGCCGTCGGTGCGGTAGACGATCTTGATCGGACCGGTGGTGCCGCTGCCGGACACGCTGCTCCAGTCGCTGACCAGGCCCGAGTAGACCTGGCAGACCTGGGCGGCGCTCAGGTTGAAGCTGGCGGTCGGGGTGCTCTGCGGCAGCGCGATGGCGCCGGCCAGGGTCGGGACCTGGACGAGGCCGACGCGGCTGGCGGCGTTGCCGCCACCCAGGAACGCGTTGTAGTCGGCGGTGCTGTACGGCGCGTCGGTGCCGATGAAGTCAGGGGCGGCAGCGCCGGCGCTGAGGCCCAGCGGCGAAACGCTGAAGTCCTGACAGGCCTGGTTGGCAGCGGTGCTGCCGGCCACGGTGTTCTTGCCGAAGCCGCTGCCGGTCTGGCAGTACGACACCTTGTTGGTGCTGCTGGTGCTGTAGGTCAGGAACACCGAACCGGTCCCCAGGGTCGCGGCGGTGAAGCCGCTACCGGCGGTGTTGCCGGCATTGGTCGACAGGCGCGCGTTCGGGGTCACGCCGGTATAGGTGTTGCCGACATACGGCTGCGCCGGGAAGGTGGCGCCGCCGCCGTAGAGGTTCTCGGCCGCCATGGCCGAACCGGTGGACAGGGTTGCGATCGCAATGGCGATCGCGCTGACGCGGGGGAAATTAAGATTAAGCACTTGCCTCTCTCCTTGGTGAGAAAACGACGGAATGGATCCGGGGGAATTCTTTACCTGTAGCGTGCTGGCGCCATGGACTGGCGCCAAGAAAGGTTGCGCTCGGCAGATGATAATGCGGAGACATTCGTCGGAATGTTTCTTTACCTGTGATGCGCAGTCTGAAATGGCCGGTTTTTCATGGCGATGAAATAATGAATTGATCGGAAACTAACGATTAACTCGATTATTTCCTGAAGCGCGAATTGGTGTCTACAAAATGCACCAGCTTCTGCTTGCCGCGGCGACGCCTGAACGCCGCCGCGGCCCGTGTCGCCGCACTGTCATGGGCCAGGTTGGCAACGCGGATCGTCCACCTTGCAGTCGCCGAACCCAACCACTTGCACGGTGATCACCGACGGCGCTTCGCGTGGCGTGGAGGTGCCGCGCGCCGCCAGGTCGCCGACCGCATCGGTCACCGCCGCCGCGGCGTTGGAGGCGGCGCTCAATGCGCCGCCGTCGACGTTGCGTGCGGTGCCGACGCCGACCGCATCGCCCTGCACCTGGATGTTGTCGGCATTGGCGACGAACTGCGCGGCCACGATCAGGTTGCCGCTGGCGCGGATGCCGGCATCGCCGGCATCGACGGTGCCGCGCGGGGCGACCAGCACCGCGTTGCCGCGCGGATCGTCCGTGTTCAGGCGCAGCGTGGCGATGCCGGCGCCGCTGACCTGGCCGCTGGCATCGAGGATGCAGTACTGATCCTGGTCGCACAGGTAGCGCGCACGTGCGCGCTCGGCGCTGGTCTTGCTGCCCTTGCCGGCGTTGATGTCGCCGTTGGAACTCCACAACATCAGGTCGCCGCCACGCTGGGTGAAGATGCGGCTCTGCGCCAGCAGCACGCTGGCGTCGGTGAACACGCCGATGTCGCCTTGCCCCACCGCCAGGATGCCCTGCTGCGCCGGACCGATCAGCACGTTGCCCTGCGCATCGGTGACCACCGGCGGCGCCAGCACGCTGCCGACCTGCAGCCCGCCGCCGGGGCCGAGGATGCGGATGTCGCCGCCGGCCTGGGTCTGCAGGGTGGAGCCGCGCATGTCCAGGGTGCCGGTGACGCTGCGGGTCGTCGCGCCGTTGGCGCCGCCTTCCAGGTTGTTGCGGGTGTAGCCCAGCCGCGCCGGGAACAGCGCTTCGATCGCGGCATAGCCGCGCGTGTATTTCTGGAAGTCCGGGCTGGCCCGATCCGCGTAGCCTTCGCCCACCTGTTTGAGCACGTCGAGGAACACGCGTTCGCTCAGCAGGCGCCGGGTGGCGCTCGGCAGTTGTGCGAATTGGCGCCAGGCCTCGGCGGGCGTCGGCGTGTCCTGCGCGGTCGCGGCTTGCTGCGCGCGCGGCGTCGAGGCCGGTGCGGACGCGTCCTGCGCATGTTGGCGCACGAAGTCGAGCAGCCATTGCCGGTAGGTGTCGGTGTTCTGCTGGCTGCCCGGATCCAGATACAACGCGGCCAGCGCGTCGGCATCCTCGCCGTTGGCCACGCCGTAGCGCACCACCAGGTCGGCGCCGGAGGTGGTGCGGATACCGCCCGCATTGCGGTCGACAAGCCCGATGCGCAGGCCCTTCATCGCCTCTTCGGCCGAGGTCAGCGGGCCGAGATTGCGTCCGGCCTCCACCTCGAACGTTCCCGGGCCGGCGAGCGACATCCAGCCCCAGCGAACGGCCTGGTCGCCAAGCGGGCCGCCGAGGATCGAGGTGTAGCGGATGTCGCGCCCGGCCTGCACCCGGGTCACGTCCGAGGCCCGGTAGTTCTGCGCTCGCAGATCCAGGTTGACGATGTCGCGCCCGGCACGGATGTCCGCCGGCTTCGGCAATTGCAGAGTCAGCGGATTGAGCATGAAGCCGTCGGCCGCATAGCCGCTCGCCACGTCGCCGTCGCGGCTGTAGAGGCGCACCGGTTGCGTGTCGTCCCGATGCAGGCCGAGTTGCGCGCCGCTGCCGGCGGCATTGTCGTTGCCGTCGTAGTTGCCGGTTTCGTCGAGCATCGCCAGTTGCAACCTGCTCTTGCCGGCGACCAGCGTGTCGTTGAACAGGCGGATGTCGCCCTGCGCCATCGCCTCGAGCTGCCCTTGCGCCGACGGATACAGGCGGCCGCCGGTCTCGAACTGCAGGCTGCCGGCGTGGGCGACCGCTTCCACCCGGGCCGGCAGCACGTTGTCGAACACGCCGTCGTTCAAAATGAGACTGTCGGTGCCGCGGCTCGCATCGCGCGCGCCGTTGCCGAACAGCGTCGCCGGCAGCTTGAGCGTGCCGAGGCGGATATCGCCGTTCAACGTGTCGATGGCGATCGCCGAGGCGCTGCCGTAGTCGGTGTTGGCGCGGGTGCTGTCGCTCATCAAGGCGGCGACGCCGCCGGAGGACAGCACGTAGCTGGGATTGACGATGGCGCCGAGCGCGGCGTCGCCGCCGGCGTGGATCGTCCATTGCCCGTCCTGCAGCGCGAATACCGGGTCGACCGCGCTGCTCACCTGCAGCAGCGTCCCCGATGCGTCGTAGCCCTGGCCGCTCAGCGTGAACGCGCTGCCCAGGTTGCCGCCGGCGTTCAAGCTGCCTTGTCCACGCGCGACGAAATAGTCGCCGCCGAGCACGTCGCGTCCGGCCTGCACCTGCAGGTCGCCGCCGCCATAGGTCTGGCGGCCTTGCGCGGTCAGCCGGTAGCTGGTCGGCAGCGACACCGACAACTCGCGGATGTCGCGCCCTGCCTGCACCGCGACGTCGCCGCCGCTGCTGAGCACGCCCTGGGAGAAGCCGCCGTAGTTGATCAGCCCGGCGCTGGGGGTGACGCCATCGGCGCCGACCGGATTGCCGACCTGCAGCCACGGCCACCAGTACTGGCCGACGTAGTTGCCGACCACGCCGGTGCGGCTGCCGTCGCGATCGAACACCTGGCGGTTGCCGAGGATGTCGCGCCCGGCCTGCAGCAGCAGGTCGCCGGCGGCTTCGGCATTGGCCTGCGCGCTGACCACCTGGTCGGCGCTGTGGCTGGCGTCGTCGCTGCGCACGATGCGGATGTCGCTGTCGACGGCGCTGTCGGCGGCGGGCTGGCCGGCGCTGTAGATGCTGGCCGGCGCGTCGGCGTCGGCGAAGCGCAGGTCGCGCGCGGCGGCGATCTGGATGCTGCCGGTGCCGGTGCGCACCACGGTCGGCAGCAGCACGTCCTTCTTGCCGCTCTCCTGGTAGCGCTGGTGGCCGTCGAGCACCACGTCGGCGTCACTGCCGGCGCGCAGCGCGTCGGGGCGGATGCTGGCGAAATCGGCGCCGGCGACAATGCGGTAGCGGCTGCTGTCGCCGCCGATCAGGCTGGTGGTGGCGAGCGGCAGCGGATTGCTGGCGTTGGCCTGCAGCGACGGGGTGTTGTGGGTGGCGGCCGGTAGCAGCGGGCCGAGCACCGGCGCGGCGGGCAGGGCCAGGGTGGCCAGGCCGAACACGCCGGCGTTGGACAGCTCGGTGTTGTACGCGAACATGCCGAGCAGGTAGCTCTGGTAGCTGGCCAGGTAAGTGGAATAGTCCGCAGGCGAAGTCGGCGCGCGCGGCGCCTGCGGCTGGTCGGGGTAGTCCTGGACCGGGTAGCCGTTGTCCGGCGAATAGCTGTAGATCACCCCTTCCAGCAGGCTCATCGGCAGCCCGCCCAGGTCGTGCGGCTGCTGCAGCATGTCCAGCAATTGCAGGTATTGCCCGTAGTACTGCGCGGCCTGGTCGGGGTCGCCGAGGTCGGACGGCGGCGCCGGGAGCAGGCCGTCGATGCTGATGAAGGCGTTGTTGAAGGCGTTGTCGAGCAGCGCCTGGTAGGCGTTGGCCGCGCCGCTGTAGGTGCCCTGCGGCCCGCCGCCGCCGAACGGATTGCGTACCTGGTAGAACCCATCGCTGAGGCTGGCCTTGATGGTCACGCCGCCCTCGGCGCGCAGGGTCAGCACCGGCGCGTTGCCGTTGTAGCGGAAGTCCAGCTGGTCGCGGTTGGCGCCCGAGCCGAGATTCCAGTTGCTCATCACCCGGATCTCGCCGCCGTTGATGGTTGGATCCGGATTGCGCAACTCGATGCCGGGGCGCGCGCGCAGGTTGGGCAGGTTGGCCAGGCGCGCTTCGAACGCGAAGCCAGGGCGTTGCACGAAGCCCATCAGCGTGCCGGGCGTGCCGGCGCTGTCGTCGGCATAGCCGTAGAACTGGCGGTGCGCGGCGTTGGCGCTGTCCGGGGTAAATGCGTAGCGGGTGAGGTAGTCGGCGACCTGCGCCGGCGTGGTGGGCGCCGCCACCGCGTTGCCGGCCAGGTCCGTCCAGCTACCGGCCAGCAGCGCGCCCTGCGCGTCGTACCAGCCGGCCGGATCGACGATGCCGTCGAAGTGTTTGACCGGATCGGTGCTGGCGTCGGTGGTGCTCCACACCGCGTAGGCTTCCAGGCCCACTTCGCGCGCGCCGCGCACGCTGGCGCCGTTGGCCACGGTCACGTTGACCTCGCCATCGGCGAGCAAGGGCGTGCGGATCTCGACGCTGCCGCCGGACAGGCCGCCAGCGCTGCCGCCGGAGACATCCAGCACCGCGCCGGCGCCGAGTGCGATGGTGCCGGCCGCGCCGGCCTGCACGTTCTGGTAGCCGTAGTCGGTGTTGAGGGTGCCGTCGTCGCGGCCGCTGCTGCCCAGCGTGATCGTGCCGCCGCGCTTGTCGGCGGCGCTGCCGCGGGCCAGCAGCTGGCCGTCGATCGCCACGCCGTGACGGCCCCACAGCGCAATGCTGCCGCCCTGCGTGCCGGACGCATCGATGCTGCCGGCGATGCCGATGTTGCCGTTCGCCGCATCGCGGCCGGTGGCCTCGGCGCCGCCGTCGGCGGTCAGGGTTACCGCGTCGGCGCGCAGCGTGTTGCCGGCCGACAGCAGCAGGTTGCCGCTGCGCGCATGCACGTCGATGGCGCCGTCGAAGCCGCCGCCGGCCAGCTGCGCGGCCAGCGGATCCAGCGCGATCGCGCTGCCCGAATCGAGCAGGAAGCGGCCGCCGCGGCCCTGCGCGGCGTGGCCGTCGAGGGTGCCGGGCAAGCTCACCCGGCCTTGCGCCGCCGACAGGTTGACGCTGCCGGCGTCGGCATTGCCCACAGCCGACACGTCGATGCGGGTGGTGGCATCGGCGAGCACATCGCCGGCCGTGGCCTGCAGCGTGACCGTGCCGCCTTGCGTCGGCTTGGTGGTGTCGAAGAACGTGCTGGCCACACCGGACGCATCCAGCGTGGCGCCGTCGTGCAGGCGCAGCGCGCCTTCGCTGCTGCGCAGGACGATGCCGCCGGAATTGGCGCGGATCAGCCCGTTGCTGTCGATGCTGGCACCGACCAGCGTCACCCGCCCGCCCAGCGGTTGCGCCGCGTTGACGCTGGCGCCGTTGCCTTGCAGGCGCAGTGCGCCGCCGGTGCGCAGGGTCTGGTCGGCGCCGGCGTCGGCCAGCAGCAGCGGGGTGCGCAGGTCCACGTCGCGCGTGCCGAAATCGAACTGGCCGCGGTCGCGCACGTACAGCGTCTGCGCCGCATCCACCGCGACCGCGCCGAATCCGGTCAACTGCTTGTCGCCGCCGGCGAAGGCGACTTCGCGTCCCTGCAGGTGCAGCAGGCCGCCGTCGGCCACGGTGTCGGCCGGTGCCGCGCTGGCGCCCTGGTTGGACAGGGTCAGCTGATCGGCGCTCAGGCTGACGTCGCGGCCGTCGCCGACGAAGCGGCCGGCGCTGAGGGTGAGCGCATTGCTGACGCGCAGGTCCAGGCCGCCGGCGAAGTCCATGTCGCCATAGCTGTGCAGGTTGACCTGTTTCGCCTGCGCGAACTGCGCCAGGCTGCCGGCGCCAAGCACCAGGCCGTCGGCATCGCCGCTGGCCGCCTGCGCGTCCAGCCGCACGTGGCCGGCGCTGGCGTCGATGCGCTGGCCGCGCAACAGCGCGCCGGCATCGATCGCGCTGTCGCCGGTGGAATCCAGGCTCAGTGCCGCGCCGCCGTCGAGCAGCGCGCCGGCGCCGATCTGCAGCCGTGCGCGCGCTTGCGCTGCATCGGGCACGTTCGCCCGTTCGATCGTGGCCGCGCCGAGGCTGGACAGGCGCAACAGCGCGCCGTCGCCGCTGCTGCCGCCGTCCTCGCCGATCAGCAGCGTGGTGGCCGCGCGATCGCCGCTGCCGCCCTGCGCGCGCAACACGCTGCCGGCGTCCACGCGCAGGCCGCCGTCGGCAGCGTCGCTGGCGGCGGTCGCCAACAGCAGTTCCGGCGCTTGCAGCGCGCTGTCGGCGTCGTTGCTGATCCGCAACTGTTGCGAGGTCACATGCAGGCGCGTGCCGTCGGCGCTCTGCTCGCGAGTGCCGCCGAGCAGCAGGCTGCCGGCGTTCATCGCGTTGAGCGCGCTCGCCTCCACGCCGACGTAGCCGGACGCGGCGCTCTGGCCGGTGCCGAGCACCTGCAACGCGCGCGCGGCGATATCGATCTGCGCGGCGTTGCCGCCGCTGGCCGCGGCGGTGGCCAGGCTGGCGCCCAGGCGCAATGCCTCGCCGGCAGCCAGGATCAGCTGGCCGCCGTCGCGCGGCAGCTGCGGCGTCGCGTTGCCGGCGCCGGCCGCCTGCGCGGCGAAGAACGCATTGGCGCCGGTGCGGGTGTATTCCGAGTACTGGCCCCAGGTCGCCGCCGACTGCACTTCGAACAGCTGGCTGCGCGCGCTGCGGGTGCCGCTCAGAGTATCGACCAGATAACCGGCGACCACCGCGGTGCCGTCGGCCGCGACCAGGTTCTGCGTGGCGGTGGCGTCGGTGCTGCCGCTGCGCGCGACCACCCGGTAGGCGCCGGGCAGGGTGGCGTACTTGGCCGGCAGCAGCGTGTAGTCGCCGTCGGCCAGGCCGGGCACGCCGCTCAAATGCACAGCGCTGCCGAGCGCGGGCGTGCCGCCCTTCTGTTCGAACGCCGCGTCGCTGGCGGCGACCGGGGTCTGCACGCCGGGCACGATCGCGTAGACCGTGCGGCCATCCGCGTACAGCGGCACCTGGGTGGCATTGCCGCTGGCATAGCTGGTGTTGGTCGAGGACAGCAGGTCGCGGCTGCCGCCGGTGCCGGGCACCCACTCGCTGGCCTGCAGGTCGCCGCCGCCGGACAGGTCCACGCGCGCGCCGGGCGCCAGCGCGACGCTGTCGGCGTCCAGCCGGATCTGCTTCTGCGGCGGCGCGCTCAGCGCGGTGCTGCTGCCTTGCGCGCTGCCGTCGTAGCGCCACTGCGAACCGTCCACGGTGCTGCCGTACGGCAACGTCGCGCCTTCCAGCGACACCGAGGTGAGGCTGCCGGCGCCGAGGCTGACCTCCAGCGTTGGCGTCAACGTGCGAGTGCCGAACACCGCGCGCGTGGCCGCGTCGTCGAGCGCGCCGACCCCGAGCAGCAACCGTCCGCTCGGTGCGCGCAGGCGTCCGTCCTGGGCGATGCGGGTGGCATCCAGCGCCAGCGTGCCGCCGGCCGACAGCGGCAGCGCCGGCGTGTCGCCCTGGGCCTGGATGCGGATGCTGGTATCGGCGCGGGCGCCATCGCTGCCGAGCGCGCCGAGCGCGCGCACCAGGAAGGTTTCGCCGCTGGCCGGATACAGCTGCGCGGCGCTGAAGGTCAGATTGCCGGCGGTCAGCAGTTCGCCGGCGCGCGGCGTGGCGATGCCGTTGGCGTCGAGCAGGTAGGCATAGGCGGCAGGCGTGTGGAACCGCACTGCGCCGCTGCTGGACAGGCGCGCCTCGCCGACCCCGTCCAGCGCGAACTGGCCGCCGAGATCGATCTGCGCGGCATTCACCGTCAGCGTGGTCGCGCCGGGTGCCTGCGGTTCGGCCAGGACCGCGGCCGCGCTGTTCGGCGACTGCCAGCCGTTGAGGCCGACGTAGGCCGCGCTCAGGCTGACCTGGCCGCTGTCGGCCAGGCTGCCGAAGCCGGTGGCGTCGGCAGCCAGCAGCGCATAGCGCGGCGCATTGAACACCAGCGCGCGTGCCAGCGACAGGTCGACGTCGCCAGCGAAGCCGACCGCTACCTGCGGGCGCAACATGTTGGTCGGCGACTGGTCACCGACCAGCAGCGTATCGATGCCGCTGTCGTTCAGGCGATCGGCGGCGAAGTACAGCGGGCCGGGCGTGGCGGTGGCGTTGGGCAGCGGTGCGTCGGGCTGCGCGCCCTGCGGCAGGCGGCTGTCGTGCTGGGTGAAGATCACGCCGCTGGGACCGGGCAGCACCTGGTTGCTGCCGTCGACCAGCTTCAGCGGCAGCAAGGCGAGGGTGCCGCCGCGGTCCTGCGCGCTGCCGCCGCCAGCGTGGATGCTGCCGTCGAAGTACAGGCCGGTGCTGGCGGCCAGGTCCAGGCGCCCGCCGGCGCTGCCCACGGTCTGCGCCTGCAGCGTGTCGCCGCCACCGATGATGGCGTTGCCGGTGGGCAGGTCCATCACCGCGCTGGTGCCGGACAGGTCCAGCTGCGCGCCGGCGGCGACCACGATCGCGCCGCTGTCGTTGCTGAGGGTGATGTGGCCGCCGTCGAGCACGCGCCCGCTGCGTGGCCGCACCAGGCCGCTGGCACCGGGTTGCAGCGCGGCCTGCGGATCGAGCAGGGCGATGCCGGAGACGTCCAGGCGGCTGTTGGCGCCCAGCCACAGCGCCTTGCCCGGCGCCGCATAGGCCGGGCCGCGGTCCACGTCCGGCGCCGCAGACAAGCCCGAGTCGCGCGAGGTGTCGCCGGAGATGGCGATGCTGCCGCCGTGCGCCTGGATGCCGCCCAGCACCTCGACCTGGCCACGCCCGCCGATGCGCACGTTGGCGCCCGGATCCAGCAGCAGTTGCGCGCCTTCGTCGAGCAGCACGCGGCCGCTGGCGCCGCTCAGGCTGGGATTGCCGGCGACGCGGCCGAGGAAGTCGCCGCCGCGCAGCGCGAAATCGGTGGCGGGGCGATAGAACGGATCCAGCTGGCCGAGCGTGGCGTAGCCATTGCCGCCGGCCTGCGCCGAACCGCTGACCACCTCGCTGCCGCTGGCGGCGCCGCGCAGCGCCTGCAGGTTCGGGAGCAGGTTGCGCTGGCTCACACGCAACTGGGTGCCGGCGACGACGGTGGCGTCCTGCTCGGCGGCCAGGTCGTAACTGCCGAAGCTGTTGTCGGCGAAGAAGCCGGCATCCAGATGCAACACGCGCGCATCGCTCGGCGCGCTGCCGCCGATCTGCACGCCAAAGGCGCGCAGGCTCAGCGTGCCGCCGCCGGCGAAGTTGTCCGCGCGCAGATTGGCCGGGTCGAACTGCAGCAGCCCAGCGCCGTCGCCGACGGGGTCGTTGGCGGTGTAGGTGGGCGAGCCGGGAGTCTCGTTGGACGGGCGCACGTAGGTGTGCAGCGCGATGTCGCCGCCACGGCCTAGCGGCCGCCCGTCGCGCATCGCCAGCGCGCCGTTCTGGTCGACATAGCCGCCGCTGGAGGCGTCGAGCAACGCGCCGGGCGCGATCAGCAGCGATGCGCTCTGGTCGCTGTTCTTGCCGGTCGTCGTGTCGGTCAGCCGTGCCTGCAGCGCGTCGAGGCCGATGCTGCCGCCATCGACGAAGGCGCTGCCCTGCGCTTCGGCGCCGAACCGGCGGTCGTCGTTGATCCAGCGCCCGCTCACGTCCAGCCGTGCGTCCGCGCCGAGCAGCAGGTCGCCGTGGCCGAGCAACTGCCGCGTGTCCGTGGTTCGCCTGGGATCATCCACGAAGGCGAAACCGCCGCTGCTCTGCAGCGCGATCTTGCCGGCGTGCACGGTCAGCGTGCCGTCGATCTCCAGGCGCTGCGCCTTGAGCGAGAGCGTGCCGCCGTCGGCCAGCTGCAGCGTGGCGCCACTGGCAACCTCGATCACCGGCGCATTGCCGATGGTCAGTGTCTGCAATCCGCTGCCGTCGATCATGTGCGTGGACAGCTGCGACCAGAACAGCGGATTGTCGCGATCCTGCGCCGAGGCCGCGCTGCCCGGCAATGCATCGGCGCGCGTACTGAGCGTCAGTCCCCGCGGCAGCGCCGTGGCGTCGTCGACGATGCGCCAGCTGCGTTGCTCACGGCTGATGTCGCCGTTGACCGACAGGCCGATCGTTGCGTTGTACAGGCCCACATCGCTGTCGATGCGCAGCGCGCCGCCTTGCGGCAAGGTGCCGCTGGCAACTTGGTAACGCCCGGCGAGCGCCTGAGCGGAAAGATCGCCGGCGAGCAGCGCCACGCCCGGTTGCGCCCCATTGCCGCTGTTGTGGCGGCCGAGTTCGATGTTCAGCGCACCGGCGTCGCCGCCCTGCAGATAGTCGCTCTCGTAGTAGCGGCGGCTGCCCAGCAACGGATTGCTGAACTGTTCGCTCACGCCCCAGCGCGTGTGCGCGACGGTCTGCGTGCCGGCCACGCCCAGGTAGCGCATGGACGGGTCGGCGCTGGCCAGGTCGTACAGGTGGCCGTCGGCACCGAGCAGGCGCGGCGTTTCGACCATGCCGCCGAGCATGTGCACGTAGCCGCCGTCCATGTTCACCTGCGCGCCGGGCGCGATCACCAGGTCGCGCGCGCCGATGTTGATGGTGCCGCCGTCGAGCAGCATCTCGTCGATCGTGCGCGGCACCTGGTCGACGTAGCCCTGCGCATTGAGCAGCGGGCTGCCGACCCAAGCCTGGCCATCGGCGCGCACACCGCTGGCGCGGCGATCGAATTGCAGCGACTGGCGGAACAGCGCGCCGTCGCGTTGCAACGGCGCGTCGGCCAGTTCGTTCTGGCCCACGCGCGGGATCTGGATCAGGTTGCTGCGCATCGCCTGTTGCACGTCGGCGATGCCGGACACGTCGAGCTGCGCGCCGCCGTCGATCATCAGCCGGTTGTTGAGCGGGGTGCGACCCTGCAGCCGGGTGGTCTCGCTGCCCAGGCCGATCAGGTTTACGGTGCCGCCCGGGGCGAAGGTGAGCGACTGCTCGCGCAACTGCACCTGGGCGCCCGCCAGGATCATCTGCGGACCGAGGAAGGACAGATCGGCGGCGCTGCTGGAGGTGGTGGTTTCACCATCGTGCTCGGGCAAGGTGGCGGTGACCGAACCGGGCGCCAGTTCCAGCGCACCGCCCCTGTAGTTGGCCAGCGCATCGCCGCCGGAGGTGATGTCCTGGTTGATCGCCAGCAGCATCACGCTGCCCGGGCGGCTGATGCTGGTGCTGGCCTGGACCAGGCCGCGCTGCTGCACGCTGTAGCCGACCAGCGTCGCGTTGCCGCGGGTCGCCGCGATCGTGCCGCTGTTGACCAGCGAACCGATTGCGGAGCTGTCGCTGCCGGTCGGCGAGAAGAAGCCGCTGAAGCCCAGCGGCATGGTGGTGCCACTGCTGGCGCCGAGCAGCGTCTGCAACTCCTGCGACTGCCGCAGCCCCAACACCGCCGCCAACATCGCCTGCCCGTCCTGCGCGGTCACCGTACCGGCGTTGCTGACGTTCGGCGCGGCGATCAGGGTATAGCCCTGGCTGCCGCTGGCGATGCGCGCGCCGCTGTCGATCTGGATGTCGCCCGGGGTCTGCCCGGCGGCCATGCTGTCCAGGCCGGTCAGCACCGTGCCGCTTTGCCCGGTGGTGCCGAACAGGCCGCGGGCGAGGAAGGTCTGGTCGCTGGTGGCGCGGTTGGCGTCGAACAGGTCCAGCGAGGACACCAGCAGCGAATGCACGTTGACCTGGCTGGCGCCGCCGAACAGCACGCCGTTGCGGTTGAGCAGGTAGACCTGGCCGGGCGCCTGGATGCTGCCCAGAATCCTGCTCGGCGCCGCGCTCGGGTCGTTGACCCGGTTCAGCGCGATCCACTGCGCCGCGTCGCTGCCGCCGGCGGACTGGTCGAACTGCAGCACGGTGCGGCTGCCGACGTTGAACGTCTCCCAGTTGAGGATCGCCTTCTTCTGGGTCTGCTGGATGGTGACCTGGGTGGTGCCGCCGGTGGTCTGCTGGGTCGGCGCACGCGCGCCGAGCCAGACGTTGCGCTGGCCCAGGCGCGGATCGTCGCTGCGCACCGCGCCCGGATCGATGACTGCGCCGTCGGGCAGTTGCAGGCCGCCCTTGCCCAGGCCATCGGGGACCATGCCGGCTTGCGCTGCCTGCGCCGCGGCGCGCGCGGCGGCCTGGGTCGCGTCCAGGGCCTGGCGCGCCTGCGCGGCGCGCTGGAACGCCTGCAGCGAGGTCTGCGCCAGCTTGCTGGCCGCCGCCGATTGCAGGCCCTGCTGCTGCGCCGCGGCCGCGGCCTGCGCGCCCGGGTCGGTGCCGCGGCGCACGAACGGGCTGGTCTGCGCCTGGCTGCGGCCGACCAGGGCGGCCGAGATCGCCACGCTGAGCAGCAGCAAGCGAAGGGGACGGCGGGTGCGGCGGCGGTTGCGGGGCATGGCGGCGATCTCGGTAGCGGCGCGTCAGCGCGCCGGAGCGAACTGAGTGGGGAGGTAATGCGGCTGCGGCCGCTGCGGGACCAGCGAGCGACCGTAGGCATCGCCGTAGCGCTGGCGCAGTGCCGCCGGTGTGGGTTGTCCGCGCTGCAGCGGATCCAGCGTGGTCGCGGCGGTGGCCAGCTGCACGGCGCCGGGGCGGGCCTTGGCGGCCGCGGCGCGCAGCGTCCGGTTGAGACAGTCCAGGTGGCCGGCGACGTCCTCGCCGATCCGCACCTGCACGCAAGGCGCAGTCGCCGCGGGTGTGGTCGGCGCGGCGTGCGCGTGCAGTGCCAGCGCGGCCAGCGCGAGCGATGCCAGCGCGGCACCGCGGCGCTTCATTGCACGCCGTCCTGCATCGCCGTCGCCGTCGCCGTGGCCGCGGTGGTGCCGGCGCAGGCCTGGGTCTGCGCGTGCTGCTCGGCCAGGCGGTCTTCCAGCGCGCGCACGCGGTTCTCGCGGGTCACCCTGGCCATGCCGAACATCTCGCGGCCGTGGCTACGCACGAAGCGCACGAAGGCCGGGTCGCGGTACAGCGCGGCCAGTTCGCGCGCGGTGGCGTACAAGGCCTCGCTGCCGGTGGCGCATTGCGCCATCCGCGCGCGCTGGCGCTGCAGTTCCGCATCCAGCGTCGCCTGCGTCTGCGCCTGCTGCGCGGCGGCCTGCGCGGTCCTGGCTTGCGCCTGCTGCTGTTCGCGCTGTTGCGCCAGCGCCGCGTCGCGTTCGCGCTGCGCCTGTTGCAGTTGCCGCTGCAGCGCGGCCTCGCGGCCCGGATCGGCGCTTGCGGCACGCGGCGCCGGCGTTGGTGCGGCGCGCAACGCATCGCGCTCGCGTTCGGCGGCGGCGGTGGCCAGCTGCTGCTGCACCAGGTCCGCTTCGGCCTTGCGCAAGCGCGTGCTGGTCTCACGCAGCGCTTCGCGCAATCGCGTCTCGGTGCTGTCCTGGGCGTGCAGTGGGGCGGCCGCGAGCAGTGTCGCCGCCAACATGCCGCAGGCCAGGTATGAGGGAAGGCGGAGCATGCTCAGAACTCCGTGCCGAGATCGAGCTGCAGCAGGTCCACCGCGAACGGCGGGCCGGAGATCTCGTTGGCGCTGAGCCAGCGCAGGCCGACCCAGGTGTTGTGCGCCAGCGCATAGTTGCCGCCGACGATCAGCCCGCGCGCGTTGGTGCCGCCGAGGTGGAAATCCGAATCGGTGAAACCGTCCGGCACCGCGTCCGATTCCAGATACTTGTAGCCGATGCTGACGTTCCAGTCGCCGGGCTTGACCGGCTTGGGCTGGCCGACGGTGAAGTTGAGGTAGTAGCCCATGTCGCCGCCATCAAACACGCCCTGGTCGCCGAGGTTGTTGACCGGGCTGAGCGAGCGCACGCGTGCGGCGTTGTAGCGGGTGTTCTTGACCACGTCGGCCTCGACCAGCACCGCGACCGGGGCGAACTGGTCCAGCTGCAGCTGCGCGTGCAGGTCGGCGACGCCGAACTTGCTGGCATAGCCGTAGTACTGCAGTTGCGGGCCATTGGGATTGGCGGGATCGGCGACGATGTCGCGCAGCGCGACCAAGGTGTTGCCGAACTGCTGGAACTGCGGCCGCGAACCATCGGTGTCGCAGCTGTCGGCCGAGGTCGGCGCCAGGCACGGCGACGAACGCTTGCCCTCGAACTGGTCGTACTGGAAATAGCCCAGGCCCACGCGCAGCGCCATCGCGTCGGCGAAGCGCCACTGTGCGCCCAATTGCGCGCCGTACATCCACTTGTCGCGGCTGCGGGTCTTGCTGGTGCTGGTGGAGCCGAAATCGAACTCGGTGTTGTAGACCGGGAACAGGCCGGCGCTGATCCACGGCGCGAACTCGGCGTCGGCGTCCGCCAGGTCGTAGCGAGCGGCCACGCCGTCGAAGTTGAGGTCGTTGTCGAACACCAGTTCGCTGCTCCAGAACGGATTGGCGAAGCGGCCGAACGACAGGGCCAACCCGTCGAGGGGCGTGAGCTGCAGCGCGGCGCGGTCCAGCCACAGCGAATACTTGGACAGGTTGCCGTTGCCGCCGAGGGTCTGGTTGGTGGACACCGGGCTGCGGTCGCTGCCGGTGGCCAGGCGCAGGTCGGCCTGCACCCAGTCGGCGATCTGCGCGGTCACGCCGAGCCGTGCGCGCACGCGCATGCGACTCCGGTTCTGGGTGGTGTTGAGGAACGGGGCGTTGCTGGTGCCTACCGTATCGAAGCCGGAGCCGGCATTGATGGCGCCGAAGTTGGGGAAGGCCGCGTAGTTGTCGTCGGCGTTGAACACGCCCTCGCCGCGCACCCGCAGGTCGCCGTACACGCGCACGCGCTGGGTCCATTCCGGTAGCGCGCCGGGCGCGGCCCAGCCTTCGGACTTGGCCTGCGCGGTGACTTCGGCGCGCAGTTCGTCCTTGATCTGCTGGCGCACCGGCTCGGGCACGTACGGCACCACCACCGCGCCGGGCTGCGTCTTGTACGCCGCGGCGCCGGCCAGTGCCGGTGCGGGCGCGGCGGTGGCCGAGGCTTCGCGGATCAGGTCGTCGGCCTGGGCGCGGGTCATCACGCCCTTGGCGACCAGCAGGTCGATCAAGCGCAGCGTGACCTGCGGGTTGATCTGCGCCGGATCGATCGCTGGCGCGGCGGACTGGGCCATGGCCGCGGCCGGCGCCAGCAGCAATGCCAGCAGCGCCAGGCGCAGCCGGGACGGACGGTGGAGAGGAGACGAAGTGGTCATGCGGGAGTCCTTGATGCGAAACGCGGCGTCAGCCCGGCGCCAGGGCGCCGATGCGCAACTGGATGGGTTGGGGAAGGGAGGCGGGCGGCGGTTGCGGCAGCGGCTGGTCCTGCAGCGCGCGCACGATCGCCGCGTCCAGTTCCGGCTTGCCGGCCGAGGTGAGGATCTGCAGGCGGCCGATGCTGCCGTCCGGGTTCAGCCACAGCGCCACGGTGGCGCTGTAGCGGCCTTTGCGGGTGCGCTCGTCGCGCTGCAGCAGCTGCTGCACCGCGCGCTGCACGCTGGCCGCATAGCTGCCGAACGGACTGCCGCCACCGCCCTTGCCGCCGATGCGGGTGCCGCCGCCGTCGCCGGCCTGCAGGCCGAAGGCGTTGTCGCCGGGACCGGCCGGCGCGGTCAGCGGGTCGCCCGGCGGGGTCGGCTCGGCGTCCGGCTTGGGTTGCGGCGTCGGCTCGGCGGCCTGCAAGGGCTGCGGGCGTTCCTGCTGCTTGGGCGGCTGCGGATCGGGTTTGGGCGGCGGCGGAGGCGGCGGGGGCGGCAGCATCACCTGGGTGATGCGCGGCGGTTGCGCGCGCGCCGGGGTCGCCTGCTGCGGGCGCAGCAGCGTGGAGACCAGCCAGCCGAGCAGCAGCAGCGCGAGCAACGCGGCGCCGACTTTCAGCCAGCGCCGCGGCGGCTCGGTGTACTGCAGCGGATCGATCGTGTTCACTCAGCCAGCCGCCGGGCGTTGCGTGGCCAGGCCGATCGAGGCGATGCCGAGCCGGCTGCACAGGTCCAGCACCGCCATCACCTTCTCGTACTGCACGGTGCGATCGCCGCGCAGCATCACCGGCAACTCGGCATCGCTGGCCAGCGCGTTGCGCAGCTGCTGTTCCAGTTCGCTCATGCTCACCGGCACCGCGTCCAGGCTGACCTGGCCGTTGTTGTCGATCGCGATGACCTTGGTCTTGGGCTCGGACAGCGGCTTGGCCGCGCTGGCCTTGGGCAGTTCCACCTTGATGCCCTGCACCGCGGCGGTGGTCATGATGATGAAGATCACCAGCAGCACGTACGCCAGGTCCAGCATCGGCGTGATGTTGATGTCGTCGTAGGGCTTCTTGCCTTGGACCTTCATCGGCTCAGCCTCCGCCCACGCGGACCGGCGCGTCGCCGGCATAGTCTTCGGCGATGCGCTTTTCCAGTTCGTCGACGAACACCTGCATGTCCGCCGAGACCGCTTCGGCCTGGCTGAGCAGGTAGTTGTAGCCGAACAGCGCGGGGATCGCGACGGCCAGGCCGGCCACCGTGGCCAGCAGCGCGGCGGCGATGCCGGGCGCGATCGCGTTGATGTTGACGTCGCCGGCCGCGGCCACCGCGGCGAAGGTGATCATGACCCCGACCACGGTGCCGAGCAGGCCGAGGAACGGGCCGCCGGAAATGGCGATGGTCAGCAACACCATGCTCTTGTGGATGCGCTGGCCTTCGCGCACCGCGGCCGCGTCCAGCGCCGAGCGGATCGCGGCGATCGACTGCGGACGCACCACGTTGGTCCCGCTGGCCTGCAGGCGTTCGCGCAGTTCCTGCTGGCCGACCTGCAGCAGCCGCGCCAGATTGGAGCGCACGCCGGCGGCCGTGCCGAGTTGCTGCCAGTGCGGCGCGTGCAGCGGATGCGCGGTCACCTGCTGGCGGTAGGCGTGCAGGAAGCGCGCGTTGGCGCCGGCGGTGGCGTTGAGGTACAGGCCCTTGCGCACCATCACCCACCAACTGATCAGCGCCATCACCCCCAGGATCCCGATCACCGCCCATGCATCCGGGGTCAGCGCGGCGATCAGGATGCCGAAGTAGTTGTGGCCGGCATCGCCGGAATGCTGTTCGACCGGGTCGAAGCGCAGCAGCCGCGCATCCACGCCCTGGCTGCGTGCCGCCGCTTCGATCGCGCCGATCGCACGCGCGTTCTTGGACACTTCGACCTCGTCGAGCAGGCCGATGAAGTTCGGCCGCGCCGCGCCGGGCTCGCCGCCGAGCAGCAGGCCGCCGCCGCTGGCCGGCAAGGCCACGGCGGTCTCGCCGACCGGCTGGCCGTTGACGAACAGGGTCGCGGTCTTGCCGTCGCTGCGCAGTGCCACATGCGCCCAGGCATCGGCCGGCAGCGTGGTGGCGGCGGCGATCTGCGCGGTCGCGCCGAACTCGGCCAGCACGCGGCCTTCGTCCAGGCGCAGGGTGAGCACACCGGGCAGCGCCAGCAGCACGCCCGACGCATTGGCGCTGGCCGGCTTGGCCCACAGCGACACGGTCGCCGGCTGCGCTGCCGGCCAGGTCAACGAGGCCGAGGTGGGGATCGTCACCGGCGCGCGGCCGTCCAGGCGCAGGCCGGCGCCGATCAGTGCGGTGTCGGCCAGGGTCGGCGCCGTGGCGGCATTGTTGGCGTAGGCGGTGCTGTCGGCGCCGGCGGCTTGCGCGCTGGCGAAGTGGTAGACCGCCACGGTGTCGGCGTCGTAACTGCCCTTGGCGTCGCTGCCGCCGCTGGCCTCGGGATTGCCGAAGTAGACGTACAGCGGCGTGCTCGCGTTGGCCGGCAGGTCCGGCAGATCGACCCAGGCCAGCGCCACCTGGTCGACCAGGCCGTCGTATTTCTCGAAGTGGTACTTCAGCGGCGTGCGGTCGTCGCCGGCGACGAAACGCACGTCGCTGCCGTCGGCCTTGGCATCGGCGAAATTGAAGTTGCCCGCGTGCAGGCGCACCAGTACCTGGGTGCGCCCGGACGGCTGGCTCAGCGCCGCACCGGTGGACGTGGTGTCCAGGGTGAGCTTGGCCCGATAGTTCCACTTGCCGTCCCACCATGTCGCCGCCATCGCCGGCAACGCGAGCAGCAACAACCCCAGCAGCACGAAAATACGCAGTCTGATCACGATCTACCCCAATTGATGTTTGAACGACGCCGGCGTCAGAACTCGCTCCACAGCCGGAACAGCACGTTGATGTCTTTCTGCTTGTGCCCGCCGGGGCTGGACAGCGGCGCCGCCACTTCCAGCGCACCGTTGAGATGCGCGAACGCCTTGAAGGCCGCGCCCAGTCCGGTCGACACCAGGGTTTCGCTGACCGACTGCTCGGGCAGCGGGTCGTGGATGCGCGCATAGCCGGCGTCCACGAACGCATGCACGCGCGCTTCCTGCACCATGCGCCCGGCCGCGGAGGCGAACGAGGGACTGCGCAGTTCGAACTGGCCGGCGGCGCCGTAGTCGCCCAGCGCCTGGCTTTCGCTGTAGCCGCGCACGCTGTCCATGCCGCCGATGCTGAATTGCTCGTTGCTGATCAGCGGCTCCGACGCCAGCTGGGTCTGCAGCCGCGCATACCACTGGTAGTCGCCGCCGAAGCTGCGCGTGCGCGAGGCATCGGTGCGCAGGTGGAAGAAGTTGGAGCGCGCCTTGTAGCGCTTGATGTCGAAGCGCGCGCTGTCGTCGCCGACGCCGCGCACGTTCATCGTCGCGGTCAGCTCCAGCGTGTCGGTGCCGCGCGGCTGGCTCCAGGTGGCGTTGTAGGCGGCGCTGAGCGGCAGGTAGCGGATCGGCGCGGAGCTGCGGTCGCCGCCGAACAAGGTGTCTTCCTTGAAGTCCTTGTAGTCGGCGCCGATGCTCAGGCTATGGAAGAAGCCGGCATCGGCCGGCAGCGCACGGATCAGGCGCAGGCCCGAGAGGCTGCCGTTGCCGATCACGTTGAAGCCGCCGATCGCGGCGACCTCGCTGTCGCTGCGCACCGTGTAGCCGAGCAGCGACCACGGCGATGCGCCGAAACGCGCCAGGTACGAGGCGGAGAACACCCGCGCGTCGGACGGCTGTTGTGGCGCGGTCTGCGCCGAGAAGGTGATGCTGTGGCCGCGTTGCCACAGGTTGTCGTAGCGCACCGACCCGCTCAGCCGCAGTTCCGAGGTATTGGCGCTGTTGCGGTTGTTGAGTTCCAGGCTACCGTGCAGCGGCAGCGTGTCCTCCACGTTCAAGTCCACGTCCACCGTGTTCGGCTGCGCGCCCGGCTTGACGTCGGGGGTGACGCGGCGATCCGGCCACTGGTTCAGCGCGACGATGTCGCGCTGCACGGCGTTGAAGTCGGGCACCGTGCCTTCCTGCAGCGACGGCGCGCCGTCGGCGATGGCGTCGGGAGAAAAATAGTCCGCGCCATTGACCCGCAGACGGCCGATGCGCTGCTCGCTCACCTGCAGGGTGACCAGGCCGTTGCCCGCATCCTGTTCGGGAATGCTCACCGCCACCATGGCCAGGCCCTTGCCCGCGTACAGCGTCTGCAACGCGGCGCGCGCCGCCTCCACATCGGCCTCGCTGCGCTGCGGGCCGAGGAACGGATACACCGCGCGCTCGATTTCCGTTGCGCTCAATTCGCTGTTGCCGACCACCTGATAGGCCATCACGTCGAAACGCGCGGTCGGCGCGTCTGCGGCGAAGGCGCACGGCACGCCGCACACGGCCATGCCGAGTGCTGCGAAGATTCGCAACTCCATCTGAAAATATCCCCTGACTTCGGCGTGCGGCGCGATGCCGCCTAGGAAGACCGCCTCAATGCGGCGAGGACCATAGGAGCGTTAAATGACTATCCGCGAACGCTTTTATGACGGCGCGTGTAAGGTTTTTGCCATAGATGGCAGAAACGTGCCGAATGCTGAAATATGAATTCGCAGTGCAGCAAGGTAATCCAGGGCTAGCGACAGGCTGCGTATAGCGAAGCGCGGGATTACCGCGCGATGACGCGCTCAGACGCGCACGCAGCAGTGCAGCGACACCGCCGCGACTTGTCTACGAGATCGTCCGTGCTGCAACTGCGCGACGACAGCGATCGGTCGCGCTTAAATGCGAGGTAACGTTCACCAGCGCAGCCCGGATGCTTCTCGCGGTGGCCGGGAGTCGCGGCGCAGCGCTTGGCCGCCGGCTTGTCGGCCGTGGCCTGCTACGACTCGATATAAGGAGAAGGCGCCGTCCGGCGTTTCGGCATCCGAACTGGACAGGTTGCTGCAACGCTGCGAATGAACGCCGTTCTGGCATCTGCGGGTCGCTCACGTGCGCGGACGCTGCAGCGATGCGCGCATCGTTTCGCCGGCAACGCTGTTTCGCGATCTGCGCGTTGCCGCTACAACAAACCGTCGCGTTTGACCGCGAGATAGCGCTCCACCAGCGCGCCCGGCAGCTCCTCGCTGGTGACGTCGAGCACCATCACGCCGTGGCTGCGCAGCGCGTCGTGGGCGTCGCCGCGTTGTTGCAGATAGCGCGCCACCGCGCCGGCCTGCACCGCCTGCTGCAGGTCTTGCACGTCCTGGCTCAGCGCCTGGTCCAACGCGTGTTCGCGCAGGCTGGCCACGCACACCAGGTGCCGGCGCTGCAGCAGCCGCACCGCGGCGAGCAGGTCTTCGATGTCTTCGTCGCGCACGTTGCTGATCAGCATCACCAGCGAACGGCGGCGCTGGCGCAGCGACAGTTCGGTCGCCGCCGCCAGGTAATCGGTGGCCACCGCCTGCGGCTGCAGGTCGTAGCTGGCGCGCAGCAGCGCATCGACCGTGCCCATGCCGCGCTGCGGCGCCACCCAGCGCGCGTCGCCGCCGCTGGCCATCAGCCCCACCGCATCGCCCTGGCGCAGCGCCAGGTACGACACCACCAGCGCGGCATTGAGCACGTTGTCGAAATGCGACAGGCCGCTTTCGCTGGCCATCATCCGCCGCCCGGTGTCGATCAGCATCAGCAGCTGCTGGTTCTTCTCGTCCTGGTACTCGCGCGAGATCAGCTTGCGCGCGCGCGAGGTGGCCTTCCAGTCGATCTGGCGCAGGCTGTCGCCGACGCGGTATTCGCGCATCTGGTGGAAGTCGGTGCCTTCGCCACGGCGCCGCTTCAGGTGCGCGCCGACCAGCCGCGAGGCCTGTTCGGCACTGAACAGGGCGAAGCGGGTCAGCGGCGCGAAGTTCGGATACACGCGCACGGTCTGCGCCGCGCCGGCCACGCGCCGCTGCCGCCACAGGCGCCAGGCCGAATGCAGGCGCAGATGGGTGCCGGGAAATTCGAAACGGCCGCGCGCGGTCGGACGCAGCCGGTAGGTGAGATGGGTCTCGCTGGCCGCGCGCAGGGTCACCCGTCGCGGCAGGCCCTGCATCCACCAGCCGCTTGGCACCAGGTCGAACACGTCCAGCGTCTGCCGCTGCGCGCTGTCGATGCGCAGCCCGGCCTCGCGCTCCACGCCCAGCGGCAAGGCTTCGGGCAGTTCGCGGCGCAACTGCGGGGTGGGGCTGCGCCACAGCCGCCACGCATCGACCGCGGCGACCACGCCGATCGCCGCACCCAGCGCCTGCCATGGCCACAGCGCGATGAACTGCAGCGCCGAGGCCAGGCCGCACAGCGCCCATAGGCCGAGCAGGGCGAGCAGTGGCGGGGCGGGTCTCATGGATGAGTGGCCGGGAATGGGGATTCGGGATTGGGGATTCGCAACAGCGCGGCGTGCGGCGCGGCATTGCCGCAGCGCAGGCCGAGCGTGGTCGTGCTGCGATCGGGGCATGCCGGCATCGCCGCAAGCTCGGGCTTTTGCGAATCCCCAATCCCCAATCCCGAATCCCGGTTCATTTGCGCGGCGCCTCCACCTTCGCCAGCAGCGCGCCCAGCGCGTCGTCGGCGCTCTGGCCTTCGATCTGCAGTTCCGGGGCCAGCGCGATGCGGTGGCGCAGCGCCGGCTTGGCGATGTCGCGGATGTCGTCGGGGGTGACGAAGTCGCGGCCGGACAGCACCGCCTGCGCGCGCGCGGCGCGGATCAGTGCGATGCTGCCGCGCGGGCCGGCGCCGAGCGCGATGCCCGGCCAGCTGCGGGTGGCGGCGACGATGCGCACCGCGTAGTCGATCACCTGCGGGTCCACCACGATCGCGGCGGTGCCCAACTGCATCGCCACCACGTCCTCGGCGCTGAGCACGCGCGGCACCTGCGACAGGTCGAAATCGCCGGCGCTGCGCCCGGTGGTGACCGCTTCCACCATGCGCTTTTCGTCTTCGAGCTGCGGATAGTCGATCAGGATCTTCAGCAGGAAACGGTCCAGCTGCGCTTCGGGCAGCGGATAGGTGCCTTCCTGCTCGACCGGGTTCTGCGTGGCCAGGGCCAGGAACGGCGGCGCCAGCGGAAACGCTTTGCCCTCGATGGTGACCTGGCCTTCCTGCATCACTTCCAGCAGCGCCGACTGGGTCTTGGCCGGGGCGCGGTTGATCTCGTCGGCCAGCAGCAGGTGGGTGAACACCGGGCCGCGGCGGATCTTGAAGCTCTCGGTCTTGGGGTCGTACACGGCATGGCCGCTGACGTCGCTGGGCATCAGGTCGGGGGTGAACTGCACGCGCGCGTAGTTCAGTTCCAGCGCCTGCGCCAGCGCGCGCACCAGCAGGGTCTTGCCCAGCCCGGGCACGCCTTCGATCAGCACGTGGCCGCCGGCCAGCAGCGCGATCAGGATCTGCTCGAGCACCTCCGGCTGGCCGATGAAGGCCTGGCCGACCGCGTCGCGGATCGCCTCGACGCGTTCGATCAGGGCGGGGCCGGTGAGGGGGGCGACGGATTCGGCGGGGGCGGTGGTCATAACTGGTTTCTCATCTGGACGAGGAGGCGAATGCGATCGCGGAAGGCGGCGTGGTGTTTGGGCGCTGGCGCCTGCAGCGCCTGTTCGACCTGCGCCGGCGACAGGTTCAGGCGTTCGGCGATGGCCGCGGCCTGGGCGGAACCCTGCAGCGCGGCGGCGAGCGGCGCGCGGCGCCGCAGCCGGGTCAGGAACGCCTGGCGCATCGCCGCGTACAGCAGCGCGGACTTGCCGTAGCGGAACAGGTGCTCGCCGCTGGCGCGCACGTGTTCCAGCAGCGAGCGACGGTCGCCGGCCGGCGAGGCGCGCAGCGGACCGAAGCGCTGCGTGCGCGACCACAGCCAGGCCAGCAGCATCAACAGCGCCGGCAACCACGCGGGCCAGCCGCGGGTGAACAGCGTGCGCCACAGCGACGGCAATTCCGCGGAGTAGATCAGATAGATGGTGCCGTCGCCGTAGTTGGGCGCCAGGATCTGCCGCGCCAGCAGGCGATGCGGCACGTCGCGCAGGCCGCCGCTCGGCGGGGCGGGCGGCGCATCCATTGCGTCGTCGGGCAGGCGGTTGCCGCCGTTGTCGCCGTTCTGCAGGAAATCCATTTCCGCCAGCAGGTCCACGGCGCCGTCGCCATACGGCAGGCGCGCGTAGGCGTAGTCCGCGTCGCTGCCCCACAGGTTGCTCGCCGCGTCATAGTCGACCTGGAAACGCCGGCCGTTGCAGAACTCGCTGTGCTCGGGCTGTCCGGGAATGGCCAGTTTCAGGCAGTGGTCCGGCTTGCCGTCCTCAAGCTCGACATCGAGCGCATCGAAGATCGGCAGCTTGGCTGTGTCGTCGTCCTCGTCGGCCGCCGGCGTGCGCAGAATCAGGTGGCCGCCGCGCTCGACCCAGGCCAGCAGCGCATCGCTGTCGGGCTTGCTCAGCGCGCGCGGGTCGCCGAACAGCAGCACGCTGTCGTGCGGTTGCAGGCGCATCGCCGCCAGGTCCAGGCGTTGCCGCGATTCGGCGCGCACGCCGTCGGCGCGCAGGGTCTGGCGCAACGCATACAGCGGGTTGTACGCGGCTTCGCCGCGCGGCGGCAATGCCAGCTCGCGTTCGGCGCGTTCGTAGCGGCCCAGGAACCAGGCGGCCAGCACGCTGGTCACCAGCAGCCCGAGCACGAAGATCAGCGCATTGCGGGTGCCGCTGTTCATGCGCGCCACCGGTATTGCTGCTGCAGTTCGTCGAGCAAGCCGGCAAAGGTGTCGTCGTCGGGCAGGCGCGCGGCGTAGGCGGCGTATTGCCAGGTGCGCACCATGCGCGCGAACAGGCTGCGGTCGGTTTCGTCCGGCAGGCGCCTGGAGGCGCGCAGGCATTGCGCTTCGGTGGCGCCGGGCGGCAGCACCAGGTTGGCGCGTTCGCAGACGGTCTGCACGCTGGCGCGGTATAGCAGCGCCAGCGCGTTGCGTTGCTGGCCTTCGCGCCACAAGCGACGCGCGATGGTGGCGACGTCGTCCGGCAGCGGCTCGGCGCTCAGCACCGGCGCATGCGCCACCGGCGTTTCGACCGGCGCACGCTTGCGCACGCTGCCGCGCATCCACGGCAGCCAGTGCTTGGCGGTCAGCAGCAGGACCAGCACCAGCATGCCGGCCAGCAACCACATGCCCCATTCGCCGACGAACGCGAACACGGCCGCCACGCTCGACAGCAAGCCCTGACCGAAGCGTGGATCGAGCTTGCTCTGATCGGATTTCTTCTCCTCGTCCTCGTCCTCGTTGCGGTCGCGCTTCTTCCAGTAGCCGATGCTGCGCTTGCCCGACAGCAGCGGATCTTCGTAGGCGCGGTCGGCGGCGCGTTCGAAGCGCGCGTCGGCGGCGGGGACGGTGTTGAAGATGTCGTCGAGCGCGGCCGGCTCGGCAGCGTCTTCGTCTTCGTCATCTCCATCGTCCTGAGCCTTGTGCGGATCGCCCATCGCGGTGCCGTCGTCCGCGGCGTTGGCGGCGTCGTGCGGCGCTTCCGGCGCCGGAGCGGGGGACAGCGCATGCGGGTCGGCCGCGACCGGGACTTCGCTGCCCGGCGCTGCGCTTTGCGCGCGCAGCGCGGCGCCCGGTACGCCGAGCAGGGCCAGCGCCAGCAGCAGCGGCGCGGCGCCGCCCAGCCGATCGCGCAGCCGGCGCAGCGCCATTTCCACGTCCCAGGCTTCGAGCTCGGTGCGGCGGTTGAGGTACAGGCCGAAACCGGCGCCGACGAAGAACGGTTCGATCAGCGTCGTCGCCAACCAGCCGAAGGCGTTCAGGCCGACGTCGGCCCACACCGGGTTCTCATCGCCGATCAGCGCCCACGCCGCGCGCGCCGTTTCCGGCAGCAGGTCCACCGGCACGAACATCGCGATCGCGGCGATGCAGGCCAGCAGCAGCATCGCCTCGAAATGCCAGCACACGCTGGCCAGCAGCAGCGCGTGCCCGTACACCGCACCGCCCAGGGTGCGGCGGCGCTGCCGCTGCTGTTCGGCGCTGGCCCCTTCCAGCAGCTCCAGCGGCAGGAACACCGTGCGCGCCGGGCTCAGCCGGCGCCAGGTCAGGTAGCCGAACATCGGACGCCAGCCCCAACGCAACTGCGCGCGCAGCGTGTCGCGCACGCTGGGCACGTCGCCGAACACGCCGCGCGAGATCACGAACAGCGGAATCCGGTCCAGCACCGGCTTCAGCCACCACAGCGCCAGGCTGGCCAGCCAGAGTTGGTCGATCGCCCAGGCGCCGAGATTGAGCAACGCGAACAGCGGCAGGGTGACCAGCAGCCACGGTTTCCAGATCGCGCCGGCATGGCGGCGCACCAGCGCGCTGCCCAGCTCCATCGCCTCCCAGGCCGAGCGCGCGCGCAGCACCACGTCCAGGCGTTCAATCCGCATCGCCGGCCTCCGCCGTGCCGCGTCCGCCACGCCACAGCCACACCAGCACCAGCGTCCACAGCAGGCCGGACACCCCGTACTTCACCGCCGCCGGCAGCGAGCCGATCGAGGACCAGAATGCCTCGATGAAGGCGGCCACCAGCAGCATGAACGCCACGCCCAGGCAGAGCTTGGCGCCGATCGTGCCGCCTTCGACCAGTGCGTCGATGCGCCGGCGCCGGCCTGGCGCCAGCAGCTTCAAGCCCAGTTGCAGGCCGGCGCCGCCGGCGATGACGATCGCGGTCAGTTCGAACGGCGCATGCCCGGCGACGAAGCGCCAGAACGTCACGCCGTAACCGATCTGGTGCAGATGCCCGGCCACCGCGCCGATGGTGACGCCGTTGAACAGCAGCACCAGCACCGTGCCGAGCCCGGCCAGCAGGCCGCTGGCGAAGGTGCGCAGGCCGATGCTGATGTTGTTCATGATGTAGGTGCCGAACATCTGCCAGTCGTCGCCGCTGTCGCGGCCGAGCTTGTGCGCGGCGCTGGCCGGGTCGTACATCCGTTCCATCTGTGCGACCTGCATCGGATCCATCAGCCCGTGGATCAGCTCCGGCCGGTACTGCAGCAGCACGAAGATGGTGACCAGCGGCACCACGAACAGCGCGGTGGCCGCGGCCATGCAGCCGGCCTGGCTGCGCACCAGCTGTGGGAAATCGGCGAACAGGAACTCGGCCGCGCGCCGCCAGCGCGGCCGCGGCGGCCGGTACAGCTCGGTGTGGCCCTGCTGCATCAACTGCTGCAGGCGCGCGGTGACCAGCGGGCTGTAGCCGCGCTTGCGCGCCAGCGCCAGCTGCTGGCAGAGCCGCCGGTAGCGGGCGGGCATGTCTTCGTCGGCCAGGCGCCATGCGTCCGCGGCGCCGTCGGGCGCGCTCGCCTCCGCGCTGGCGGGGCGCTTGCGTCCGCGCGTGTGCAGCCAGGTCTCGAAGGCCTCCCACTCGCGCTGGTGGCGGGCGATGAACTGCTCTTGCCTCATCGCCGCCCCAACAGCCAGTTGGCCATCGCATACAGCCGCAGCACGCCGGCCTGGCCGGGCGTCTGCGTCAACGGCAGTGCCAGCGTGGCCAGTTCCAGCTGCCGCGCCGGCGCCAGCCGCGGCGCGCGCTCGGCGAAGGCGATCAACGCCGCCTGCTCGGCCGGCAGCAATGCCAGCGGCGGCGGCGCGGCGCTGGCGATCGGCGGCAGTCCGGTCTCGTGGCGCGGCGGCTGGTGGATCACCAGGGTGCCGGCGACCATGTCGCCCAGGCGCCGCGCATGCACGTCGAACAGGCAGGCGATCAGGCCGACGGCGTAGCCGAACGGCAACATGTCCACGGTGCGCAGCAGGTTGCGGGTGATCGCCGCCATCCATCCGGCCGGCGCGCCGTCGCGTGAGACCACGCGCAGGCCCAGCGCCTTCTTGCCCAGGGTCTGCCCGAACCAGCCTTCGAGCACGATCGGATAGGCCCAGAACACCAGGAACATCGCCACCAGGTACAGGCCCTGGCCGAAGCCGCCGAGCGCGCCGAGCAGCAGGCCCATCAGGGTCAGCACGCCGAAGCGCACCGCCAGGTCGATCAGCCAGGCCAGCGCGCGCGGCACCGCGCCGGCGGCCGGCAGGTGCAACGGCACGCCTTCGGGCGTGATCACTTCACGGTAGGTATCGAGCATGCCGCTCACCGCCGGAGTGCGGCGTGGCGCGCATGCGTGCCTGCGATGTAGGGAGGCCGTCCTTCCGTCCGGCCGGCTGCCTGTGGCGGCATGCGTGATCTCGACTGCGTCCTGCTCCGAACCGCGACTTTAGCCGGCGCGGCGCCAATTGCCCAGCCGGACGCCGTTGCCGGCGCCGGAAGGTCCTCACGCGATGACGACGACAGCGCGGCAAGCGTGCCGCGCAGGTCGCTCAACGCACCGTGCCGCCGTCGCGCTTGCGCCCGGAGAACAGCTTGCCGATCCCGCCGGCCAGCGCCATCAGCCCCAGCGCCACCAGCTTCCAGGCCTTGGCCAGGATCAGGCCGAGCTTGGCGAACAGGCCGGCCTTGGCCGCCAGGCCGCCGCCGATCAGCGTGGCCAGGCCGTAGCTGGCGATCTTGTCGGTGGACGGGTTGTGGTCGGCGTAGCGCGCGCCGCTGTCGAATTCGGCCATCGGCAGCAACTGCTGCATGCCGGCGCGCACCTGCGGCAGCGCGTCCATGCCGGCGATCGCGTTGAGGCTCAGGTAGCCGTGGCGGCCGAGCACGCGGATGTCGTAGTTGAGGGTGTGGCCTTCGTTGTCCTGGAACGCCAGTTCGCGCGCCCAGTACAGCTTCTTGCTCGCGGCGTCGTAGCGCGGCGGTACCGCCCAGCCGACCAGGTCCACGCTGTCGTAGCCGGCTTCCTTGCGCTGCGTGTTCTCCTCGCGGGTTTCCTTCTGCATGTCCGCGAGCATGTCCTTGTAGTCGATCTTGCTGGCGTCCTCGTCGGACACGTAGCCGTCGTCGGCATAGGTGACCACCACCGCCCAGCTGCCCTGCTCGTTCAGCGCGGGCTGGCGCGGCACGATCAGGCCCAGCACGGTGTCGTCCGGCGGGTTGCCCCAGTACGTTTCCAGCACCTGCCGCGCATCGTCCT
>Ga0308160_10000335_pt1 | contig 99523 bp, 120 predicted proteins | sample PhyFR1_FD_201036 | JGI IMG/M metagenome (GOLD analysis project Ga0308160, IMG submission 201036) | Phyllosphere microbial communities from UC Gill Tract Community Farm, Albany, California, United States - DLSLF.R1 | ecosystem: Host-associated > Plants > Phyllosphere > Unclassified | place...
TCCCCTCGCCCCTCCCTTCCTACCCCCCCCCCCCCCCTGTCCTTGCGGTGGCTCCGGCCGGTGGGCTAGACTGGGCTGGGGGTGTGAAGGTCGGCGTCGGTGCGCCGCGGGCCGGCCGCCGCCGCCGCCGCCGCCCTTGTCCGGCGAGCAAGCCCCTTTTTTCCCGAATCGGCCAACAAAAGGCCCTCGCGCAGCAGGACACGCCCGTCGATGGGGCCCCTCGACCGAGTCGGCTTGATTGCGTGTCGGTAGGGCAGACAGGTCGACGAGGGGGACAGGAGCAGGAGCAGGGTGCGATACGTGGCCGGCATGAGTGCAACGAGGCGGAGGCGTAGAAGAGCTCGCCATGTTGTCGACAGCCCGCTCGCTCCCAGGCGGAGGCTCGGCAGCGGAACAGGCGCGCGTGCGACGCGGGTGGAAGAGAAACATGGCATCGCGAGAGGCTGAAGCAGGAGGAGGACGATGTACAAGGGCCGTGGGGGGTAGCTCGGTCGTTGCCCAGCCGTCGCCTTGCTTCGGGCCGTCGCCGGTGCCTCTGCAGGGTGACGCCGCCGACCGACGCTCTGGTGAGGGAGTCGATGGTAGGGCGCACCGTCAGAGGAAAAGGGCTCGACGGTGCCGACGCCCGCATGCGAACGGCAAGGGCTCTGCCGCGTCTCTCCGTGCCAGCGCGTGACCTCGGACATCCAGGCGGCGAGGCTTGAAGTCGCAGGCGCGGGTCGGGAAGAAGAAGGTCAGCCGGCGGAGGACGCTTCGCTGGTCCAGCACACCCGACGCCCTCGGGATGAGCGTCACACAGGCCGTCGCTTCGTCCTTGCGAGCGCTCTCGTCGACATCTCGTCCCCCCTGCCTCCCAGCTGCTGTCTCTGCGATGGCGCCCAGCCGGCCGCCGGTCTCCCCGGCCGTGTCCTGGCTCGCAGAACACGGCCTAGGTTGATCAAATGCGCCTGTACACGACGTTCATCTGTTAGCACTCAGTTTCCATTGTCAGTCGAGCGGCTGTGGCGTGCGAAGATGACACAGGGCAAGAGGCGGGCGGGGGGGAATGCTGTCGGCGGATGACGCTGGCGCCGGGCGTCCTGGCCGTCGCCACCTGCATGCCGCCGCCTCTCGCTCTAGCCGCAAAGAGCCTGCCCTGCCGCCCACCGCATGTAGCAGATTTGTCGTCGAGGGCGCATCGCACGCCTGCCCGATCATTTTGGCCGGGTCAGGTCGTAGACGGGCCGTGTGGAGATGAGTGGGTCAAGCGAGACAGAACCGACCTTGAAGTAAGCAAAGCCCATGAGGGTTTGATCTCACCCAGATATCTGTGAAAGTGCCCAGCTCGCCGCGGCTGAAACTCAACCGCGCGCGCGCGCGCGGGGCAGCTCGTCAGGCTTGTGCGCGCGCGGGCGCGGGCAGGGCTAAGGCTCGGCCTCGCGCGCGGGCGCGGGGCGGGCGGGCGTTGGGCGAGCGCGGCGCGGCGCGCGGCCGCCCCTTCTGGCCAGGCCGGCCTGCAGCTCCTCCTCCTGATCCCCCACCAGAATCTCTCATTCTCGTCACCCCAACCTGTCCGTCCCCGTTAGGCAGCCCTAGGAGGTACATTCAGCCTGCTTCGGACGAGACCACTGACATCTGCTCTTCCACCCTCGCCCCCTACTCCTGCTCGTCCCGTTGTCCTGGTCCGATGTCGCTCGCTGTCGTCCTCGCTCCGGTCACCTCGCCCACGCTTGTGCTCGTGCTCGCACCCAACCCTCGCCTCCTCCAATCCAGTCAAGAATGGCTGTCGGCAAGGTCCGTTTATCCCTCCCCCTCCAGCAGCAGGACCAGAAGCAGCAGCAGTCGGACACCCAGCAGCGCGGGAGAGGGGGCCCGGAGCACGAGGAGCTAGGGCGGGCACCAGCAGCTGGCCGCGCCAGGGCCTGCAGCTTTGGCGAGCAGGGCCGGGCGAGCGCCTCTTGTGCCCCGCGCTCCCTCGTCTCACCCGCTCTCAGCTCCCACGAGCTGGCGGTGCATCCCTAGCGCGAGGAGCCGGCGCGAGCTCGAGCGGGTGGCAGCGTCGGCCGGGCGTCCGGGAGGGAGGGGGGCTGCCGGGGTGTCCTGCGCTGCCGCAGCCTGCTGTTGCGCGACCTCTCAGGTCCTGTCTCGCTCCAGAGACTAACCCCTCCTCGACCCAACAGAACAAGCGTCTCTCAAAGGGAAAGAAGGGCATCAAGAAAAAGGTCATCGACCCTTTCACCCGCAAGGGTACGTTGCCGTCTCCCGCCGGCGCTGCTGCTGTCAGGCGCTCTCGGCCTGGCTGACCGCCCGGCCCTCCCTTGCCCTCTTGTCTCGCCTCAGAATGGTACGACATTAAGGCGCCCTCGATGTTCGAGGTCCGCAACGTCGGCAAGACCCTTGTCAACCGCTCTGCTGGTCTCAGTGCGTCCTCGACCACCTCGCGCCGCCGCCGCCGCCTCGCCGACGACGAAAGCTCGGTCTGACCTAGTCCCCCTTCTCCCCCTTCCGTCTCGCAGAGAACGCCAACGACTCCCTGAAGGGCCGGATCCTTGAGCTGTCGCTCGCCGACCTCAACAAGGACGAGGAGCAGGCGTTCCGCAACATCAAGCTCCGCGTCGACGAGATCCAGGGCAAGAACTGCCTGACCAACTTCCACGGCATGGACATCACGACCGACCGCCTGCGGTCGCTCGTCAAGAAGTGGCAGTCGCTCATCGAGGGCCAGGTCGACGTCAAGACGACCGACGGCTACCTCGTCCGCCTCTTTGCCATCGGCTTCACCAAGAAGCGCCCCGGACAGGTCAAGCGCACCACCTACGCCCAGTCCTCGCAGATCCGCGAGATCCGGGCCAAGATGGTCGAGATCATGACCCGCGAGGCTACCTCGGGCGACCTCAAGGAGTGCGTCCCGCCCCGCCTCGGCGCTCTGCTGCCTGCCTGGCCCCGGGCTGACCCCTCCCTCCTCCCTCCCTCCCTTCAGGCTCGTCCAGAAGTTCGTCCCCGAGTCGATGGGCCGTGAGATCGAGAAGGCCACCCGCGGCATCTACCCCCTTTCGAACGTCATGGTCCGCAAGGCCAAGATCCTCAAGGCGCCCCGGTACGACTCGTCGAAGCTCTTTGAGCTCCACGGCAACGTCGACGCCGAGACTGGCGAGAAGGTCGCCGGCACCAAGACGTTTACGGAGGGACCCGCGCTCGAGAGCGTGTGATCTCGATGTCTTTCTGTTTCCCGCCCTGCAAAAATCTCTCGCACCGCGCTCTTTTGTGGGGTGAACCTGGGGGGGGGGGGGAGGAGGTTGCATTCGGGCGCCGGAGGGGCAGGCAACAGTGGACCTTCGCGCTGGCAGGCAAAAGGCCAGCAGTGTGGTTTCCAGCTGCCTTCCGATCCTCTGTCTCTTGAGCCCGGGACGGGCCGTCTGCTTGGATCCCTCCTCATGTGGAGCCCGGGAGTGTAGGGGCAGCGCTCGTCGTCGAGGGGAGGCCTGCAGTCGTGCTGGTATGAGAGGACTCACGCTGTGCTTGTCGGAAAGAGTCTCGACTGAGATCGTCTCAGATGTCATACTGCTCTCCCTTGCGACTCAGCGATCGTCAGCTCTCCGGGCGATCCAAAGGCAGCAGGAGGTCGTGTGCTTCGGGCGACGGCGGATGCTGCTGCGCCAGTCGAGCGGGCAGCCGGCAACCAGCAGCCACCCCTAGCTCCGCTCACCTGGCACCCTTCACTCCTCCGACCCGACTCTTCGCCAGCCATGTCGACGACGACTGCGCCTGCTCCGACGCCCGCGGTCGATGCCCGCCGGCAGGGCTACGCCCCTATCAAGGCCGAGTGCGTGAAAGGCCGCCTGGTCGCGAGCGCGGGCATGACGTCTGACGAGCTCTCCCTCACCCCCCCTTCGCCGCCCGTGGTCACCTGCGCCGCCTCCCCTGGATGCTGCTGCTGTGACAGGTACATCATCCCTCGCCCTCAGCCGTCGGTAGCCGCTCCGGCCGCGACCGACGACGACGCGGCCGAGGGCTCGGGCAAGTCGCTCAAGCGGGCCACGCGTGAGGATGGGACCGACGCCCTCGACGAACGCGAGCTCAAGGCCCCTCGCGGCGAGAGCGGCAAGGCCAAGCGGGGCGGCGGCCAGAACAAGGGCCGCAAGTTCGCCAACCTCAAGTGCGTCGAGCGCTACTGATGAGCTGGGTGGCTTGGCTGCTGTTGCTGCTGCTGACGCTCTGGTTCGCACTCTCGGCGCGCAGGGACGACGTCCAGCTCTGCCCGAACGTCGCCAACGGCCGGCCCTGCGCGTTCGGCGACAAGTACGCATAGACAGCGAACCTACGAGGTCTACCCTCGAGCCCTACGGCCCGCTGACCTGTGCCCCGCGCCCTCTTCCAGCTGCCGCATGTCTCATTCGGTCGAGCTCTACCTCAAGAGCAAGCCCGAGGACATTGTCATCCCGACGGCAGGCGCCTACGCCGACTCTGCGCCGTTCGTGACGGCCGAGCAGCTGCTGGGCGTCCGCTGCCCGACGTACGAGGAGCTCGGCTTCTGTCCGCAGGGCTTCAAGTGCCGCTTCCTTGCCGCCCACTACAAGCGGCCGGTCGAGCCTGCGACCGTCGGCTCGCTCGAGGTCAACGAGGAGCGCAAAACGCTGGCCGAGCAGCGCAAGGGCGGGCCCAAGGGCGAGACCAACGGCCTGTCGGCAACGACGCTCAAGCAGCTCAGTCGCAAGCGGGTCAGTCCTGTCTGCTATCTTCGCCGTTGTCGCCCGACTTGGCTGACTGATCGTCGACCTGGGGCCGGTCCCTTTCGCAGTACGAGTTCCCTATCGCCAATGCGTACGTCGCGACGATGGAGGGCGCGCCGAAACCTAAGGTCCACCTTTCGGAGGAGGACATCGCCAACGGCGTCACCGAGGCCGATGTCATTGCTCAGAGCAAGACGGAGGCCGACCGGGACGCAGACGACGTCCCGCTGAAGGCGACCGAGAAGCGGCGGCTCAACTGGACGGGCAAGCCCTACCTGGTGCGTCGACGTACCGCTCGTGCCCACACATCCTTCGCTGATCCTCTCGCTCGCCTTTCTTCCTCCTCAGGCCCCCTTGACCACGACGGGTGCGTCGTTTCGACTAGCTTGCCGGCTTCGGGTAGCTGACGACGGTCGCGCTCACTTGCAGGCAACCTGCCCTTCCGGCGGCTGGCGGCGTCGCTCGGAGCCGAGATCACGTGCGGAGAGATGGCGCTGGCGTCCTCTCTGGTTTCTGGCGGCAAGGGTGAATGGGTGAGTCGGCGCAGCTCGACCTGGGATGACGGCATCGCCCGCACCGGCTGACCATCTGCGCGCCTTGGGCGACATCCAGAGCTTGACGAAGCGGCACGAGTCGGAGAAGATGTTTGGCGTCCAGATCTGTGGCTCCAAGGTGCGGCTATTCCCTTCCCGCTTGATCCCTTGCTGTCACTCGTCTGCTGACGCTTGCTCTGCCCACCTTGATCAACAGCCCGGCCAGATGGCTTCGGCCGCCGAGATTATTGCGAAAGAGTGCCCGGACGTTGACTTTGTCGACTGTAACATCGGATGCCCCATCGACCTCGGTCCGTCGCCGGCTCCATCTGACTGGCCTGCACGCGCGTGCAGTGAGCTGACGGCTTCCATTGACTTCGACGCAGTGTTCAACTCGGGCGCCGGTAGCGCGCTGATGGGCAACCCGACAAAGCTGGGCAAGATCCTGACGGGCATGTCGCGCGCGCTCGGCGAGGTCCCCATGACCGTCAAGATGGTGCGGCCCGGCGCTCTTCCTTGCTCGCCCTTGCCCTTCGTCTGTCTGACAACCTTGTCACCGCGACCTCAGCGCACCGGCATCCATGACAACAGCCCAAATGCGCACAAGCTCGTCCCTCGCTTCGTCAAGGAGTGGTCGGCTGGCGCGCTCACGATCCACGGCCGGTCGCGCCAGCAGCGCTACTCGCGCCTTGCGAACTGGCAGTACATCAAGGTGCGGCCGCTCGACTCTTTCTTGGCGGCCTTGCCGAGCTGACTGTCAGCCTGCATATCCATCAAAGAACTGCGTGGACGTTCTCCGCGAGACGGTCGAGGACGCAAACCGTTAGTCCGCGCCGTCGCTTGCTGGTCTCTTCGACTCAGGCTGACCAACGACGCGACCTGCCGTGCTTAGTGCCGCCTATCCCTGTCCGTCCTTTCAACGTCAGGCTGTCGGGAAAAAGAAAGAGACTGACTTGTGTGATGGCGTCTCCATCAGATCTTTGGCGGCGGCGACTGCTACAGCTACTCGCACTACAAGACGTCGATGGACGTCTCGGGCGTCGACGGCATCATGATTGCGCGGTCCGTCTGGCGTTCCCGTCTCCGCTTCGAGTGCGCGGACTTACCGTTCTGCTCCTTCTGCGTTTCTTCCTCTCCAAGTGGTGCCCTCATCAAGCGTCCGTCCACATCGTTTTACCCGAGTTCTCACGCCGTCGCAGCCTCGCTGACCCTGCCTGTGTCGCCCATCTACAGCCTGGATCTTCACCGAGATCCAGGAGAAGCGCGAGTGGTCGGTCCCCGGCCGTCGAAGAGCTGCATCGATCACCCATATCTTGCGCTGACGCTTCCAAACCACTCCTCGCCATTCAATTAAGGGATATTTCGGCCCGCGAGCGGCTCGACTTCATCCGACAGGTAAGTCAGGCGTCATGGCCTGTCGTCGCTCGCCGCCATTTGACCTGATCTCCGCTCGCTCCCTCTACTCCAGTACGCTGAGTTCGGCCTCGTGCGTGTTTCCGCCGTCACGAATGCGCTGCGAGCGCCTCTGAGCTAGACTCGAAATGGCACTGACGCTTCGCCCGACCTTCGCAGACCCACTGGGGCTCCGACACGCAGGGCGTCAACACGACGCGGCGCTTCCTCTGCGAGTACCTCTCGTTCACGTCCGTCGTCGTCCCCTATCTGCCTTCGTCGCTTCAATGCCGGCAACTGACGGCGCCGTCTGTCTCCAGCCACCGCTACATTCCGATCGGCCTGCTCGAGACGCAAACGGTCAACATCAACGACCGGCCGGCGCCCTACAAGGGCCGCAACGAGCTCGAGACCCTGCTTGCCTCGACCGACAGCAGGGTGCGTCGTCGACCCGAACCTGCCGCCCGCCGGCGACCGTCGTCGCTGACCAGCTCTCCTTCACTTCCGCCCTACCAGGACTGGGTCAAGCTCAGCGAGATGTTCCTCGGCCCGTCGCCGGCCGACTTTTGCTTCAACCCGAAGCACAAGAGCAACGCCTACGGTACAGAGGAGGAGTCACAAGGCTGACCGATGCTCATGCGTCAGGCAAGAGGGACGTGGGCGGCTCGAAGTGCGAGTTGCGGCGGCATCGAAGATTAGGGTGGCTAAGGAGGGAGCGTACAGATGGGGTCGGAGGGGGCGAGAGTCTCTAGTCCAAGGGGAAAGGAGGCGCGCCTCTAGGAGCGCTTCTTGAGCACCTTGGCGAGGGCAGTCTTGAGTGTACCGGCCGCCTTCTCGACCTCCTTGCGCGAGAGGGCGCTCGTCAGGCAGACCTTGATGCTCGGCCGGATCTCGAACCGCTCCTGGCCACGCAGGCGGCGGGCCCGCGTCACGAGCACGCCGTTGCGGAGCGTCTCGTCGACGACCTCCTGCAGGAGCGCTTCCTCAGACTCGATCTCGGCCATCGACGTCGGCGGCGCGCCAGCGAGCTGGATGTGGATCAGGGGCGAGAGCGGGTGGGATGGGATGTGGATAGCCTCAAGCGGGTCGAGCGTCGCCCGCAGGAGCGACATGTGGGCCTCGAGCGTCGTAAAGAGCTGCGGGCTCGACTCGAGGATCGTCAGGGCGGTCGAGGCCGTCGTGGCGAGCATCGTCGGCAAGGCGGCAGAGTAGACGTAGGCGGCCGAGTTGATGCGCTGGAAGCGACAGGCCGCAGGCCAGGGTCAGCGGGCGACGGCCAGTCGCCACAGGTCGTGGAGGTAAACACGCACCTGGTGTTCCGTGACGACCTTTGAGCCTGCGCAGAAGCCTCCACCGGCATTGAGCGTGTTGGCCATCGAGCCGATGAGCATGTCGACCTCGGTCGGCTGGAGGACCGGCCTACGTGTCAGCACGGGTCGACGGCAACAGCTGACGAGAAGGGCGCAAGACGAACCGGAACGCCCGACAGCTCGGTCAGGCCGCGGCCAGAGGCGCCGAGGGTGCCAAACGACTGGCTCTCGTCGAGGATCAGGCGGAACTTGTACTTCTTCTTGAGCTCGACCTGACAGCGGGCCAGCCGGTCGTCAGCGGATCGCCGCCTCTAGCTGCCTCACGCAAGCGCCGGCACGCACCAGCTTCTCGAGATCAGAGATCCAGCCGTCGGCCTCGAAGAGGCCCTCGGTGACGATGAAACGCCGCGTGAGCTTTCCGCCCTTGCGGTTGGCATCCCGAACGACGGTCGTCAGGGCCTGTTCGAGCGACGACATGTCCTGCGAGGGCGAGAGAGGAGTTCAAGATTAGTCAGCACCGCTGCGCGAGCTCTGCAGAGCGGGCATCCTGCGAACGCACACCGTGCTCGTAGTAGACAATCTTGGACCGTGAGACCTCGGCGCCCTTCATGATGGCAAAGTTGCAGCCACGGTCGATGACGAGGACGTCGGACCGCTTGGCAAAGGCCGGGATGACCGACGAGATGCACGAGAAGGACTGGGCGTAGATGATGGCGCTCGGCTGACCGAGGAAGGAGGCCAGGTTGCGCTCGAGCTGCTGGTGGACGTCTGACGGCGGTGGCGATAATTGCGGGTCAGCGACACAGAGGGAAGCGTCAGTGCTCGCTTGCTGCCCGCGTGACATGCGCAGGCGCCCAGGCGCCATCCTCCTCAACGAGCGAGCCATCCGACGAGCAGGCGGGACGCACCGAAGGTGCCGTAGAAGCCAGGCGGGCCGCACGAGCCGACGCCGTACTTGCGAAGCGCACCGAGCGCGCTCTCCTTCATGCGCTCGTCCTCGGCGAGGCCGGTAAAGTTGGTGCTCGCCAGGTTGAGGACCTGCTTGCTCGGGTTGGCCGCGAGCTTGACGCGCGCGCCGGTCGGGCCAAGGATGACGGGCAGCGTCTCGAGCGTGTTCTCGTCCGATGTCAGCACCGGTCGGGGAGCGACCAGCGGCTCGGGCGTCCAGTCCTCGACGAGCTCGTCAATCTCCTGCAGCGGGTCGGCAGCGGCAGCAAGGCACGGCGGTCAGTCGTCGCCCTCGATGGCAGGCGAGGCGAGTCCGTCCCCGTCGCACCTTCTCCGAGAGCTTGACAAAGTTCTTGGAAGCCTGGTCCGTCCGGGTCCGGCTGCTGAAGACGGTCCGGACCGCAAAGGCAAAGAGCAGGAGCTCAAAGACGGTCCGCCACGGGTCGTTCTGATGTGAGTTGCGGATGTAGCGCAGGAGGATGGTCGAGCCCGGGATGCTGCGAAGGCGGCAGGCAGGCGAAGCGAACAATCGATAAAGAAGGGCGCAGGTTGGGCAGCGGCGAGACGGGCAAAGCAACAGCTGTGGTCAGCAGGCACGCTTCGAAGGGTCCGGGATCAACGGCCAGACGCCAGAGGGTGGCGAGGGACCGGAGGCGACGTGTAGCAGGCGAGGCAGACGGGGGACTTACGCGTCGAAGGCCTGCTGGATGTGCTCGAGCACGAGCGTCACGAACGACAGGACGGCCTGGGGCGGCTCGCTGGCTGGCGCGGAGGCGTTCATGGTCGCTCGAGCCAAAGGGGAGGTGGTCAAGATCGACAAGGCTTGGGCTGGTGGTGGTACGGAGGCAGGGACGGCAGGCCGGCCGCCAGCCCAACCGGGATGACGGCGCCGTCGGCCGCAAGTACGCTCGCCGACCGCACGTCGCTTCTCGACTCGACCCTAGCCTGTATGCCCTCTCTTGCACGCCACGTCGCCCAACCTGCGACGACCAGGCTGCAATATGAAGATCGGACTGATATCTCTGTAGCGAGATTGCAAAGTGGTTGCGTATGAAGTGGGGGCACTGGGTACAAGGGCGGATGGTCTGTGCACGAGAGAGTCGGAGGAAGGGTCGGAAAAGAAGCAACGGGCGGGAGTCTGTACAACGAGGGAGAGAGAGAGCGTGATCGGGAGATGATGCGCGTGTGTCTGAGCGAGCGAACGAACGGCAGGAGGCGGGTGCGAGGGGTTGCAGTGGGGCAGCGAGGGAGGGACGTGCAGGAGGCAGGGAGTGAACGAAAAGGCGTCGTGGACCGGGACGGAGAGGCGGCGGGAAGGTGTCGGAAAGGGATGCCAGAGGCAAGGAGGAAGAAGGGGGAGGGGCTCGGGTCACATCTCCATGTCGTCCATGGCAAAGACGTCGTCACGCTCGCCGCTGCCCTCCTTGGCCGGCCGGCGGACCCCGTCGGCAGCCTCGCCCTCGTCCTCTTCCTCGACAACGGCATGGCGGACGCCGTGGAAACGGCCACCGGCAAGCGGGTGGGGCGACGAACCGCCGCCTCCACGACCGTGAGAGCCCGGCGCATCGTTATCATCGTCGTCGTCGTCCGGGTCGAAGGCCGCGCCGTACGAGCCGCCGCCGCGGAGCGAGCTCGACGGGTGCGGGAGGGCAGGCGAGGTCGAGTAGGGCGAGTAGGACGGCTGGGCGCCAAACGAACCCGAGAAGGACCGGCTGAGCGAGGCGGACGCAAATGACGGCGGGGGCGAGGCGGCCGCGAGCGCGCCCGGGTGGTGCGGGTGGTGGTGGCCAAAACTGCCGAGGGCCGAGTAGTGGGGCGAGTAGCTGCCGGGCGTGCCGGCGGCGCTGCTGCCGTGAAAGCTGCCAGGCGTGCCAAGACCGCCGCTGTAGCTGTGATAGCTGCCGGGCCCAAAGCTGCCAGGCGCACCGCCAAACGGAGGTTGCTGCTGCTGGCCGAACGAGGTCGGCTGGGTGAGCGGCGACGACGCCTTGGGGACGGACGATCCGAGCGCAAGGTTGCCCATAACGGCCGTCACGGAGCCGAACGAGGTCCGGCGCGTCGCCGCCAGCTGGGGCGGCGGGACGACCGGCGGTGGGTGGGGGTGGTGGCCGCCGCTGACCTTGCCGCTCCGCGTCTTGCGGGCGGCGACCGGCTGCCGGCGCGGGGCCGACGTCGAACTAGTGAGTGCCGACTGACCGGCCGGTGTCGACGCGGGAACGTCGTCCTCGCCAAAGTCCATCTCGAGGTCGCCGTCGTCATCGGCGGCCTCTTCCTCGAGCGAGCTCGGCGGACTGCTGCCGCCCTCGGCCGACGTCTCCTCTCCGCTGGCATTGCTCGCCCCGCCGGGGCTCGGGTGCCGGACGCTCTGCTGCGAGCCGAGCATCGGAAGGGGAGTACTGCCGGCGACAGAGCCCGACGTGACCGCGCCGACCATCGCTTGCTGCTGCTGCTGCTGCTGCTGCTGCTGCTGCTGCTGCTGCTGCTGCTGCTGCTGCTGCTGCTGCTGCTGCATCTGCTGCTGGGCCCGCTGCGACTGCGAGAGCGAGAGTGCGGTCCCCTGGCGCGAGATGAAGCGCGAGTCGTTGAACGAGATGCTCGGCATCGGGTGGCTCGCCGGCGAGATGGCCGCCGGCCAAAGGCTCTTGTCCTCAGGCAAGGAGCCCGGCTGGAGGTGGACGAGGATCGTTGCCGCCTCGAGCATCTGAACCTGCTGGTGCTTCGAGACGAGAAACTTCGACGACTCTTGCCACGCGGGCGAGTGCTGCCAGCGGTGCTTGACGAGACAGCTGGGGTGTCGGTAGATCTGGTCGGGGCGGCGGAGAGGGTCAGCAAGAAAGAACCGCAGTCTCCGACTGTCGTACGGAAAGAGGGGGAGACCGCACCTTCTGGCAGCTCTCGCAACGGAAGACGTTGGCGCTCCGCCGTCTGCGGCCCTTGGCGCCGTCGGCCTTGTCGTCCCCGGCCGCGCCACCCGCGCTGCCGGCCCCGGCTCGCAGGCGCTCGGCCTCCTCGCCAAGAATCTCGCCGTCCTCGCCGTCTCCCGGCTGGAGGATGACGGGCAGGTGGCTCGTCGCTGGCAGTGAGCCCGGAGCAGCCGGCCCAGGCGAGGGGGCGTCCGTCGCTCGGAAGTCGAAGAGCGTCGGCGTCGGCGGGTTGGAGCTGCAGAGAGGAATGGCAGGGGCGCGAAAGCGTCAACAACTCGGCCGCGATGCGATGTTGGCGGCTGAAGACGCACCCTTTGCGCACAAGCCGGCCGACCTCGCTCGCCCGACGGCTCATACCGAGGCTGGCCGCGCCCGGACTGCTACTGCCAGCGCCAGCAAACCCGGCGCCGCCGGCCTTCTTCTTCTCGAGCCCCGACAGCGGCCGGCTCGGGCTGCTGCCAGCGAGCGAGTCGGACGGCCGGCGGTTGCGGAGCGTGTAGGATGCAGGGAGGGAGGCGGCGCCGGCGCCTCCGGAGGGCGGCGCGGCGCTGGCATTGATTGGGATCGGCTGAGGGGCGACGACCTGCGCTGCACTCCGGGGCTGGATTGACAGTCCCAGCAGACCTGAGAGGAAGGAGGGGGAGGGCGAGTAAAAGAGGTCAGCGAGACTGACTCCCTGAGTGCCGGACCCAGCCGCGGCCTTGGGAAGGAGCTGGAGACCCCGCCGCCGGCCCTCTTTTCGGGTGCGGGGCGGCCTCCTCCGAGAGCTTTGGTCGAAGATCGTAAGAGCGAGATGGGTGGGAAAGGGGACCGACCAGACGTCACAGCCGATGAGGCCGCGGGCGAGGCCTTTGCTGCTGATGGAGGGAAGGCAGCCGAAGGCGCCGGCACGGGCGCCGGGCGTGCCGCCGACTGCGGGCCGACTCGCTGCTGTTGCTGTGGCGGCTGCTGCTGCTGCTGCTGTGGGCCGAGGGGCACGCGCGCGACAAGACAAAAGGGTAAAGGCTCAGAAGGGTCAGCGGTCGCGCCATCGTGACGGCAGCAGACGTCGTTGCTGCTTGCGGCTCCTCCCAGCTGGCGAAGGAAGGCCCGCCATCCGGCCGGTGCCAGCTCGCCCCGCACGGGTCTCGCCCCGGTGGATGCTCTCGCTCTCGGGCCGAGGACCGCCCGCCGGCCGATGGCCGATAGGCCAGAGCCCAGCAGCAGACCGTCGCTCGAACGGCTGCGACTGAAGCAAGAGGCCCGCGCTGGAATGCCGAAGCTCGGCGGGAGAGAGAAGAGAGGAGGGACGCACGACGCCGGTCATCCGGGCGGGGGGCCTGGGTCGGGGAGGGGAGCTGCCGGTCGAAAAGTGGGTCTCGCGGACGCGTGCTGCTGCTGGCGCGTCCGTGTGGGAAAGGGCGAGGAGTTTCGAAGGTCGAGGCCGGTCGCGCGCTCGATGGGCAGTAAGAGTGAGTTGGGCTGGGGAGGTGGATGCGTGCGTGTCGAGTGCTCTCTCTGTTGGCGGGGGTGTGTGGGCGGGCGTCGTGGTCGTTGGTCGGTGTGGGGGACAGACAAGCGACCCGACCTGTGTCGTCCGACTGGCCGCTTCCGACCTCGAAAGCCTCGGCCCTCTGGCTGGGCACTTTACGGCCGCGCCTGCCGAAGAGGCGTTCGTTCCCAGGCCAACCCGCCGACAACGGCGACGTCTCCCTCCGACGCTCCCATCTCCTCACCCGTGCCCGGCCAACCGGACCATGAGCAGCCCGTCCGCCCTCCAGTCTGCAGCCGTCGCTAACACGGCTGTCTCCAGCTCGGCCGCCGCTGCCGCCGGCAGCAGCCACGAGATCGACCGGCTTCGGCTCGCGCTCAACCAGCAGCCGGCCGAGCTGCACGCGCTCCTCCTCCACGACCTCCTTCAACGGCCCGCCGAACAGACGGCCGTCATCCCCAAAGATGCAGTCGACGCGCCGCTCCGGGCGGTCGAGCTCGACGGCGACGTGCGTCCTCCACCTGCGCCTGCTTTATGAGAGTGATACCTCCGCTGACCCTTCGCTCCCATCCTCCATCCCCGCTGCAGGGCCTCGTGCTGACGTTCAGTCCTCTGAGCGCGAGCGAGCCCGACCCCGTCCGGATACCCTTCGACTCCGGTCGCCGACGGCCGAGGACGGCCAGCGACATCTCGCTTGCCCTGTCGACGCTCCGCTCCTCGGCGCGCGCCGCACTCCTCACCGACGTCCCCTCGAGCCCGCGCCTGCCGGCCTTCGTCCCGCCGCCGCTGTTCCCTGAGCTCTTCATCATCCTCGTCCTGCTCGCCTTCCAGCTCGCGACCGCCCTCGCTTCGGCCACATCGCCTCTGCCTTTCCTCGTCCGGCTCGCCCTCTTCAGGGACGGCGGCTACCTGCCGGGAGGCCGGACGGCGATCCGCTACTCGTACGTCTTTCTCGTCGTCGCCCACGGGCTCGAAGCCCTCTGGTTCGACCGCAAGCTCGCGCGTAACGGGACGGTCAGCGCAAGCGACCGCCACAAGTGGGTCCTCTGGACGGTCGCGTTCGGCCTCGCACCGATGCGGCCGCACTACCTCCGCTCGCTCGAGCGTGAGCGTATCAGGCTGCTCTACGCCCGCGCGGCCGACCAGGGACTTGCCCTCGGCTCGGCCGGTGAGGCCGCCGGGAACAAGAAGACGCGCTGAGCTTTCGCATGGATGGCCCTTCGTTCTACTAGAGGGCAGCAGACATGCAATCAAGCGGCAGCGCGTGCAGCCCCGGGGGTAGTCGGCCGTGCAGGCACCGTGGGTTGACTGGACGAGTGACACCCTAGTTGGGCGCCGAGCGCAGACTGTTTGTCGTCGGCGCGGGGAGGGGAAGATTTCGGCATCAGATTGGACGTGCGGATCCCGGTCGAGGGCTTGATAAAGGGGGATGTGAGCTGAGGCGCTGTTGCTCGTAGCCTCAGAGGACCATGCTCCCAAGCCGGATCGTGCCGGGATGGGTACGAAGGGAGCCCTTGGCTGAACCCCCTTCGGACGAGCGCACTGCTTTCGCGCGGACGACAGTCGGCTTAGCCAGCACTGCGGCCGAGCTCGGCCATATCGCGCACGAGCTCGTCGAAACCGACGCCGTACCGGCCGGCAAGCTCGCGCAGCTTGCGCTCGGTCGCTGCTGCATCCCTCTGCGCAGCGTCGTCGTCCTCGCTGCCAACAGCCGCCGCCGACCGGTCGTCTTGCGCGGCGGGAGGGCCGAGCGATATGCGATGCGAGATGACCTTCTCGTACGTGTACTCTTGCAAGCCCTGAGCGACGAGGTCGGCGTGCGAGGGATGGACGGGCTCGCGGGGCGCAAGCGGCCGGCCGACGAGGGTGGGAGCTGCTGGCGGCGCAGCAGCAGCGGGAGGAGGCCTCGAGGGCTGACCGGACGAGGCGAACGGTCGGAAGACGACCAGAAGAAGAAAGAGGATCGAGACCAAAGCGGCGAGGGCGACTGGATCAAGTCGCGACGTTATCGTTAGCAGGCGGCGGGATGAGGGCAAAAGAGGAAGGCCGCATCGCGTACGGGAGACGGTCTTGGGCAGGCCGCTGTCGGCCGGGGACCAGCTGCCGGGAAAGCCAGTCTTGGCCTGCAGGCGATTGCTGGCCGTTGGCTCAATCTTGGCAATCCGTCTCCTGGTCGGCCGGCGAGCAGCCACTCCGAACGTCTCCTTGTCCGGCGAGCTCGTCCCGGTTGAAACGGCCGAGGAGGCACGCGAGCTGGCCGGTCGACCAATACGAGCTCGCGCGCGGGACGGTTCGAGTTCCAGCTCGCTCTCAATCGACTCGGGCTTGATGTCGGGCAGTCGCGTCGAGCGTAGACGCATTGGCGTCGGCATTCTGCTCAAGTAGTGAGTGGAAGGCAGGGCTGGATGCGATGGTGCGAAGGCGAGGCAGGAGGCTGACCGTCGGGAGGTGGAGGCGGGTTGACCACGCGCAGCCGACGGGACGAGCGGGACGCGCCTACGAGCGAGAGTACGGCGTGCAAGCACATGAATCGCACGACAGGACCGTCGTTTGAGCGTGCTCGAGAACGGTATGCGGCGACCGATCGGAGGCGCGGCATCCCTGGGTCGTCGTTCTCGGACGAGCGGAGGGCTGAGCCCTCAATCTTGGCCCCCTGCTGACGCAGGCGCGCAACACCAAGCCACACCGACATCCGGGCAATGCACGAGGGTGCTGAAGGTCGGAAGGCGGTGTCGACCGAGTTAGCCCGCGATCGGAGACGGCAGATCAGGTTGCGGAGGAGCTTACGAGGGAGGGCGTCCAGCTGAGGATCGAGCAAAACAGTCGGGCCATTCATGGCGCTCCTCCGTCTCCTGCCTTGCGCTTCGCGGCCCAGAGACGTGCCTTCTCCCGCCGTTGCCGCCGCTTCTCCTCCTCTTGCTCGTCCGCTGGCATCGCCGCAGCATCGGCGTCGGTCGACGGCCCTACTGTTGGCCTTTTGGCCGAGTCCGTCGTCGCTGGCGTCTCCTCCGCAGCGTCTCCGCCGCCCTCATCGTCGTCACCGTCGCCATCGTTGTCGTCGTGGTCGTCGCTGCTGCTTTCATAGCCACCCAGCAGCGACCCCATCGCGTCCGCCTTCGGTGGCGGGTTCTTGACGTCGCGCCAGGCCTTCGCATACCGACCCTTGAGGAAGTCGAAGCGGCGGTCGGCCCCGTGATTGGCGAGGATCCGCATGATCAAGAGCGACGGGTTTGGCGAGCCCGAAAGCGAGGCAGCCGTATGCTTCATGAGGGTCAGGACGACGTCCGGCGGCTGCGTGGCATGGGGTAGGGTCAGCAAAGGTCACCGGCAGCGTCACCAGAAGAGAAGCCGCAGCGCACTACTTCGTCCTCGTCGCCCCACTTGTCGCCGTCGTCCTCGGCAGGCTCAGGCTCTTCGACCGGTTCGAGCTGCGCCATACGTTTCGCTCGGAGCTCGTCCAGCCGTCGGCGCTTCTTGTGCCGCTCATACTCGTCGCCCTCGTCGCCCGAGAAGAACCAGGTGTCTTCGGCGTCCGACGGCAGAGACGACCAGTCGCTGACCGGGGAGGTCGGGCGAGAAGCTCCGGAGCTCGTCGAGGGGAGCGCGGCCAGGAGATGGAGGTGCGAAAACCTGGCCAGAAATAAGCGCCGTAGGAAGTATTGTTAGCCAGTGAACGAACGGGCGGCGAGGAAGAGGAAAGAAAGGGGGCGGAGGGCGACGGCCTCGTCGTCCTTGTGCCGATGGGTTAGTAGGCCAGCCTCTGGCAATCACCGACGCCCTGAGGACAGCAGCGAGCCCATCCTCCGTAATTGGGTGCAAGGCGCATGCGATCAGTTGCAGAGACGGGACTGACCGGTCGGTCCAGACGCCGGCGGTATCGTCTACAGCCTCTCCTCCTTCTGTCGAGCTCGAGGTGGCGCACTGGACGAGCCTGCCCTGCTTCATCTCCCCTTCTCCGCGCCGCAGTTCGAGCTGCCGTACGAGCTCCCTTTGGCCGTTCACGAGGTCGACCTCGTAGGCGGTGACGACGAAGCGGTCGAGCCGGCCAGGCTCGTCCGGTGAGGGCGAGGGACGCCGGCCGAAGGAGGCAGCGGCCGGAGCCGGGCTGAACCCGGCGACGGGCGGACGGTAGACGGGGAACGGGTCCACTTTGGCGGAGCCGCTTGGCTGCTGGAAGGACCGCTGCTGGCGAGGAAGCATCTTGTGCAGGAGGGATCGGTTGGCCGGGGCGGAGGATGCTGACGGTCGACTGCAGGAGACGAGCTGCAGGGCAGCTGCGGCCCTCGTGCGGCTGCGCGGCTCGCCCTCTCGACGGTCATCTCGACGACGGCCGCCTCTCCTTCCGGCCCGGCACTGCGAGACGCCTTCCGCGCGAGGGAAAGCCTGCGCTAGGACCGCTGACTTCAGGAATACACCGGCTGACGCCTGCCTTTTGTCGCTCTCGATGCTGAAGCAGGCTGTTGGGCGCGCGTGGGAGGACTTGAGCCTCGGCGCAGCACTAGATGATCCATGCCCCCAACCATCACTCGAGACCCGTCCGAACCCCCCCCCCCAAAGCAGACAGGCTCTGCTCCTTGGGAGCCTCACCGATGCCCTGCGCTCCTTCCGCAGCGTCGCAGGTCGACCTTGCTGAGCTCTCGAACCCCCCTCTGCCGGCCGAGCTCTGGCTGGCCATCTTTGACGGCTTCTCGTACCACGACCTTCACCGCGCGAGATCTATCAACCATGGTTTCAACCGGTGGGTCCTCGGCGGCCAGTTCGACCTCGTCCTCTTTCGAACGCCGCCTGTCGCCGACAGAGACACCTTCTTCCGTCTCCTCAAGGGCACGCCGAAGCGACGCCTCGTCCTGCACCCGATCTTCCAACATCTCAGCATCGGCGGACCATCCTTTGCCAACTGGCATATCCGGACCCATCAGGCGCATCGCTGGGGCGACGTCGCTTCGCGCCCCGATCACGTTCCGGCGCCGCAAGTCGGCCTTGCCGATCTAGCTGCCATGCAGGAGAACGCCACCTACCCGCCTGTCCTCTCGCTGGCTACGCTCGCGATGGATCTCCCCGAGTCTCGAGCCTTCACGCACATCACTTCCAAGGACCGCAGCCAGCCAGTGACGGTCGAGCGTGTCCTGCGGACTCTGGCACGCATCCTCGAGGAGCGCATCTACCTGCCCGGCGACATCCCCCGCCACAGCCTACCTTGGGTCCAGGCTTACGAGCGGTCGTCCGGCAAGATCTCGTGGCGGGGCGAGTACACGTCGCCGTTCTGGATCCTGACCGAGGCGTTTGAGCCCTGGGACGGCCGCTTTTCGGTCACGGTCGACAAGCGCACCGGCGACGTCTCGCTCATCGCCAGCGGCTTCCGGCGTGCGTCTCGTCCTCGTCTGCGTCTGTCCTGCGCTCGGAGCTGACCCCAAGCCTGCGATGCTTGACAGTCCAACGCAACCCGGACGACGACTGGCGGCGCTGAAGGCCTCGAGCAAATCCTGGCGTCTCGTCGCGCGAACGCCTACTTCGCGTCGGCTAGCTGCGACCATCCTCGCACAGCGCAGGGTCGCAGGACCGGGGATGACGACGACGACGACGTGTGTGCCCCTCCAAATCCATACTTGATGCTGCCTCCCGATCATGTAAATGCGGCCGCCCCGGGATAACGTCAGCAGCAGCCCCGGCATCGGCGACTCAGCGCGGCGGCGGCGGCGGCGGCGGCAGCCTCCACCTCGCCCTGCCAGCATCGCAGGCCCATCGCTCCCTCTTTCACCCACCCCTTCCCTCCTCATTCCATCAGATCGTCCAGCTAGCCCTCTCAGCTAGCTCTCTCGCCAGCCTACCGTCCCTTAGCCTTCCCCAAAGCCGCCTTCCCGCGCACCACTGCCCACCACGGGTTCCGTCCTCTCCACCCGCCAGCCGCCCAGCCCCGCCGCCATGTCCGCCATCAAGCAGACGGTTGACCAGATGATCAAGGATAACGGGATCGTTTGTGTCAGCAAGAGCTACTGCCCTTATTGCAAGAAGGCCAAGGCGCTCCTCAACAGCCTCTCGCTGCCCGCCGGGATGCAGATCAAGGTGATCGAGTGCGTCGTCTCTCTTGCTTGGAAGGCCGCCCTGAGAGCTCAAGCTGACTCTTTTGAGAGAACTCCTCCGTTCCAGGCTCGACCAGATGGACGAGGGCGCCGACATCCAGGCCTACCTTGCCGAGAAGACTGGCCAGCGGACCGTGCCCAACATCTTCATCAAGGGCCAGGTGCGTCGACCGACCCGCCAAGCCTACAAGTGCGCTAGCCGGGCCATTCGCTGACCCGCCCCTGCCTCGACCGCCGCAGCACGTCGGCGGCTCCGATGACCTCGCCTCGGCCCACTCGTCGGGCAAGCTCGCCAAGCTCATCGAGGCCTAATGCCGGCTGCCGGCTACGCGGCCGAGCGGGCCCCCCAGCCTCTCTCGCGCTGTTGACCTGATCTCATGCTGTATTCATCCCTGGCTCGGTGACGGAAAAGACGGCCGCTCGCGGGCCGGGACCTGGCACTTGGGGCTGCTATTAACTCGCTCGGTAGAAGGGCTGACGGGCGGCTCAGACTGGCATCTATTCGCTGCCCTCGTTGGCGGCGGTCTCGCGATGGCCCCAGGGCTGGTAGGAGCGCACTCTGGAAGACGGAAGCGTGATTGGGTCAGTGCCGTACGCGTCGACAGCGGCTGAAGAGGGGAGCGGGCCGACTTTGAAAAGTAAAAAGGACCCTGGTTGAGCAGCTTGATCGGGAGCTCCTCGCCCGTCGCCTTGTTGATCGAGAAGTAGTCGATCAGGTTGAGCTTGTTCCACCTGCAGGAACGGAGGCGCGGGTCAGAGGCTGAAGCAAGAGTGACGCAGCGTCCAAAGCCGAAGCAGCCGTCAACTGACCTGCCACGGCTCGTGCTGCCGAGCCCGAGCACCATCTCGAAGTCATACTTGCGGCCCTTGGCCTTGGCCGCCGCCCGGCGTTTAGCCTCGCGCGGATGCAGCTTGGGGTCGAACGCTGCGTCCTCGAGCGGCTCGGGGTCGCCGAGGTCGGTGACGTCGATGAGCGCCTGCTGCTCCGGATTGTCAGACGACGAGCGCTCGGCCATCGACCACCGGCCATGGTGCAGGCCCTTCATCCGCAAGGTCGGCGTCAGAAGCGGGACGAGGACCGAAGGGCTGCAGCAGAGAGGCGGTCGCCGAGGGAGAAGGTGATGTCAGCAGAGCTGGACGTTGTGCGATTAGGATTGGCAGGGAGGGCCGCACTGCTCAGTCGAGAGGAGTGAGAGCATCGTCCCATCGGCGAGAAAGCGGATGAGGCGGTGATAGGTGACTGCAAGGGCAATATTGGTCAGGTCGCGGCTTCCGGGGAGTGAGGGACGCAGAGACGGGGCTGACTCATGTGCACCGGATCATTCCAGAGCGTCTCTGAGGACCCGACCCGGACGTCTGCGGAGAATGTGCAGTGGGTCAGAGCTTCGTGTCCGTGACTGAAGATCAGCCAAGAGCGAGGTCGGGACAGACAGTGCACGACCGAGATGTAGAGGCCGTCCATGCGGACGCGCGGCAGGTGCAGGAGCATGTCGCGGTGGTCGCCGCCAAAGGCCTTGACGGCAGTCGCCGTCCTGTAGTCCGGAGAGACGACGAACGGCGGCTGATAGGCGAGCTCACAAAGGTGCCTGGCGAGAGAGCGCACACGAGGATCGTCAGCGCCGGGCCGACGATCGGTATCATTCGAGTGTGGGGCGCGTCACGCACTTCCATACGCCCTGCTCGACCGACAGCAGGAAGGCCTTTTTGCAGGTCTGCGCGAAGCGGCCGATGCCGGCCATGTCTCCCAGCTCGCCGAGCTTGCCGAGAATGACGACGAGCACCTCGTCTGGGATGCCTGCGAGCGGGGCCGGCTCATTCTCCTCCTCGGGCTCGAAGTGAGCGCCGCCCTCGGCGAGGATGGCGTTGTGGATCTCGGCGCCGCCATGGATGAGCGACGACCGGTGCGGCGTGTCGGATGCCGAGGTGGAAAGCTCCGCAAAGTTGTAATCAGGCCCGACGTGGTACTGGCGCTGGAAGCGGAACGCCAGGTCGTCGATGGCTGCGTCATCGCTTGAGGGTCCTGCTGGGTCGTCCGGCGCGGGTCCGTCATGGCGAAGGACGCCGCCCTTGTCGCCGCCGCCGCCGCCGCCATTCAGACGCTGGTACGCCCTGTCGACCTGGTCGTCGAGCCTGAACGCCTTGGCGTACATATTGACGGCGAGCGAGAGCTGGTGGGCGTGCTCGGCCTCGATTCCGGCGGCGTAGTATGTCAGCGCGGCATCGAGCCCCTCCTCTGCTGTCGGCGGGGTTGGCGCGAGCGCGAGCGGCCTGTATGGCGCATGCACCGGCGAGCGGACCGAGGGTAGATCGGAGGTCGCGCTCTTGGGCGAGCGGACGGAGGGCAGCGACGAGGTCGCACTCTCGGGCGAGGCAGCGGGCGAGCCGGCCAGCTCCGACTTGACTGAGCGGGGCGACGCCGGGCCTTCCCGCCAGGCCCGCTCTGGAGACCGCGCGACTCCCGACAGCCGCCTGCGAGCAACAGGAGGAGGCGACCCAGCAGCCGCCGCTGGCTCCGAAGGACCTTCGTGCGACAACGACGGCCCAGCGGTGGTCGTCGGTCGGCCGAGGGCCATCGCACCAGCGACCGATCGGCTGCCGCCGGTGCGAGCACCCTGGACCTCAATCTGCCACTGCCTGCGACACGCGGGGGTTCAGCGGGGGGTCGGGAACGGGCAGACCGCAAGAAGGGACGGACCTCCTGAAGATCTCGAGCTCCTCTTCCGGTATCGGCTCGGCCATCGCTAGTTGAGAGGGAGGTGGTTGGGCGTTCGAGGGGCGAGTCGTGACGACTTCGTCCCAGGAGCAAGGGTGGAGGGCGTGTGCCAACCCTAGGTCCCCAGACGAGGCCGGTCGGGCAGGCCAGACGGGCTCGGTCGTCGGTCGTCAAACCCTGGCCTCCATCCCTTCCTCCCCTCTCCCTGCTCCCCAGTCTCCCGTGCTCTCCTTCCCGGTCGCCTGCCCAGATGGGACGCAAGCATTCGCGCAACTCGCGTAAGACGATGAGCCGATGAGACGGCTAGATCACCTGGCCGCCAGGAACTGAACTCGCGCGTCCGCGTTCACGACCCGACCTCGACCCGACCTCCCTCCCAGACTCCAGTCCGTTCTTCAGCCACCATGAGCGCAATGCGCTGAGCTACGGCTCCAAGAAGCAGCGCCTTGGGGCCGAGTCGTACCGCAAGTTTGATGCCTGCATGCTCTGCAGTGAGTGCCGGCGCGATGCAAAGCTCCGTCCGCAGACCGTGAGCTGATCGCTACGCCCCCCCTCCCCTTTGACGCTGCCTTGCGTCCAGACTCGACGGTCCGGTCGCCCTGCGCCTGTCCCGACGGTCACATCTACTGCAGGGTGTGTATCTGTGCTCGCGTCTGCTGGCCGACTCTGCTGCGCTCGCTGACGGCCCTCACTTGCGGTAACTCGTGGCGCAGGAGTGCATCCTCGAGGCGATCCTGACGCAGAAGAAGCTCATCAAGGCCCAAGAGCTCGCCGTCGCCCGCCGAGGCGAGGAGGAGAAGGCCGAGCAGGAGAAGGCCCGGCAGGAGGCTCGCGAGCGGGTGCTCGCCGACTTTGAGAAGTCGCAGAGCGGCCTCGGTGCCCGCAAGCCCAAGGCGGGCTCGTCGTCGACGGCGGCCACCGCCGAGGGCTCGGCCGAGCGCGATGATGCCGAGGAGGCTGGAGGTGCGACCTGCCTGCCTTCTTCGCTGGACCGCTCGTACCCCGGGCGTCCGCTGACCTTGCCCTCTATCCCATCTCCGGCGTCCAGACCGCGGCCAGAAGCGCAAGTTTGAGTTTGACATGAGCGAGCTCGATCAGATGGCGACCGCCGCCGAGGACGCGGCGCTCGCCGAGATCGAACAGGAGCAGGAGCTCAAGCGCAAGAACCGCAAGCTGCCGTCCTTCTGGCTGCCCTCGCTGACGCCCCAGGCCGGGCCGGCCAAGGTCAAGGAGGTCAAGCTCGAGACGATGTGCCAGGCGTCGGAGCACCCGCACCCTCTCAAGTCGGTCCTCCTTCTCTCCCACTGCCAATGGTCCTTCGCTTGCGGTGCTAACTGGCACCTCCTTGGCCCCTCCGCCTCAGGCTCAAGAACCTCATCGACGTCAAATTCACGCCCCTGCCGCTCAGCGCCGACTCGACCACGGCCGGCAGCTCCAACCCGACGGCGTCCATGTGCCCGAGCTGCTCCAAGGAGCTCACCAACTCTGCCGTCTCGGTCCTGATCAAGGTCAGTCTCGTCGTCGCTGCCGGCGCCGGGTAGGAACGTCTGCTGAAGTGCCAGCTCCTTCGTCCTTGCAGGTCTGCGGCCACGTGGTCTGCAAGACGTGCGTCGACAAGATTGTCAAGCCGGGCAAGCAGTGCGTCGCATGCGATGCAACCGTCAAGGAGAAGGACGTCGTCGAGCTCCAGCGGGACGGCACGGGCTACGCCGCCGCCGGCAAGGCCGAGGCGGTCAAGGTGCGTCGCGCTGACGAACTCCAGTTGCTCCCCGATTCTCCCATGCTGACGCGCGATCCGTCCATCGCCCATCCCTGTCGTAGGCCGGGACGGCGTTCCAGTAGAGCCGCACGATCTGGCACCAGGTGTTCCTTCGAAGGCCGTCGTCTCTGGCGTCGGTCTCTGACTTGCTTGCTCGCGCCTCTTCCGGTCGCTTTCGGGCCCGGCAGGCGAGAGGCGCCTTTTGGCGGCGGCCGGCCCGCCAAACAATCAGAGCCTGCCCGCGCGCCGCCCATCTCGCAGACGCGCAGAATCGTGCGGGGTGCGCAGCTACCGCCGACCTGCTTGCCTGCCTACCTGCTTCCCTCCCCTAGCGCGAGAGGCCGCCTACGAGCGGGCGTCGCGTGTTGTACGAAGTCGTGCTGCGATTGTCATGTATCCCTTCTCCTGCTTCTTCATCGTGCGCCCTCTCGCGGCCTGCCAGTCGGGAGAGAGTTGCGGGGACCGGCCGCGGTCAGCCAGGACAAGGCCGGTCGCGCGGCGCGCGCGCCAGCAGCGTGCTGCCTGCCCGAAGCTAGCAAGGCGTCCCTCCCTCCGACGGCCTCTCTCTCGCCTCTTTCCCGTGTCTTCGCTCTCGCCTAGGCACCTCTTGCCTGCCTCGCCCATCTCTCTCCGCGCCCACCTGCGCCTCTCCCGCTGCCCGCTCGTCCGCCGCCGGCCCCCGCCAACACACATACACGCGGTGACAGGCCCAGACTACAAATCCGGCTCCTCTCTCGCCCGTCCCGCGCGCGTCTCTCGCCGATCCCTCCAGGCCGACCCGGCCGCCCACCCTCACCTTTTCGTCCAGACATCTCTCAGCCGACATCCCCTTGGCTGGCTGAGATCTCTCGCGAAGCCGCTCGTTTCCAACCCTCCTGCTGTCGGATTGGTTCCGGTGCGTCGCCGGCGACCTCCCCGCTCTCCGGCCGTCGCGCGCGGCCTCGGCTGATCTCCCGGCTCCTCTTGACCGCTCCCGGCCGCTCGACCAGTCCGCCCCTACCTTTGTGAGGCGCTCGTCTGCACCTCGGATGGCTGCCCGGACGACTCAGAAGCTGATTCCGGCCGTCCTCCCCCCTTGCTGCTGCGCAGGACCTTGCGACCTTCGCGCTCCCTCCTTTGAGCGATCATGGCAGCGCTCGGAGGGCTCCGAGGCGACGGCGCGGCGGCAGCATCTCTCCAGCCGTCGGCCGCCCAGGACGACAGCGGGGCGGCCTTCCAGGATCACATCCTGCTCGTCCTCTCCAGCCTGTCGGCGACCGTCTCCCCTTCGGCTAGCCTCTCGGCCCCGCTGCTGGCGACGCCGGTCCCAGTGGTCCCCGCCTTCCAAGGGCCAGGGGCGTCCTCTAAGACCGAAGCGATCCTCGGCGAGCTCCAGCTCCTGGCGCTCCGGCTGCACGACTCTGAGCAGCGCGAACGCGTCGCGCAAGCCAAGCTGGTCGCCGCGCTGAATTCGCTGCCGAACGGCACGGCGCTCACGACGGGCGAGGGCGTCCTGCTCACGCCGGACGCGACGCCGCCGCTGGTGATGGGCGGCGACGACTCGGCCGCCCGCCAGCAGTCGGTGTCGAACCGGCTCAAGTCGTCGCCGACGTACCCCCTCCCGGCGCCGCCTTTTAGCCCAGCGGCCGGCGGCGGCTCGATCCTAACGTCTGGCAACATCAACATGTACGAGAGCGGTCTGGGCCCGACCGAGGAGCTGCGGCTCCTCCGCGCGCAGGTGCAGGACATCGCGCGCGTCTGCAAGGTCCGTCCAGCCTTGGCGTAGGCCTTCGCGGCCTGTCATGATAAGCGTACCTTCTTGCTGACATGTCACCCTGCGGATCGTTTCTCCACAGGCTGTGAGTTTAGCATCGCGTATTGAACCCGGGATCGATGGGTGGAGGGCCCGGCGCTGACCAAAGGGACTGCGCACCGATCTCTAGGTTGCTGCCGGAGATCTGACGCAGAAGATCATCGTCCCCGTCGAGGGCGTCGTCATGATCGAGCTCAAGGACATTATCAACACCATGTGCGTCGCCTGCTCCATGGCGGGCCGGAGACTCTCCAGTCGGTGCTGATGCTGCTGCGCGCCGGCCGCCTTCCTTGCGACAAGGGTCGACCACCTCTCGCTCTTTGCCGGGGAGGTCGAGCGCGTCAGTCTGGAGGTAGGCACCGAGGGCAAGCTGGGCGGTCAGGTGCGCCTTCTTCTCCCTGCTCGCTTTGTATCACGCTCCACCTCCCGCTGACCTCGGCGCGCTCCCCAGGCTGTCGTCGAGGGCGTCCAGGGTACCTGGCGCGATCTCACCGCTGTCGTCAACGTGAGCCGCAGAACAACTTCCTTGTCTCTCGACACGTGTGCAGAGGCCTGACATGCTCGCTCGCTGCCGCAGAAACTTGCCGCCAACCTGACGAGCCAGGTTCGGGCCATCGCCAAGGTTACTAAGGTGCGCCAACCGTGCCGACGATGAACGCCCCTGTATGGAGCGTCGCTGATCGTCTCATTGCCCACCCTTCCCTGCGCAGGCTGTCGCCGTCGGCGACCTGTCGCAGACAATCGATGTCGAGGCCAAGGGCGAGATTCTCGAGCTCAAGGTCACGGTCAACGACATGGTGCTACAACTGCGGACGCTGGCCGACGAGGTCTCGAGGGTCTCGCTCGAGGTCGGTTCACAAGGCAAGCTGGGCGGCCAGGCCGTCGTCGAAGGCGTCGAGGGCGTCTGGAAGGAGATGACCCAGAACGTTAGTGCCTCCGACACTGATCGAAGGCTACCGGTAGCGTCGACTGATTCCTGACCTGCCTTCTTCATGCTTCCGACTCCAGGTCAACCAGATGTGTATGAACCTGACGGACCAGGTCCGGTCGATCGCGGCCGTCACGACGGCTGTCGCCAGGGTGAGTCGTCCTTACTTAGATCGCGCGAGCAATATCTCGCTGCTAACTGAGTGGCGTCCGGCTCCTGTACCTCGCAGGGCAATTTGAACCTGACGATTGATATCAAAGTCGAGGGCGAGATGGCGACGCTCAAGGAGACGGTCAACTCGGTGAGACGGACCGACATGTTAACCGCAAGACGAAGCAGTAGCAGAGGACTGATCGCTGCTCGTCTACCTCGCCATTCGGCAGATGGTCGCGCAGCTTACAACCTTTGCCAGAGAGGTCACACGAGTCGCGCTCGAGGTCGGCACCTATGGCCAGCTCGGCGGCCAGGCTGTCGTCGAGGGTGTCGAGGGGACGTGGGCGGACCTGACAACCAACGTCAACGTGCGTCGCCCGCCGTCCTGCCTGTTGCGGCTTACAAAGCTGTCGCTGACGATCTTCTGCGCACATCGACTGCAGAAAATGGCGGCCAACTTGACGAATCAGGTCCGAGAGATTGCCCACGTCGTACGTCGGCAGGCTGATCGTCTTGGACGCGGCTGAGCGCGACTGACCTCGGCGTTGCGCCCCCGTCTCACCGCAGACCAAGTCTGTCGCCCGCGGGAACCTGTCAAACAGTGTCACGGTCGACGTCCAGGGCGAGATGCTCGACCTCAAGGTCACCGGTGCGTCTTGCGATCGTCGAGCGTCTGTCGGGGGCGCTTCATGGCTGACGGACCATCCCCCTCTCCGTCGGATCAAGTCAACGAGATGGTCCAGCAACTCACAACGCTGGCCAACGAGGTCACGCGCGTCTCGCTTGAGGTCGGCACCGAGGGAAAGCTCGGTGGGCAGGTGCGTCGCCGCAGCCGACCCATCTCCCCGGTCTTGGTCCCCGCTGATTACATCCCGCTCCCTCCTCTGACAGGCGATGGTCATGAACGTCGAGGGCGTCTGGAAAGACCTGACGGACAACGTCAACTTGATGGCTTCAAATCTGACGACGCAGGTCCGGTCGATCGCCGTCGTGTCAGTACTTCTGCATGTCCCTGTCTGCTAAGCTTCTGACTTAGACGCTCACCCTTCGCAAACGCCCTTGCCAGCACGACGGCCGTCGCCCGCGGCGATCTCTCCAAGACCATTGACGTCAACGCCCAGGGCGAAATTTTGCAGCTGAAGGACACGGTTAACGACATGGTCAAGTCTCTGAACGACTTTTCGTCCGAGGTCACCCGCGTCGCCAAAGAGGTCGGCACCTTTGGCGAGCTCGGCGGCCAAGCCGTCGTCGAGAACGTCGAAGGTGTCTGGAAGGACCTAACCGACAACGTCAACCTCATGGCCTCGAACCTCACCACCCAGGTCAGGTCGATCGCCGTCGTCACGACCGCAGTCGCCAGGGGCGACCTCTCGCAGACCATCGACGTCGACGCCCAAGGCGAGATTCTCCAGCTCAAGGACACCGTCAACGACATGGTCAACTCGCTCAACAACTTTAGCTCGGAGGTGACGCGCGTCGCCAAAGAAGTCGGCACGTACGGCAGCCTCGGCGGGCAGGCGCTCGTGATGAACGTCGAGGGCGTCTGGAAGGATCTCACCGACAACGTCAACCTGATGGCGTCCAACCTGACGACGCAGGTGCGCTCGATCGCGGTCGTCACGACGGCCGTCGCTCGGGGCGACCTGTCCAAGACGATCGACGTCGATGCACAGGGCGAGATTCTCCAGCTAAAGGTGCGCTCGATCTTCCACATGTCGGGGCTTCCAGGGACGCCTGCTGAAGCTCCCGCTCGCCTTCCACTCTGCGCTCAGGACACGGTCAACGACATGGTCAACTCGCTCAACAACTTCTCGTCCGAGGTCTCGCGTGTCGCTAAGGAGGTCGGCACCTATGGCCAGCTCGGTGGCCAGGCCCAGGTCGACGGCGTCAGCGGCGTCTGGAAGGACCTGACCGACAACGTCAATGTCATGGCCGCCAACCTGACAGTCCAGGTCCGGACGATCGCTCACGCAACGACGGCCGTCGCCCGGGGCGACCTGACCAAGAAGGTGCTCGACGTCGCCGTCCAGGGCGAGATCCTCGATCTCGTCAACACGATCAACGGCATGATCGACTCGCTCGCCATCTTTGCGTCCGAGGTCATCTTTGTCGCCCGTCAGGTCGGCACCGAGGGCAAGCTTGGTGTCCAGGCCAAGGTCCAGAACGTCGAGGGCACGTGGCAGGAGATTACGTTCGTCGGCTCCTTCCGCCTACAGCGGCCTCTCTGTCACACGCGCTGACTACCTCTCGTCAAACGACAGGTCGAACGTCAACACGATGGCTCAGAATCTGACATCGCAGGTCCGCGCCTTTGCGCAGATTGCGGCGACGGCGACCGAGGGCGAGTACACCGAGTTCATCACGGTCGAGGCCAGCGGCGAGATGGACTCGCTCAAGTCGACCATCAACCAGATGGTCTTCAACCTTCGCGAGAGCATCCGCAATAACACCTCGGCGCGGATCGCGGCCGAGCTCGCGAACCGTTCCAAGTCCGAATTCCTCGCAAACATGTCGCACGAAATTCGGACGCCGATGAACGGCATCATCGGCATGACGGTCCTGACGCTCGAGAGCGAGCTCACACGCCAGCAGCGCGAGAACCTCATGATCGTCTCGACGCTCGCCACCTCGCTCCTGACCATCATCGATGACATCCTCGACATCTCCAAGAGTGCGTGCCCTCTCCGATCCTCTCCTCCGTCAGAGACCAGCTAACCTCCGAACGCCCGCACCAGTCGAGGCCGGCCGCATGACAATGGAGGAGACGCCGTTTTCGCTCCGCGCCTCGGTCTTCTCGGTCCTGAAGACGCTTTGCGTCAAGGTACGTCGCTCGCTCCTGAGGCTCCGGTCAGGCAGCGAGTTCTGTCGCGCACTGCTGACGAGCATTGTATCCGGCTGCACCATGACAGGCCGCTCAGAACAAGCTCGACCTCATCTACGACGTCGACCCGCGCATCCCGGACCACCTGATTGGCGACCCCTTCCGATTGAAGCAGATTATCACGAACCTCGTCGGCAATGCCGTCAAGGTGCGTGCGGCTGCATCAGGTCAAGGGGCAGATTTTCACACCCATCGTGCTGACGCCTGTCGAGCTCCCTTGTTCATCGACGCAGTTCACCTCGCAAGGTCAGGTTGCACTGACTGCGCGTCTCGTCGACGTCGAGGACGGCGTCGCCGAGGTTGTCTTTTGCGTTGCCGACACGGGCATCGGCATCAAGCCGGATAAGCTCGACCTCATCTTCGACACGTTTGCGCAGGCGGACGGATCGACGACGAGGGTCAGTACCCGTAAGGTCTTTTCTGCTGCCTGCTGCGCGTGCTGACTTTCTCTGGCCCCCTTCCAGAAATATGGTGGAACCGGTCTCGGCTTGTCGATATCCCGCAAGCTCGTCGCGCTGATGAACGGCCGGCTGTGGGTCAACAGTGACGTGCGTTCCCCTTGCCGTCGGGTGCTACAGACTTAACGCGATTGCTAACCGAATTGAACTGTCGCCTGATTGTCGTTCAGTACGGCCGCGGGTCTCAATTCTTCTTCGTGAGTGCCCGCCGCGGCATGCTGCGCGCGACGACCGATGCTGACGCTGCCCCTTGCGTCGTGCTAACAGACGACCAAAGCCGAGGTCACCGAGATGCCGGCGAGCACGGTCATGGACAAGATGGCTCCGTGAGTGACTCGGCCGTGAAGGGGCTCGTTGAATCAAAGGTTGACAGGCTCGGTCGACCCGCGCAGCTTTGCCGGCCGTTCGGTCCTGTTTGTCGACACGCTGGGCGATACGACCAACATCCCGCAGGTGATCGAGCAGCTGCATCTCAAACCGATCGTCATTCCCAACGTCGAGGCTGTCTGGTCGACACCCAAGTCGGCCGACACCAAGCTTCCCTTTGACACCGTCATTGTCGACAACCTCAAGGACGTGCGTACTCCCTTTTCGTCCCGCTTGCACCTCGTCGACTCACCGTCTCCTTCCCTGCCCGTCTCAGGCCGAAAAGCTGCGCGAGATCGAGCACCTGCGCTACATCCCCATCGTCCTGCTCGCTCCGGTGCGTCCCTCTTGAGTGAAGTAGCTCTACGCCGCGACCACACGCGCTGACGGCCAATCTCAAATTTACAGACGGTCAAATCCAAGGAGCCGCTTCCACCGTTCATCCACCTGACAGACAACCGTCGGCGCCTCCTCAACCTTGCAACTTCTGCGGACGAGGTCCTTCCACCGATTCCGGTCAAGAGCTGCCTTGACATGGGCGTAACGTCGTACTGCACGACCCCGACATCCCTCCAGGAGCTGTACGTCGGCCAGTCTCTGCGTCGAAGAGCACGACTGCAGCTGACCGGCTATTGCTCCCCTCAGCTCTGGCGCGCTCCTTCCGGCTCTCGAATCGCACACCGCGCTGCCAACCGACCAGTCCAAGGAGATCCAGCTCGACATCCTTCTCGCTGAGGACAACAAGGTGAATCAAAAGCTCGCCGTCCGGCTGCTCGAAAACTGCGGCCACTCGGTCGAGATCGCCGACAATGGTCAGATCGCGGTCGACCTGTTCAAGGCGCGCAACAAGGCCGGCCATCCGTACGACATCATCCTGGTGCGTTTCGCGTCCCCTCGTGCCCCAGAACGTTCCTCTACGCCTGCTGACGCTTACGTCTCGCCCAACGTCCATTGCAGATGGATGTCTCGATGCCGATCATGGGCGGCACCGAGGCGACGCGCCTCATCCGCGAGACCGAGGAGAGCGAGCGCCGGCCGCGGATACCGATCGTCGCCCTCACGGCCCATGCGATGCTGGGCGACCGCGAGAAGTGTCTCGAAGCAGGCATGGTGCGTCAAAGCGTCCCGAGTCAACTGGCGAGGTGTCGGAGCTGACCGAGCCATTCCTGTTGCCTCCTCTCAGGATGAGTACGTCACCAAACCTCGTAGGTCCCCCTGTGCTCGCGGCCGTGCAGTAGACCAGCACAGCCTACTGACTCGCCGATCGCTTCTCGCAGTGAAACGGAACGACCTGCTCGCCACCGTGGCCAAGGTCATGACCTCGAGCCAGCGCATCACCGAGATCAAGTAAGAGGGACGGCCGGCCGTCCCTCTCGATCCTCCTCCTCCAGATCTTCCGGCGCCCGGCGCCCTAACGCCCCCATCAACCTCACGCCTCACGACCACCTCTTCACTTGAGCCTTCGCACCAGCGGTCTCGTCTTGTAATCTAACCCTGCATTCGTCGCTGTCGCTGCTGCTGCATGCTGCCGCTGCATCGCCACCGACCTCTGCCTGCCTGCCACATCCCCGCTCGCCCACGCTGGGCGGTTCGGGCCCTTGCTTTGCCTTGTACAACTGCCGGATGACTATGCCGGCTCTTTCAGACATGCGCGCGTGGTTGGACAGGATCTAGGATCTATTGCAGAATGTCTACGGCCAGAGCTGGCCCAGGACTCTCCATGCGCTTGCGAGCAGCGGTCGCAAGCTTGGCAGCAGTGGCGCGGAAGCTGCGACGCACGTGTCCTTGGTGCGAAAGAGCTCCAGGATGGCTGCTCGGACAAGAGGAAAGATCAGCTGGCCACGCTGTCGGACGAAACACACTTGGTCCGACGCACCGAAAAAGTTGAAGCAGATGGCGGCAACGATCGAGCCGTGCCAGATCTGATGCGAGGCGCCAAAGTAGTCGAACGCGCCTGGCCAACGCCGCTCGGGAAAGTGCTCGGCGTAGACTGCGGATGGACAAGCACGGTCAGATCAAGGACTCGCGAGCGAGAAACACGAATCAACGCACAGCTTAGACCGAAGATGTAAGACAGGAGCATGGGGGCGAGCGGCTTCGCGAACTGGCCCGCTGCCAGAAGACCCTTCTGGAAGGAGAGCTGCGTGAGCGGCCCGACGGCCGAGCCCGCCATGCAGACAAAGAAGAGGATGCGCCAGCCCTAGCGGTGCGGTACGACGGGCTCGTCAGCTCCAGAGTAAGGGGAGTTCAGCAGACAGGAACGGGTCGCACCTTGTTCTCGCGCTCGTTGAACCACGCCATGAACGGCAGAGTGGAGCCGGCGATCTGTGCATGAACAGCAGACGGTCAGAGGCTGAGATCCGCCGCAGCCGTGGGCCCGCACGCACCGCTACGCCGAGGTTGAGTGCGGTATAGAGCACGAGGGATGTCGGCTGGCAATAGAAGGCAAAGTACTGGGGATGGCGAAAACAGGGCGGTGAGCAGACGCGCCAGACTGGCGGCACTTGATGTAGGAAGGACGCACCACAAAAGCGTTCACGCTGGCCGCGATGAGCCATGCGATGCCGAGGTAGTCCTGGAGGCGCAAGCCGCGGGAGCGGTCAGTGCCGCCGTCGATCATGCATGAGAAGCCTCGGTTGACGTACGACGCAAGCGAACGTGATGAAGTACTTCTTGGTCGCGCAGCCAGCGAAAAGATGCCAGAGCGATGAGCAGAAGAGGCACTGGAGGGGAAGTGGAAGTGGACGACGTCAGCCTCAAGAACCGGCGGGCAGTTGCCGACCACGGCTGGACAAACCTTGAAAGCGGCGAGCAGGAATGAGCAGAGGATGATCGAGTCCATCGTCGACGGTCCCTCTTGACCGGCGGCAGGGACGAAGGGGGAGGTATATAAGAAGAATGGAATAGACGACAGGACGACAAAGGATGAGATGAGGTGCGAGTGGATGTTGACTGCGCAGTGAGGCATGCAGAAGGAGAGAGAGAGTCAGCATGCTGCTCATCTGCAAGCAGATACAACGTTGCCCACCTGTCTCGTTGTGCAGGCAAAAGAGCGAGCTCAGCAGCTTGGGCCACTCCTGGACGGTGATGAAGCTGCAGCCGGTCCGTTGGATTGCATGCGTCAGCGCACATGCTAGGCACGCAAGAAGCCGAGTCGAGCATGGGCGCGCACCGGTACCCCTTGACGACGTATTCGTTGTTCTGCCAGAGCGTGGGCAGGTCGTCATACTGAATGAGACCGCCGGGTGCTGTCTGGGCTTTCCGGAGCGCATCCTCCACGGTCGGCGCTCGCTGCTCGATGACCTTGAGGACGACTTCCTCGTCGCCGCTCGACTCCTCCCCGCCAACGCCGCCGCCCTCGCGTCGCGCCTTTGCTCGTCGCTCTGTCATGAGCACGCGCTCGAACGCCGGGTGGCGCCGGGGCGTTCGGTTCGGGAAGACGGGGAAGCCGCCGAGCCGTCCGAGGCCCAGGTCGGCAGCCTCGGCAGCCTTGTCCGAAACGTCGGGTAGGATCGAGTCGAGCAGCGCGAGGATCTGCTGCGAGCCCATCCCGAGCGGTGATGTCGGATGAAGGCTGAGGTCTGGAATCTTCCCGGTAAAGGACGTCGAGCGCGGCATGCTCGGGAGCGAGGCGTGCACCTGGTGCAGGCGCGAGGGCAGGCCGGCGAGAAACTTCTCGAGCGGCTCGCGCACTGGTGGCAGGCTCGCCGCGTGCAAGTTGGCCATCGACGGCAGCCGCGGGAGGTGGGTCGTGATGTCCTCGCGGAGGTTTGATATGAGCGACAGCAGGTGGTCTGGCGTGAGCGAGTGGATCGACGACGTCGACGACGACCGGTTGTGCTGGGGCGGCGGGCCGGGTGAGTCGGCTGAGGCCGGACCGGTCGCGAGCGCTGCGGCTGCGGTTCCTGCGGCCTCGGCCTTGACGTCGTCGCTCTGCGGCTTCGCGTCGGCTGCATGGCGGGCGTCGATCACGATGTAGTCGAGCGTCGACGAACTGGGGCCATGCCCGACGGCGCTGTAGTACGACGCCAGCCGACGCTCGAGCTCCTCGACGTGCACGATGAGCGTATTGCGCAGAGACGAGTAGGTCAAGTGGGCCGGCATATTGGGGATCCCGAGGTCAAGCGCCTGCAGCGACGGCAGAGCATAGCCAGTCGGGAGGTACGATGAGAGGAAGCCAGACTGGCGGCAGAGACGATCCAGTGGACAGGATTCGGACCAGTACGCACGCGCGAGCGGGCGTCGGACGGGCGGCCGGTGGGGCAGGGACGGGGAGGCTCGGTCAGCCCGGCTCGACTCGCCAGCTCTGCATTCCAGAGGTCCAGCGGCCAGAGCCCTGCAAACGACGTACGGCGGAGAAGGCCTCGGATTCGGGTACCGACCAGCCCCGTCGTCGTGTCAGCGGACGCTTTGGGCGAGGTGTGGCAAAGCCGTTCGATGGCGAGGGGAGTACGGTCGGAGTGGGCTCCGGCGTCGGCGACCTGTCGGCGGCGGCAGCGACGTCGTCCTCGAAGCGTAACGTCCGGCCTGACGTCGTCACCGCCCTGGCATCTGAGCTCTTCTTCATCCGGCGGTTGCCAGCAGGAGGCTGCTCTGAGGCGTTTCGCAGTCGAAAAGGGCGAGGGACTGGGCGAGGTCGGGAAGGAAGCACGTTGGGGGAGAGAGGGAGGAAAGGGGCCGAGCGCCGGTGTCGCCGGTCGACGCTGCCGCCTCCGCCGTCGCCGCTCCCTCCGAACCTCCACGCTCTCCCCCTCATACAGCACGACCGCCTCAGCCCGCCCTCGTGAGTTGGACGTGATGCCCCACAGCCCGAGCTCGGGCTTGCGTGCTTTGCTATGGAGCTGATGTCTCGGTGATCCGCCCTTCGGTCGGAGCAGTTCGACCCACCTACGCCGAACGACCCTCCACCATGTCGTCCCCCACCGCCGTCTACCGCGCCCTTCTCCGCCAATCGAACAAGGCTGTCGGTTGCACTTCAGCTGCTGCAAAAGCCTTGAGCTTTATCGCTGACCCTTCGATCGAGCGCTGCCCCGCAGTCGATCCACGCCCCGACGAAGCGCAACGCCGGCCTGCAGGCGCACCTCCGGCAGATGGTCGCCAGCCTGCCGTCGACATCGGCACCAACCTACCAGGCCGCGGCGGCCGAGCTGCTTGAGGTCGCCAACTTCATGGAGGCTCAGCGGCTACACGGCGTGCGTTCTTACTATTTTCCTGATGGCGGGCCTTGCCGCTCACGCTGCCGCTCCCTACACGCGAGGCCGCTGCTGACCGCGCTGCCACCGCCCCCGTTGCGCAGGAGCTGCTCGAGCGCTACAACCCAACGCACGGCATGACGGTCCAAGAGCGGACACACCTGACGGCGCGGCGCGTCGGTCTGGACCTCCCGACCGAGGCTAAGCCGATGCCAGAGTGAATCAGAAGACTGTCCAGCGCAGACATCATCGCCATCGCGGACGCGGCCCGGCGAAGCTGGCTAGCAGACTGCCCTGAGTCGCAACAGGGATGATAGAAGGGCGGCCATAGGAGTGGTCTACAGACATTGGGACGAGAAGGACAACAAGTTGGAGAGAGGGCGGGGAGATCGTCTCTAGCGCTACAGAGAGGAGGGGACGAGGCACAGACGGCGCTCTACAGGTCGTAAACGACCCGGCCGCCAGTCCAGGCAAACTGGTAGGACGCCTGGTAGAAGTTTCGGAACGAGGCCCGGCCGGCGATGCGCGGATGAGTGAGGCACGAGGCGCCGAGGACGACGTTGTGGAGGCCGTCGAAGAAGTCGGTCGAGTAGCCCGGGTAGAGCCGGCCGGCCTCAAAGCCGGGGTGGCCGTCAAGGAGCGTCGACGTCTGGGAAGGAGGAAAGCGTCAGGCACTGGGCGCCGCGAGCACAGTCAGACATGGGATTCAAGATACGACTCACGAATTCCCAGACGCCGCCATTGTGGCCAGGAACGCGGCCGGTGCCCTCATCGCGCGAGAGCTCGGCAGGGACGGGGTGCCTGCGAGAAAGAGCGAGAACGGACATGTCAGCATCCAAGGCGAGCGGCTTGCTTTTCGTGACCGAGCTCGGCACGCACCAGTTCTTGAGCCCGGTGTTTGATCCCTCCCAGTCGGAGCGGTCGCCCTCGGCGTGAGCGAGCCAAGCGCGCAGCTCCGGCTCCGTCGGAAGTCGGCCTCCTTTGCTGCGCGCGTAGGCGTCAAGCTCCGCGTAGGACGCCATCAGCGGCCAGTGCTGGGCGACGGCAAAAGTAACGGGCCCGTGGAGCGTCTTGACCTGATGTAAGGGGACGCGTGGGGTCAGTCTAAAGAGTTTCGGTCGGCGGAAACCTCACCATCAGAGTAGATCGCACCTTCCAGGCACCGTTGTCGTCGAGCCAGCTGCCGGGAAGCGTCTGACCGCCCCCCGACGACTCGAGGAAGGCCTTGTACTCGCCGTTGGTGATGGGTTTGCGCGACATCTTGATCCGACCGACTTCGGCGTCGTGCTTGCCGTTCTCGAGATCCCAGCCAAAGACGTGCTTCTCCCAGCCGCGAGCGTCCGGGTACTGGACGTCCTCCGACTCAACGTCGTGGATGCCGAGCGAGACGCGCGTCGGGCCGAGCGAGACGCAAGCCGGCTCGTCCTGGTCGCGAGCGTGCTGCGCATCCCAGAGGCGGGCAAGCGACGCCCAGGGCGGAGCCGTGAAACCCGGCGGCGGCAACGTCTCGGGCGACTGGAGGAGCATGTAGAGAAGCGTCTCGGAGTGCATGGCCTCGTGCTCGAAGCACATCTGTTGGGGGGCCGACAGAGGAAGTCAGGATGAGGCCGCTTAGCGACGAAAAGAGAGGCGACGCACGAAGAGTACACGACCGAGACCACGGCTAAGCTTACGGCGGCCAGCCGAGATGTCGTCGTAGATCGACAGTATGCGCTGGCGGACGCGGTCCCGGAAGCTGAGAATCTCGTTGAGCGTCGGCCAGTCTGCGAGAAGGGCGTCAGATGTCAGCCGTCGACCGAGTCAAGTCGGAAGGGGCCCAGCCTCCGCGCCGCACCTTCTGCGTTCTCGGGCACGATTGAGTGCGCATGGCACTGGTCCGGATTGTCGACGATCGGGTCGATGCCCCGCTCAAAGATGTCCTGTAGCCAGGGGCAAGACGTTAGTCCGTCCCTTCGACCTGCGTGACCGGTTTGGTCTCCGCACCTTGAAGTGCTCTGGCTCGGTGTGAGGCTCCTTGAGGAAGCGCGAGAGGAAGATGTCGAGGAAGGCCGGCACATGGCCGAGGTAGAAGAGGTCTGGGCAAGGTCGGCATGTGTCAGTGAGGAAGGTTCAAGTAAGGGTCCGAGCGGGACGGGAGCTGCGCACTCTTGTGCCGAAGGTCGATTGGCTTCTCGTGCAGCATCTCAGGCTTGATCATACCGAGCGTTATGGTGTCCCAACAGTGCCAGAGCTCCTCCCACTCGTGCCGGCGGGGGACGCCGAGCTTGTTGTCAGGCTCGCGCTGGCCCATCTGGCCAGCTAGCGTGACCTCAGCCGCCGAGGCCGGCGCGGCCAGCGCCTTGTTGAGGCTAGCAAAGTGAAAGGGCGGCCGCTGGAGGACCCAGAGGTTGTACGACGAGCCCGGTGCGTTGAAGCGCGTAATTGGCCGGAGGTTGGCGCTTTCAAAGAGGGCGAGCGCCTCGCTCTGCGAGTACTTGTACGACCACTCAATGTTGACGAGCTCGTCCTTGTCGAAGGCGACTTCGAGCGGCTCGCTCATGTCGTCGGCCGGGTCGGCCGGGATGCTGAGCGTCTGAGCCTCGAGCGAGCGGAAGAAGGCCTCGTGGCGGCCTACGCGCGGGAAGGAAAAGCTGTCAGCTGATGGCACGACGAAGCGAATGCCGGACAAGACCGGAGGAATACGGACCTTCTTTGACGTCGTACCGGCCCTCGTACGCCCAGGAGTCCTTCATGGTGCCGGCTGGTCCGGACCAGCCGACCTGCTGCTCGACACCCTGGAAAATGATAGAGAGAAGCGAAAGCGGATATCAGTCAGACACCTTAAGCTTGACACGATAGCCGACGCTCTGGACCCACGTTCCACATGTTTTCGGCCCACTCGCGGGTGATGCCCTGCGGGTCGTTGTAGGCCCGCTCGACGACGTCCTGGTCGTTGCGGCCGTCGAGACCAAGGACGAGGCAGTCGCCAGAGCCTGCGCGGAGCGGGATCGAGCGCAGGAACTCGGCCGCGTCCGGCCGCGTAAAGTTGCCGAGCGAACTGCCAAGGAAGAGGAAGTGGGTCGGAACATCGTCGTCGGCAGTCGTCCCGTCGCTGAGCGGGGCACGCGTCGGTGAATCGTCCCGGGCGGCCGGGTGGACCTCGGGTGAGTGTGGCGGCGAGTGCGGAAGCGAAGGCTGGAGCGTCGGATATGACTGGCCGGGGACGGAGCTCGCCCGGCTGTCTTGCGAGGCCGAGCGCGGCCGGCCCTTGCCGTTAATGCCGATGCTAATCGGCGCTGAGCGCTCGTAAGAGGCACCCGAGGCGAACTGGTCGGCCTCCTCGTCCGAGTCGTCGGCGGGGATGGCCTTGCGAGCGAGGTGCGATCCCTCCGAGACCCACTGCAGGCCAGCGTCAAACGTGCCCCAGACGCCGCCGATGGCGACGTTGCCGGCCTTCATCTCCTTGCCAAAGGACGAGGTCGCGACGGTGTCAATCGTCCGGATGAGCTCGGCCTGGTCGAGGTCGAGGGCAAGATACTGGACCTGCGTCTCGGCCGATCGCTCGCCGTGCCTGTGCGAGAGGGCCGAGAGCAGGTAGCTGATCGACGGCGGAGAGGAGAACAGGTGAGCTGTCAGCTATAGCCTCGCAAGAGAGCCGTATAGGAGGACGGACCTCGTCTTGCTGAGGCTGCCTGCGCCGAGCTCGAGAACGACGCCCTCGAGCGGGACGCCGCTCTGCCGGGCGCCTTCGCGCCGACCGCGTGCTTTGCCGGCGGCGTCCATGCCCTCCTCGCCATTGACGCCGCCGTTGAAGCGGCCGACGGCGTCGCTCCCCCAGTCACCGACCCGCCACCGGGGGACAGGCATCCGTCGGGGAGCCTTGCCGCCGTCCTGCTCGGCTTGGCCACCGTCGCGCTGCGCACCAGCCGATGACGACGCTGGCTCGGGCTTCGAGGGGAAGAGGATCTCGACGACCTCGCGAGAGAAGCGCTTCAGCAGGCCGAGCTCGGCTGGATAAAGGTAGTACTCGGGCACGTCGGTCGTGATCCTGGAAGGACGAGCGACGTGAGGCGAGGGAAGATCGGGAAGCGGAAGGTCAAGTCAGCGTTGAGTGCGGCCGGGACGAGCGCGCGATGGCCGGGTCGGTCATCTCCCGGGGACCCCGGCGCAAGATGAGGGGATGACGGACTTCTCGTAGATCTGGAGGCCGCGCTCGTCGTATAGGAGCATCGTCGGCAGGCTCCGCCGGAAGCGGTACCTGGCCTCATCGGACGAGCCCCGCCAGTCGGTCGTGCTCAGGCCGGCCCGGAGCTGGGACAGGAGCGAGGCCGACGGCGGCGAGAGGTGCCGGAGGTCGACGACGTCGTGGCCGTCGTCGGTCGTCGAGCGGGCTGTTGGCGACATGGGGAGCGGGGCAGGTGAAGGAAGAGAAGAGAAGATGATAGGGTCTTGTGACTGGGTCTGGCGATGGGCCGATGGGAGAGAGTTGTGGTGAGGGAGAGATGGCCTCAGGCGAGGGAAGGGCCGCAAGGGTCTTAAGGGAGGCTCCGAGATGACTGCCGCTGCCGCGACCCGTTCAGCCCTCGATCGGCAGCTGCGCCCCGGCCGGCCCTCCGCGTCGTCAGCAGACGGGCGGCGGGACCTGTGGCCCGCCCGACCCCCTCGAAATAATAAGAAGGCACTCTCAAGCATCTGATCCCGAGCCCCTCAACCTGCCTCATCTCGCCAGAGTGCGGCCAGTGGTTTAGTCAAAAGTCATGTTTTTGGTCGCTCCCCCGACCCATTCCCGGACGCCCTGCCCGCTCAGGCAGCCGCCGACAGCACCCGGACGGTACGGTCCATCCCGCTGAGGACGATCTCGGCGCCGTTCTTTGCGAACCGGGCCTCAGTCAGCTCACCAGCGTTGCCGTCAAAGAGGAGGGCCTCCTCCCACGTCTTGTTCTTGAACACGCGCAGGTCGGTGCCGGCGACGCTGAGGAACTGGCCGGACGGGTCAAAGCGGACCGAGTGGATCTTGCCGCCGCCGGGGGCCGAGGCCGTCGGGAGGGCGATCGTGTGGATCTGGGTGAGCTTGCGGAGGTCAAAGATGCCGACGGACGAGCTCGCGCCGTTGGCGACGGCGAGGTGGTAGCCGTTCTCCGAGAATGACAGCGCCGGGATGGCCGCGCCCGAGTCGTTCGAGAGCGTCGCCGCGAGCGCCGACCGGTCGCGGACATCCCAGATCCGAACCGAGCCGTCGGCCGTGCCGCCGCCGTGGAGGAGGCCGTCCGGGTGGACGGCAAAGGACGAGTAGGCGTACGAGCCGTCGTCCGATGAGAGCGCCTCGTACGTCTGGACAATCTCGCCCCGCTCGAGGTCAAGCAGCGACCACGTCGAGTCGACCGAGGCCGCAGCTGCAAGACCCTTGGACGGGTGCAGGACGAGGCCCGAGACCTCCTTCTTCGAGACGGCAACCGTGTGCGCAGCCGACCACGAGCCCTCCGACTCGGCAAAGATCTTGACCTTGCCGTCGGCGGCGGCCGAGAGCGCCAGCGAGGGCTTGCCCTCGGCCTCGCGGAAGGCGACGCTCGAGACCTTCTTCGTGTGGCCCTTGAGCGAGGCGACGACCTTGTCCGAGGACCGGTCGTAGATTTGGACGAGCTTGTCAGCGCCGCCCGTCAGGAGCAAGTTGCCGTCCGCCGAGACGTCGAGCGCGGTTACGCCTGGCGGCTTGGCCGCGTGCAGCGAGGGGATGTCGAGCGTCTGCGTGTAGCCCGAGACAGCCGCCGCGTCGGCGTAGCCAGGCGGCGTCTTGCGCTTCTTGCGAACCGACGAGAGGCTGCGGGCGAGAGGGAGCACTCGCTCGGATCAGCCGCCGGAACTATAACGAATCTTTGGGGAGCACGTGAGAGACGAGGAACGCACGCCTTGTGGGTCTCCTCGAGCGTCGCCTTGACGGCACTCGGCAGGTCGCCCTCGGCCACCTCAGCAGAGGCCTCCATCTCGACGTCGCCCGCTGCCGGCGCGGCGCCCTCCGCAGACGGCGTGATACCCAGCGTCGACTGAACCGATGCGAGTGCCCTGCGGGTGGTGGCAGAGTAAGACGCGTCAGCGTCAGTCTCGCGTTCAGCGACACGCGCGAGCGGGGAGGGCACGCACTCCCGAGCCTGGTCGCGCTCCTTGACGAGCCGGGCAACGACGCGCAAGCTGGCATCCTCGCGGTAGAGGGCGTGCGCAAGCTCCTGACGCGTCGACTGGTACTGCTGCTTGAGCGCGAGCGACTCGAGCATGAGCGAATCCCACTCGGACTGGAGCGAGTGCAGCAGCGCGGGCACCGAGGTCGCCGCCGACGGCCGGGGAGCAGTCACGTTCGGCGCTGGACGAGAGAGTGCGGCGCGGTCAGCAACATGCTCTCGACAGAGTCCCCCCGATAGGTCGCTGGTAGAGCTCGCACTCACAGACCTTGACCTCCACGAGGTCCTCCTTGGCCAGCGCCTCGCCCGAGATGGGGTCGCGCGCGTTCTCGTCTGCTCGATTCGGTCGGGTTAGGAGCGCCAGAGCCAAGGTGTCAGCTCTCGAGCAGTCTTGACAGGCGGGGCAGCCGGATGGGCTGCTCGACCAGGCGCAGGCATCCTCGGGAGGAAGGGGAGGGGAGGTCGGGACGCACCAATATACTTCTCGATGAGCGCCTTCTCAAACAGGTTGCCCGACTTGGTCGAGATGACCGGGTGCGTTGGCGGCGTGCCCGAGACTTTGGGCGAGCGTAGGCGGTATGTCAGTCCGGGTCGGTCCAGCTGCTTCAGGAGCATCGGCGCGGGCTTCCAGGTACGCACTGGCACAGAAGAACATGGTCGAGAGAGAAGGGGGGAGGCTAGGGATAGGTTTCGGAGAGGAGGAGGAGGCTGCCTGCCTGCTTGCCTGCCTGCCGCGCGAGCGCCCGGACGACGAGCCGCGTCGACTCTTAGGCGATTTGCTGAAAACGGGTGTCGCGGCAACTGATTCAACTACCTCCAGCCGCCTCCTCCGGTCAACGGTCTCCGCCGAAGTTGCGCCTCGCTGGCTCCATCGTCAGAGGCAGGCCGACCCACGTCGTCGTCCCGAAACGGCAATACCGAGCTAACGAGCCCATGAAGCGGCTGACCTTTGAGGGTCGAGGCGAACCTCCTTACGCGGACGAGGATATACGGCGCCGTTATAAGGAAGGAGGGCTCCTGCTGCTCTGACCAGCTCTCCTCGAACCCACTGCCGCCATCTCGCCCAGCATGCTGGCCACTCTCGCAGCCCCGCTCGTGCTCGCCGCCGCCGCCCTTGCCCAGAACCCGAGCTGGGACAACTCGACCCGCTCGCCCTTCACGGCCATCACCTTGAACGCGACTGACAGCTCGATCTCGGCCGTCTTCCTGCCGTACGGGGCCACGCTCCAGTCGCTCTTCGTCCCGGGCCGCGACGGCACCCAGCGCGATCTCGTCCTCGGCTACGACGATCCGGTCCGCTACTCGACCGATCCTGGCCACCCTAATTTTGGTCTGTCCCGAGGCTGTCGGCTTCTCTGCTGCGCAGGAATTGCGCTGACCATCCTCCCGACCTGCAGGTCCGATCGTCGGCCGCTACGCCAACCGCATCAAGAACAACACCTACACCGACCCGGAGACGGGCGAGGTCTTCTCGTCGGTGGCCAACGAGAACAATGGCGCAAACACGCTGCACGGCGGCCCTTACGGCTGGGGCTGGCGACCCTGGACGGTGACCAAGGTCACAAGTGACTCGGTCACCATGTCCTTCTACGACCCCGCAGGCCTCGAGGGCTTCCCCGGCGCCGTCACTAGCCAGGTCGTCTATACGCTCCGGGCCGGCGGCGTCCTCGACATCGACCTCTACGCCCAGACGACCAAGCGGACGCCCCTCCTCTTGTCACACCATGACTACTTCAACCTCGACGGCTTCTCGGTCGCCAACTCGAGCGTCCGTGATTGGATGCTCGCGATGCCGTACGCTTCCAAGGCGGTCGAGACCGACTCGATCCTCATCCCGACCGGCGCCTTCCGCAACGTCTCGGGCACGCCGCTCGACTTCCTCCAGGCTCGGCCGATCGGCGACGGCTGGAACTCGACGATCGGCCTCCCCGGTCCGGGCAAGCTCGGCTTCGACACGTGCTGGGTCAACGACGACTGGGCGCCGGCGACCGACCCTAAGCTCGAGGTCTGGTCGCCGGCCTCGGGCATCAAGATGTCGGTTACGACTGACCAGCCCGCCATCCAGCTCTACACGTGCTCTGGCATGGACGGCACGACGCCTCGAAAGGCCTCCCAGGGCGGCGGCTTTGTGGACAAGGACTCGTGCTTCGTCTTTGAGGCTGAGGGCGTCATCGACGCCATCAACAACCCGAGCTGGGGCATCGACCAGTGGTTTTCGCCCTCGCGGCCGTACCAGTTCCATGCGAGCTACGCCTTCAGCACCATCTGAGGCCCAAAGCCGGTCGCTCCTAGTCGTAGATAGTCATGATTTCGCCGCACTCAGCAGCTGCGGCTCTCTGCTCGCCGACCGCCCGCAGACTTCGGGGCTGCTGCGGGGTGAGGGAGGGAAAGGGGTGCGCATGGGTAGCAGGCAAGTAGCGAGGAGGGGATCTACAATAAGGAGGCAGATCAGCTCAGGCATAGCGGAAGGATTCGATGATGCGTACGCACCTTCAGCAGCCTACGGCCAGCAGGAGGTGCGGTGTCCTGGTCTCGACCACCGACGCTCAAGCGAGGAGGTAACACGGGGTCGTCATCGAGCGCTCCGCTCATCTATTCTGCCGGGCCCGCTCGAGCTGAGCTTGAAGATGGACAAGCTGTGCTGCGTGTGTGGGGACCTGTTGCGTGCCAGCGTTCGTCGGCAGCGCAAGGGCAAATGGCACCTGCGCTTGCTGAACGTGCGTGGCGAACGATTGAGGCAGGCCGATGGGCGGCGCCTGCGGGACGGCGATCGAGGCCGCAACGGACCCCATCGGAAGCGTCTTTTGCGAGACGTTCGGAGGGAGCGGCGAAAAGCCTGCGACCGGGGTGGCGGGTGCGGCCGAGGAGGCAGGCGTCCCTACCGCGGCAGCAGCAGTAGCGGCCGCCGGTTGCGCCTTCTTCTTGGACTTTGCCGGCGCTTTCTTGGCAGTCGTCGGCTTGGTCTCGTCAATCTCGGACGCCGCGGGTGTCGGCGCCGCCGTCGAGTCGCCCCCTTCGGTCGCCGCATCGGCGTCCTTCTTCTTCTTCTTGGACGGCGCCTTCTTTTTGGCGGTGGCTCCGACCGGCGTTGCGGCGTCCTTGCCCGGCGAAGCAGGGGTAGCGGCGTCCTTGCCCACTGTCGACTCGCCGTCGGCCGGCGGCACCTTCTTCTTCTTCTTCTTGCCGCCCGAGGCCTTCTTCTTGGGCGCGCCGTCTTCCTCGTCACCGGGTGCAGCATTTGATGCCCGGCGCTTGCCCCCAGCCTTGCCCGTAGGCGAGTTTGGCCGCGACTCATAGACGCTGCCGCCCGCACCTCCGGCCGAGGCCTTGTCGGGTGAGCTGCCGCCCGGTCGAGAGGGCGGGGGCGCAAGTCGGCTCTTGAACGGATCCGGGTTCTTTAGCGACTCGTCCGTTGCTGCACGCTGGCGGAACGACTCGATATTCTGCAGGCGGGCAAACGTCGCGCGAAAGTTGGCCGTGTGCGTCGAGGACGAGGGCGCGCCGGTCCGGAGGAGAGAGAAGGCCGAGGACGGGTCGCTGTCGGCGTACGACCGCGTGCGCAGCCGACTCGACGACGGGCGCGCCGACGTTGCGAGGTGAGACGACGATGAGCAGGCCTCATTGGCCACCCGGAGTGCGTACAGCGACGTGCCCGTATGCAGCGGAGGCGCAGTCGAAGCCTGTGGATAGTATCGCCCTCGTAGAACGGATCAGTCTAGGGCAGCTCGGAAGCCGCGTCCCGTCGCAAAGAAGCAACTAACAAGGATGCGCGCCTCGACCTCTAGTAGGTCGCCGTCATCCCACCGGCCGCGGCCGATCTCGTCGCTCAGCATCTGGAGGTCGATCCAGCTGCTCTCTGGCGTCGGCTGGAGGATGACCCGCACCGGCGTCGGCTGCGGCCCGCCGCCGCCGCCGTTGACCTCGAGCAGCGCGACCGAGGCCCGGTAGTCGATGAGCTCGACAATGAGGCATCCGTCGTAGAAAGCGATCGGCAGGCCGTTTGGCCGGACGGTCGAGAGCGTCGACAGGAACTGGGCCGGGATCTGCTGCGCCTTGACGGCGTCGAGGAATGCCTGGTGTCGTCCGAGCATGAGAGGACAGGGCGCGGGGTGTCAGCCGGAGCCGTAGACCGTCCAGCCTCGAGCTAGTCCAGAGACCGCGGGGCATCGCTCGCCATGAACGCACGCTCATCGGGCTGTCATAGAGAAAGATGCCGCTCTGGAGACGAAGGGTGCGCAGTCAGCGATCGCACACCCGAACGTGGATTTGAGAAGGCTACACAGAGGCGACGCACCTGGTGCTGGAACCGGAAGTGGTTCGGAAACAGCTCGATGGTGAGCGACGGCGACGACTTGCGGAAGCGCTTGAGGATGTTGCGCGCCTCGCGCGGCACGCTGTAGATGGACGCGGTCGACATCGGGGCCCAGAGGAGCGAGCTTGAGCTGGATCCAGGAGGCTTGGCTTGGTCGGCTGCTGAGGTTCGTGCTCGAGCCCGAGGGACGGGAGGTGCGTGCTGGGTCGGGGCGAACTCCCCGACGACGCGGCCGGCCAGCTGCGGGCTGACCTTGCTCTCGGACGCCCACTCGACCTCGACACCCTCTCACAGCATCGCAAAGCTTAAGGCCAGGTCGACACAGGCAGAACGCAGGATGCCGCCCACCCAGCAGCCTACCCTTCGGATCCAGAACACGACCGCGTTCCCGCTCGAGGTCGTCGTCCCGAGCCCGCAGCAGGCCACCACAATCGCAACGGCCGTTGCCGCCCGGGGCGCAGCCCAGCTCCCTCCACCGACGGTCTCGTCCTCTCGCAGAAGCGCGGTCTCGATTTGGGTGACGAGGGCCGACGGCGAGACGCTCGTCTTCACCGAGGACCGCAAGCGCCGGAAGCGAGGCGGCGAGGGCTGGTCCGCGATGGTGCTGACGCCGAGCGGAACCGGCTCCGCCGCCGCCTCGGCCGCGTCGTACGGGCACCCGTCCGACTCGACCTCGACGCTTGATGACGCCCTGCCCAAGCCGAGCTGGCCCTTGAAGGCATTCTATCACAAGGTCACAATTATCAATGCTCGTGCTGCCACCAGTCTGTGCTGACCTTTCGGCTCGCCCCGTCGGTCCAGGCCTCGCATGCGGTCACCCTCATCTCGACGCCGCCGCTCCACTCTTGGATGTCGGCCCTGCCGGACGACTTCTCGCTGGGAGACGTCATGCTGCCCGGCACGCATCAGTCGACCGCGCTCTATGGCTTTCCTATCTCGCAATGCCAGCAGCCTAGCACGCCGCTCGCAGTGCAGCTGCAGGATGGTATTCGTTTCCTGGGTCCGTCCCCTTGCCCGGCGACGCTCACTGTGCTGCCGTCGAACCTACACTGATCCGCATCGCCCCGTTGCTGCAGATGTCCGACTGGCCGAGAAGAACGGCAAGCTCATCGCCTACCACGGGATCCTCACCCAGCGGGCCAATTTCGGCGACCTGCTTGCCCAAGTCAAAGCGTTCCTGACGGCGCCCGAGTCGTCGCGAGAGACAGTTGTCATGTCGATCCAACAAGGTACGCCTATCTGGACGGGAGATGGCCGACTGCTTTCATCCTGCTGACTGTGAAGACGCCTGCTGGATGACCCGTGCTCGATAGAAAACGCGACGACACCCCTCTTCCTTTCGCTCCTGCACGAGTACGTTGCCGCCTCGCCGCCGGCGCTCTGGTTCCTAGCCAATCGGATCCCATCGGTGGCCGAGGCGCGAGGCAAAATTGTCCTCTTCTCGCGCTTTGGCGGCGCTGGTACCGGCTGGGAGGCGCTCGGCGGTATGGGCATCCACCCGGTCGGCTGGAAGGATAGCGTGCGCGACGGCTTTGAGCTCGAGCTCCCCGATCGAGGCAAGGGGGGTGGCCAGCCCGGTGAGGTTGGCTGGGGCTGGACACTCGGTATACAAGATTGGTACGCCGTCCTCCCTTTTGCGCAGGGCAATTGAATTCTGCCGCTGATGTTGCTGTCTTACCCGGGTGTCGTCTGCGCAGGTACAACATCGGCTCGGTGCTCTCCATACCCGAGAAGGCGGCGGCGGTCGTATCGCTTCTATCGCGCGAGACGCCGCAGGCCGAGCACGTCGGCCTCGCGTTCGCCTCGGCAGCCTCATTTCCACTCGCCTGCCCTGTCTACGTCGCCCGCGGCTTTGGCTGGTCGGCCTTCGGTGTCGCGGGCGTCAACGCCCGGCTCGGACGGTGGCTGCTTGAAAGGCTGTCACTCGCGGGCGGCGGTAGCAACGGCGACGGCGCCAACAAGAAAGTCTCGTCGCTCGCGTCATCGGACCATGCCCTCCGAGGCTGGCTTCTCTTTGACTTCTACCGCAGCGAGCCCGGCCTGATCGACCTCGTCGTCGCGTTCAACTACGTCTGAGTGATTTCCGTCGACCTTTGCCCCCCGCCCGTGTCTATGCGATGCGTCCCCGCGTTTGTCCCAACGTTCAGCGCAAGGACGGAGAAGCTGCTCTGCGACTTACAGGACCGGCCCCTCGAGTGGCCGCTCCGACACGAACGAGGGGCGAGCATTATAGATCGGCTGGCAAATTAGCCGAGGCACGAGGTGGTGCAAGAGAAGGCGGATACAGTCGACGAGAATCGGACGGTGCGACGTGCGGAGCCAAGGGGAGGATAGAGGCCAAGCTGAAAGCGTACAGCGGCCCGCATTACGCGAATCGAGGGTCATCAGGTGCTGATCCTTGAAGGGAGAGGATAAAGTCAGCGACCGGGACCGTCTGATTCATACGCAGAGCCAGCAGACGTACCGAAGCGAGAAGGTGAGGTCATTAGGTGGCGTGTCGTAAAGCGCCAAGAGAGCAGAGCAAACCGAAGGGCCGGCCGCGCGCTCCCAACAAAGGCCTTCCGGTGTCGAACGGCGACTGCGATCGAGTCCCTTCTAGCGAAACTGATCAGACGAGCTGTCCTTGCCAGCAGTCGAACGCCTGAAGGAACAAAGTCAGGCGCGGGTCGGTCGATCGTCCCTTTTGCAATAGCAAAGCAGACTGGAAGGGACAGACTTTGGTCATGAGCCAAAGGCCGAGGTAGGGCCACGATGGCGCCACTTTCTTGACGACCTCAATCTCCTCGGTGATCTGCAGTTAAGCGGCGCGGGGGAACGCGTTTGTGAGGGAATCGCAGACAGGGGCGACGGCCAGAAGGGGGGAGGGGACAATGTCAGCCAACGAGGGACGAAAGGAAGCCAAACGTGAGCCGAGCCCCTGTTTCCGAGTGCATCCGGGGGAGCCGCAAACGGCAGTACGCGAAACGGAGACGCACGAAATCGGCGAGCTGGTGGAGCTTTTCCTTTGCCTCGTCGTTCTGGCGCTCGGGCGGCTGGCTGCGGTCGAAGAACTGGGCGTTGTTGTTGAGGACCGCGATCAGGTCGTACTGACCGGGCGGGAGGGCGAAGGGAAAGTCAGCTTGGGTCTGCTCTCGTTGCGCACAGGGGGTGTCGGCAGAGGACGCACGATGAGCGCGCTCGACTGCTGGACGTCGAGGTAAAGGATGCTGGCCATGTCCCTCTGAAGGAGGAGCAAGCCGCCAGGGCTCCCGGGCACGTAGCCTGCCCCCTGGCCCGGCTGGCCCGGCCCACCCTCATCAAAGCCAGCGGCGGATGAGGCCTCGCTCGCGGTCGAGCTCTTGCGGCCGTAGGCGGCGGCATGGGCCGCGGCGGCCGCGACTGTCGCTGTGTGTACAAGCGGGTGTTGGCCTGGCTGCTGGCCGAGCTGCTGCTGTTGCTGCTGCTGGAGGTGGCCGTGGCCGGCGAGTGGGCGGTGGACAACCTGGTGCAGCTCGAGGTGGACGCCGTTGCCTCCTCGACCAGGAGACGAGGCGGCGCTAACCTGGCCGCTCAGCTGGCCCTGCGAGCCCGGTCCGCCAGAGGGAACGTGTTCAAAGTGCTGGAAGGAGCCGACGCCGAGCTGCATGGCTGCCGACGGAGAGGGGGGAGAGAAGGGGGCTGAAACGCTGGCGTCGAGGAGAACGACCTGTCCGGTCGAGGCAATGGACGGCGAAGGGAGGCCGGTCGGTCGGCTTTGCGTCAGAAAGAGATTCGGCCTGCGTCCGGGAGCCGACGAGGGGTGCGTGCCGAGCGAGGGAGGGGTCGGACCTGCGGTCGAGCGTTGAAAGTACAAGGGGGATCGGCGTCACGGGCCGGAGCTCTTCGGTCGAGCGACGAAGGGGGGTTGTTGGCGAAGGTGGTCGACGGGCTGCGGAGGGCCGTGCCTCTGAAATCTGCTCCTTGCTCCTTTTGTAGCGTAGCTTCCTTCTTGACGTGGGCGAGGAGCGTGTAGAGACGGTGTCCGGGACGATGCTGGCAGGGGCGAGCGGTTTGAGTGAGGCAGCCTCGCTCGACGAGGCGTCCGGCTCGACGGCGCGGGCGACCCGGTCCTTGCCCCGCGGGGAGACCCCGACGGCGTCGGCGGGGCAAGAGGACGACGGAGGGGGGGCCTCCCTCTCTCCCTGCTCGGTCGCCCTCTCTTCTGGGTCACCGCCCAGGACTCGCCGACGGGGGTCCGAAGCGTCGTCGTCGGCCAGGAGGGAGGGAGGCAGGAAGAGAAGGTCGCCTGTCGACCGCTGCGGCAGGACGACGCGCGTCTGCTCGCAACGGATGGCGGCGACCAGTCGCGGGCTGACCAGCCAGACCGCCGCCGATGCTGCCTCCTGTCGGCGTCGTGCGCTCGCAAACAGAATAACACCTCATCAGTTGCGGGTCACTCTCAGCGGTTCGCCTACGAAGAGGACAGAGTCGCAGTCAGCCGTCAACAAGTAGACGAGCAGCAGGGGTGATTGTCGCAGCGCGCGCAGTCGGTTTCTGTTCGCGCGCCCGTAGGCAGTAAGCCAGCGCGCGAACAGGCGGGCATTCTCAAGCGGTAGAGCAGACTGTCGAGGTCATGGTCGATTGAAAGCAAGGTCTCTCGTTCCGGCATCCAAGGCTCGCCCCCTGGCACTCCTAGATGGATGACCTTGCCGCGCTTGACGGGGAGCATGGCCCGACCTCAATCATGCCGGCCCACGTCATGTCTGCCGGTCGCAATTCGCATCGCGCGCGCCGCGCCCGTGCGCGCGGGGCAGGCAGGCCGAGGACCGTTGCAGGCCTCCTTCTCTCCGCCTTGCCTCCGACAACACCCAACCACCCATCAGCCTTCACACACGCACCATGTCATCCCGCCCGTCAGCAGCCCAGACGCAGGAGGCTCGCAAGGAGGCCGCCATCGCCGAGTTCCAGGAGAAGAAGGCCCAGCTCAAACAGTACTCTGATGACAACGGTCACTTTTCGCTCGTCCGGTGCGTCTTGTTCTCCCTTCGCCTGGCGCCTCGCCTGCATCTCCTCTTTCATCTCCACAACAGCGCTGGAGCAGAGCGCAAGCTGGCCTCAGCATGCCCACTCCGAGTCGCGCGATGAAGGGGGGCGATCGGCAGCGAGATCAGCTCTGGCTCGCGATGCCTGCTTCCGGGCTCTGGCCAGACGCGATGGAGCCCGAAGGAGGCTCTCCAATCCTGACCTCGCCTTTCTCGCTCTCTTTCTCCCGCTCGTACAGCAACTTCCGCCTGGCCGACCTCGTGACAATCATGAATGGCGTCTGTGGCCTCAACTCGCTCTTTGCCTGCGCCCGCTTCCTCATCGACCCGACGGCGGCCAACCGGCCGGCGCTCTGGCTCGGGCTCGCCCTCCCTGTCGCCGGCTTCGGCTTCGACGTCTTTGACGGAAAGATTGCCCGCTGGATGCACAGCTCGAGCATGCTCGGCCAGGAGATGGACTCGCTCGCCGACCTCGTACGTCCGCTTGCGCTTCCTTAGATGGCCATGTCGAAATGGCTGGACGGAGGGAGCGACTCCAGGCGGGCATCACTGACAGCCTCTGCCCTGCCCACCCTCCCCACACCGCCTCAAACAGGTCTCGTTCGGCGTCGCTCCCGCTTTCTGCGCCTTCACGCTCGGCCTCCGGACGCCGGTCGACGTCCTCCTCCTGACGCTCAGCGTCGCCTGCGGCCTCGCCCGGCTCGCCCGCTTCAACGCGACCGTCGCCCTCATCCCGGCCGACAGCACGGGCAAGATCAACTATTTTGAGGGCCTCCCGATCCCGTCGTCGCTCGGCCTTCAGGCGATGATGGCCTACTGGGTCCACCGCGGCTGGACTGCCTACGGCACCGGCCTCCCGCTCGGCGTCCTCGCCGAGGGCCGCTGGTGCGAGGTTCACCCTGTCGCCCTCATCTGGGGCGTCTGGGCCGCCTCGATGGTCTCCAAGACGCTCCGGATTCCCAAGCTCTAGGATCGCTCTTTTGACCGACTTTCATCTGCGCGGCAGAGAGAGCGCGCCGACGATGGCCCGGCTTGAAAGGAGCGACACGAGCTCAAGGAAGGGGCTTGCCTGCTCTCGCTCGCCGATTGAAATCATGACCACTTTAATTGGATCGTTGAGCTTTCTGCCGTCGGGATTGGAATGGACGCTGTTGGAGCCCCTGGCCGAATCCGAGCGGTCTAAGCTTAAGCGACACTCAACGAGGGCAGCTTGCCGGCCGGGCGTGCTTCCACAGCCGCTGCTCAGGTGTCTCGTGTCGCCCTCGTTCCCGCCCATCGCTTCCGATCGCGCCTCACCCTCAAGCCAGGCGGTAAAGGGAAGTGAGTATCGTCACGCCACTTGGCCCGTCACCACCCGCCCCGCCCTCAGCTCGGGGCAGACGAACCGCCCTCTTCGCTACCTGCTCCCGCTCCCACAGCGGTGGCCTCCTCCTCCCAGCCGGCGACGTCAAAGTCGATCGTGCAGACCTCGAGCGTCGCAGAGTGCACGAGGACGAGCGTGCCTGACTGTGCAAAGCGCGGGAGGAGAACAACTCGTGTGCGCTCGCCAGCGGCGTCTGGGTGGAGGAGCGTAGGAACAGGGGTGAACGACAGTGGGCACGAGATCCGTGTTGTCAGCAACAGGACAGAGATGAGGATGGAGGAGAAGAGCGACGGACTGGTGGCGAGACACGTGTCAAAGTGCGGCTGGTTGCCGACGACGTAAATGTCGGGCGCTGCCGTCAGCAGGAACGGATCCGAGTCGTCGAAGGGGTGGCACCCTGCAGCGAGAACAGGCAAGGTCAGCAGCCTGTGGGCATTGCGACCGATATCACTGCGGAGGGCCAGGCATCGCTGCCCGTTGATTGCTAGCGCGAGCAGGGAAGAGGGAGACGCACAGAGCGTGTCGGGCGCGGTCGGCGCCATCGACCTCCACTCAAGCGTCTTCTGCGCGAGCTCGAGTCGGGTGTCGTCGCCCTCATCGTCGCCGCCGGGCACATACTTGAACATGTCGTCGACGGCCTGGCCACTCGTCGCGAGCACGCTCGCCGGCCCGCTTGAAAACCACGCCGGGTTCGTGTTGGCGACGAAGCCCGGCCAGGCCGAGGCCTGCTTGAACATGAGCCGCGGCAGCGGTTGTTGCGGGAGCGTCTGGCCCGACGGGTCGGTCGGACCGGGCAGGAGGTGGATAGGCAAAAGGGGCGCAATCGTGCTGAGCACCTCGTCGAGCGCCGAGATTGGCAGCGTCGTGTACGAAGACGGATCGTAGCCGTAGATTTTCTGCGGCGGCCGGGGTGCAGCGCGACTTGGCGTGTCAGCAAAAAGACGAGCGACCGCCAGCAGGGCGGAAAGCACATACCTGCTTTTCTGGGTCGACCTTTGCCGGCGCCGCTAGCGAGTTGCCTGCCAATACTAAGCGCGACACGCTTCCTCCGAGTTGCGAGTCCTGCACGCACGCGGGTAACCTAGGGTCAGTGACGATCGCACTCTGGAGACAGACTGGCGGTACCGACCTCGCTGCCCGCCGCCTCGCCCATCAGGTACTCGACCAGCAGCTGAACGCGCAGGTCGGCGACCGCATCCCCACCCTGAACCTCGAGACCCGAGACGAAGGCCAACCACGAGCCTTCGGCAGCCTCCTCGCCGTCGACAGCCATCTTGTCCGTTTCGGGCGCTGACAGGGGCGCTACAGGCGGAGCATGCGAGGGGATGCCAGCGTAGCAGAAATCGACGACCTCAAAGTCGCCGGCGGACGACTCGTAGCCGAGGGCGGCGAGGATGACACCTGTGCCAAGTGGGCCAGCAACCGAACGCGCAGCAAGGGGGAGCGGACGGACGCGTGGGTGCACGAGGAGGCAGGTCAGTCAGCGACGAGGCGGCCGTTGGTACGGCTAGCGAGTAGCATAACGCACCCGTCACGAGCGTCTCGGATGCGAGTCGGGCGCCAACGAGCTGGACACGGCCGCTCTCGTCCTCGAGCACGACCGTGTCCTCGTCCGAGAAGAACTTTTGCCTCGGCGGCGGCGCGACGATCCATTTCTGCGCGGATCCGCCGGCGAGAGCGGCAAGCGTGGCCAGCAGGCATAGGAGGAGATCACCGGACGTCAGTCGGTGCCGGGGGTTGGGAGGCGCCGGTCGGCTCTGGGTAGCGCAGCTTTCGAAGCGCAATGGGGACGCACGTCCTTCGTGATGTCTTCGAGGACATTGGGCTTGAGCGGCATGTCCATGTAGACGGTGCCAAGAATGTAGCACAGCTGACCCTGCTGGACGTCGAGCACGCGGTCGACGAGCTTCGGCTGGCCTGCGGCGGCGGACCGATTCGAACGAGGGTACCGTTCAGCTTTGTGGCAGGCCCGCGCGAGGAAGGGTGGACAGGACGGACCTGCAGCTTTGGCCCACTTGCGCTCGGCCTCGGCCTGGACGGCCGCCCGGAGCTGGACGAGCCGGGCAAAGTACATGTTTGCGTATTGATGATTGTAGTTTCGCATCTGCGCTCGGAGGACGAACGTCGAAGAGAGCTCGGGCAAGGGAGAGTAGGCCGGCTCGGGTCGCGGCGAAGCAGCCGTGGAGCCGGCGGCGGCGGCGGCAGCAGCAGCAGCAGGCATGTCGCGCACGAGGCCGGAGCAGATGAGAGGGCGTCCCGACAGGTGATGTAGCTGGAGAAGGCCGGGCGGGCGGACGAGACGAGGGTCGCAGCAGAGGTGTCAGGGATGATGGCTTCGAGCCCGCCAGACGTCGTCGCGTCCTTGGCCTGAACGTCGACGCGCGCGCGCGCGCTGGCTTGAGCGTGGAATTAGCCCCCGATTCCCTGGCGGTCTCTCCGAGCGACCCTCCCAGCTGTTCCTCCTTAGTCGACGACGGGGTCAGGGCTGATCGCCAGGAAGCTGCCGTGCTTGCACTACTGCCCTCTGGACAACCATGCGGCTTCGATCGAGCTTGGAGCAGGCTGCTGGACTGTGCGCGCGTTCGCGTTGCATTGCGACTGCAATTGGTCGTCTCACTGCCCGACGTCACAACAGCTCGACGGCCGGACCAGCAGGCCGGTCTCGCGCTCGAGATCGACCTTTTTTTCTGGTTTGCTCCTAGGAAGCACCTGCCGGCCGGGACGCGCCATGCAACATCATCCGAGCTGCTGATCGTGGGCATCGCACGCTGCCAAAGCTGTCGTGACGACGACGAGTAGTGGCCCTCGCTGCTGGAGTTCGCCTGGTTCGAGCTGTCGCTCCGTCTGAGTCGGACGAGGGTTCCGCCTTTAGCCTTCGTCCTCGCCCAAAGCAGCTTCGACGCGCGCGCAGAGATGGAGGCCGGCGGGCTTCGCCGCTCTGAGCCTCATCTCTTTCCTGCCAAGGGTCAGCCGACCGACCTCTCGAGGTTAAAGTCTCCTGTGCGAAAGGAGGGGGCAGGTCGCTCGACCAACGAGGCGGATGAGGAAGCAGGGAGCTGCCTGTCTTGCTGCATGCTGCTGGTCATCTTGTTCGGCCCCGACCTCTTGCCCGAAGCGAGCAAGCACGTCCCGCACACAGCCCTCCTCTGGAGCTGCTTGCAGGCTGGCGAAGCGAAGCCGGTCAAAGGGGAAGCGCGGCAGGCGAGGGCCGAGGCCCGGAAGACCGGGTTCGGCAGGGGGGCTCGGCAAGCTTTCGATCCCGCGCGCTGTCAACGCCTCTCACGCCATGGCCCCCCGCGGCGGCGCGTCGCAGCTCGCGCCATCCAGCGTCAGGAACCGTCGGCCGTCCCTCCTCTCTCTCCCCAACAGAACCCTCGCCCCTGTCATCGATCCAACAACCCCCTCTCTCTCGCTCGCTCGCTCGTCCCACTACTCTCGCTCCTTGCGGCTGGCCAGCCCTTTCTCTCTCTCGCCCTCTCGCTCAGCAACCCTCGAAACCGCGCAGCCCTGAAGGATGACCTCGGCCTGCGTGCTCGACCACCGCGACCTTCGATTCAGGGTCCGTCACCCCGTCCGATCTCGAGCCCCGCTGTCGCACGCCGCAGGAGCAAAAGCGTCAGCCGGAGACTGACTCCTCCTTCACAACACCCACCTGTTTCTCCCTCCTCCAGACGCCCTCGCTCGCCCTCTTCCAGCGCCCGGCAACGATGCCCCACTCGCACGCCCTGCCCGAGCACCTGCGGAGGATGAGTCCCGCGGCGTCGGCCGGCGCTTCGGCCGGCGGCGCGCCGACGACGCGCGCCCGCGTCGACCGCCTCGGCCGCAGGCCCCTCCTCACGCTCGAGGTCCAGCATCGCAGTGGCTCGGATGGCCAGGTCAGTCTTTCGTTTCCATCATCAAAGCGGGCACCCGGCTGTCGTAGGACGACAGGCTGATCCACCCTCCTTGGCACCGACTTCCCGTCCGAAAGCAGCTTGAGACGGCCCGACCGCGCGGCGGCGCTTCGTCAGCGACCTCAATCCCGACGGCCCGGCCCTTCCCCTCGGCAGGTCCGACGGCCGACGGCTCCTTCTGCTCCATCTCGCGCTCGTCCTCGGCGAGCAGTAGCAGCAGCGGCAGCAGCGCGAGCTCGGTCGGCTCGAGCCGGCATGCCGACGACAACGGCGAGGGCGAGAGCGCCTCGGCCTTCGCCGACTTTGCGCCCGCTGCCGCGTCGGCCGTCGGCCGGCCGCTCACCCTGCCCAGGGTCCGCACCATGAGCTTCGACGCCGATGACGACGTCGCCTCGTCCTGGGTGCGTCTACCGTCTCTTACCATCGACGCCCGACCGACGGTCTTTCGTGCTGACATGCTGCCTCTCATTCCCGCGCCAGTCGGACGACATGGAGGGCTTCCCGTCGGTAGCCGCGCCCGCAGCGCCAGGCGCCAAGTCGGCCGGGTCCATCGGCGCCTCGCCCCTCTCTGCCGCCCTGCTCGCCTCCCCGCCGCCCGCAACCGAGCGGCCCATCTCGCGCGCGTTCGCCTACCGTTCGCAGGCGATCCGCCAGCTGGCGCCGCCGCCGCCGTCACCAGTGCCGTCGGAAGAGGAGCGCCGCGGTCGCCGTGGACGGTCATAGCCCCGGCTCCCAAGGGTTGGACTCTCGTCCGCCCCTTTCGCCCGAACGCTTTCTCCTGCCCTCGCCCCTGCTCCCCTGCCCGCTGCCCTTGTGCCACCAAAACCGCTTTGCCTCTGCTTGTCGCTACCAAATCTCCTCTATCCGCAACACCTTGTACTCCTCTACAGAAAAAGGCCTCGTCGTCGCCACCCACCTCCCGTTCGACGGCCGAACCTCGATCGTCATCCCTGAGCCTCAACCCTCAGCTCTTCTCCCACCCGTCGACATCACTGCAGCATAGGCTTCCCTCCATCGCATCAACCCACCAACTGTTTTCATACCCCTCACACACACACGAGCATGCTCATGACTTGCCACGCACTAAAAGACGGCGGACAGACGATGCTTGCTCGCATGAGAAAGAACGAAAGCTGTCCGAGCGCGAACGAGCGTGCAGAGGGTCATCAAGAGCGGGCGACAGGGCGCCAAGGCACCCACAGGGGGACAGGGACGAACATCGCACGCGATGCCAGGCGGCGGACGACCGCCGATGGCAAACAGAGCCGAGGGAGAAACAGACAAGCTCTATGCTTGCCGCAGCACCTGCGAGGGGTCCTCTTCCTCCGCGGCCTGGTAAAGCAAGTCGATCGTCGGACGTCAGCCAGCCGCATCAGTCTCGACGGCAGACGACAGCGCGAGCGAGGACCGACCTTCTTGTATCCCTCGACCTCGAGCTGGAGCTTGCGCTCGGCCGGGTCTTGCGTCTCGAGCGCCTGATTGCGGAGCCGCTGAGCAAAGATCATACCCTTGACTGTGCTCTTGACTGTATGTGAGAAGTAACAACGCATTCAAGGCCGATCAGCGGCAGCTCATTGTGCCGAATGATAATTACTGGCGAGACAGACGGGTACGCTTGCTGTTGACGTTCGTCTTGACGTTGGGCAGCAGCTGTCGGTTCGGACGGGGAACGCGAAGGGGGGAAAGGGTGCGTCAGTAGGTGTCGATGATGAGATAACCGCCCTCGAGCGAGAATCTCTGCGAGCGGCAAGGCGCGACGCACGTCGACCTCGGCCGCGGCCGAGCTCTTCTTGGCCTCTTGCGACAGCCACGGGTGGGCGAGCGCCTGCTCGGCCGTGATCCGCTGGGCCGGGTCGACCGTCAGGCAGCGCGACACAAAGTCCTTGGCGACGTCCGAGACGTTTGCCCAGTACTCTTTCGGCTCGAAGCGGTAGGCGCCCCGGATGATCGCCTGCATCTCCTCGCTGAGGAGGAATGCGGCAGGTGACCGTTAGCGAGGGAGACCCTAGGCAAAGTCACAGCTGGTCGCCCGACGCACGCTTGGCTGTCCTTGTCGAACGGCGTGTAACCGCACAGAAGGAAGCTATAGTAGGCCCGAGCACAAGGTAGAAGGGGTCAGCCTGGGCCCGTGTGCCTTGGCTCGCGCCCCCTGACTGACTAGGAGATGACGCCGATCGCCCACAGGTCGACCGGCTTTCCGTGCCCGCTCTTGCGGAAGATTTCGGGCGCCATGTACCCCGGCGTGCCGCACGTCGTCGTCAGCAGCTTGAACTGGTCTTCCTGGATTATACGTGACAGGCCTACACGACGGGCAGGATCGTGAAGCGAGTGTCAGCAGTTGTCGGGACACCATGCGCGCGGCGGACAAGCAGAGAGAATGAACCAAAATCGGCGATCAGCAGCGCCGCGTCGTCCGTCTTGTCTGCAAAGATGAGGTTCTCTGGCTTGAGATCTGAAAGGGGGCGGTCAGCGCGTCAGTGTCGATGGTACGAGAGCACAGGCTAGCCGACGCCTGGCACGCACCCCGGTGTACGATGCCGAGGTCGTGCAGATAGCGGACGGCCGACGTAACGACGTAGACAAGGTGCGCCGCATCCCTGCAGAGCCAACGACGAGACCAGTATCAGTGGACTGGCTATGACGGAAACGCGGCCGGCCAGACGCACCGCTCGTAATATGAGCCCTTCGCGCATATGCGGTCAAACAGCTCGCCGCCGGTGCACAGGTCAAAGACGAGGTACAGGTTGCTCCGCGTCTCAAAGTAGTCGACGAGGCCGACGATCTGGAGCGTCATGTCTTGCGTCAGGACTTCAACTTTGGCAGGGGGCTAGATTGAGGCTGAGGCGTACGTTGGAGTGGCCTTGCGAGACCTTCTTCAGCACCTCAATCTCGTTCCGGACCTGTGTTCGGGAGCGTGTTAAGTCAGCCGAGTACTCGAGCACAGACCATCGTGCCAGCAGGTACGCACCATGTGCTCGCGGCCTTCCATCAGCTAGAAGGCGGCCAGACGAGAGCAGGGTTAGGGTCAGCGGCTGCGCCGCCCGAGCGGTGACGAGGTAGGGGGAGAGCTGTGGCGCCGCAGCGCAGACGGGCTCGCACCTTCTTGGAGATTATCTGGTCGGGGCAGGCAGTCGAGATCAGCTCAGCTCCCCCCTACACATACACATATGAAGGAGAGCCACCGACCTTGCAGGCGTAGTACTGATGTCGCAGATGGGCAGGCCAGCGGACGGGAAGCGGTCAGACTTGGAGCGGGCGGCTGCAGCTGAGCTGCTGATGAGCGCGAGCCGAGCTGACCTTGCCGGTGCCAATGTGGACAGCCTCTTTGACGACGGCATACGTCCCGCTGCCGAGCGTGCGGCCGGTCTTGTACTGTGAGGAACAATCGTGCAGCGAAAGGTGTCAGAGACTGATGGCGGCGGGGGGCAGCGCAGGCCGCCAAGCAGGAGCAAGCCCGCAAGTCGAGGTGAGCTCGCAGCTGGCTGGCTGCGAACAGACCTCAGACCGGCTGTGCCCTCGCATGCAGCTCCCAAGCGATATGAAGAATGGTTCGGACGAACCTGACAGGGAACGGTCTGAGGAGCCGACATGCGGGCGCGGTTTTGGCTTTGAGGGAAAGCAGGAGGGGAGGGGGTGATGATGGATGATGTGGTCCAGACGACGGCCGCTGGCCCTCGCGCTGTCGGAGCGACGTCGGCGGGCGGCGAGCATGTGAGCCCGCAGCACCAACGGCTGGACCAGTCGAACCGCCGTCACTGGACACGGCCTCGATCTGGCTCGTACACTTCGGCGAGTGCGTGCTCTATAGGTGATCATCATAGGGTCGCATCTATCGCAGGCAGGGGCGGGTCCGTCCGCGAGAGGAAGGCCAGGAGGGGTCGTCAAGGGAAAGATTCGGGGGGGTCGTGAATAGAGGGCGGGGTTAGGCGAACAGGTCGACCATAATCTGCGAGGACGGACGAGCACGGATGTCAGCAGGAGGAGAAACAGGCTCAAAGATGGGATGGCGACAGAGACGAACCGTGATCTGCGAAGGCAGGAGGCGACGCAGCCGATCAGCGTCGAGACCTAGGGCGAGAGCAAGGGGAGAGGGAGGACGTACAACTCCGAGCACGATCTCAAGTACGATGAGCCAGACGACGATGAGCTCGAGACCCTCTCCGTGGGCCGAGTTGACCGATTCCTGTCGGGGCCGCCTCTAAGTCAGCCTCAAAGCATAGATCGGGAGAGGTCAGGCACGCACTTTGAGCAGCCGGAGCATGTCTTGCAGGACGTCGACCCGGCCGGTAATGACATTGAGCCGTTGCGGGATCTCGAGATACGTCTTGAAGGCGCCGTACAGCGGCTCGAGGTCGGGGAAGGTCCAGAAGAGTTCCTGCAGAGGATTCACGCTGTCAGCGTCCAAAAGCAAAGGGCGGGCTACAGCCATCGACCAGACGCACCGGCGAGTCGATCATGGAGCCGACGAGCGAAATGTTGACGCGCAAGAGGAAGAGCCGGCCAATCTGCTTCATGATCTCCTTGCGTGACATCTACGGTCCGGAGGGAAGGGAGCGAGCTCAGCGCCGGTTCACATGCTGGCAGGCAGGGCAGGGTGCTCGCACCTGGATTTTGCCCGACTCTATGATGCTCTGCGGAATGCCCTTGGTCTGATCGATCGTCGTGCCGACGGCAGCTTCGAAGAAGGAGAGCTTGACCGACTGCGCGAGCGCGTGTGACAGCGAGAGCTTGGTCCTGAAGATGGCGCGTCGCATGGGGCGAGTCAGTGCACGGACGAGGCAGGATACTGGCAGCGGAGCGCGACGCACATGTAAGACGAGCCTTTCTTGAGAGCGATGACGTCATTGAAGACGCTGGCGATGGGGTGACCAAGGCTCCGTCAGCGCAGGCGCAAAAGATACAGCGAGAAGCGATGCCCGGACGAACCGCGAATACGAGGCGTAGTAGTAGACCAGGTCCTCGACCTCGATGTCGTCGGTCGCCAGCCGCTCGACCTCGTGCTTGCGGAGCGAGCTCAGGAAGCGACGCTCCTGCTCTTCGGTCATGCCCCAGATGACGCAGACGCCGTAGTCAAAGACAAAGACCTCGGCCTTGGTGCGCTTGACGCCGCTCGGCTGGGCGTGGCCATTACCGAGAAGCGAGTGCTCGTTCGAGTAGGGCGACAGGCCGTCGTCACCCGACTGCTCCGACTCGATCGCGAACCGCGGCTTGCGGATCTTCTTCGGCTTGGCCTCGTCCGCACCGCCCTCGGCCCCGGCAACGGGCGCGCCGTCGGCCGTGGGCTCGGTCGTCGCATTGCTCTCCTCGACGATGTCGACGAGCTTGCCGACGAGATGCCGCGCAGGATTCAGATTGGATCCGCCGCGCGCGTTGGATCCGCCAAAGCCGCTCGAGTGCCCGCTACCTCCGCCGGGCGACGGTGTCGGCGATGGCGACGGCGGCAGCGGCAGCGAGTACGGCGTGTAGATGACCTCGTCAAACTTGACGGGCGATGTCAGATGCGAAGCTTGGCGGGCCTTCAGGTGGTCGAAGACGCCCGCAAGGCGATATGACCTGTGAAGCACAAGAGAGAGGTCAGCTCCAGCCGTCGACCGGGCTGAGGGAGGCAGCTCTCACGTCGCCGTGCAGTATGCCGTCACACGGGGCAAGCGCGCCTTCTCCTTGCGCGTCAGCCGCATGGCATCTCGACGCGCCGAGCCGGCCGGGATCTGCGCGAGCTGCTTGTAGACCTGTTGAGGAGAGGAGGAGAAGGGTTCAGCCGTCAGCTCGGTGAGCGCGAGTTGCAGCTGCGCTTAGCAGGCCCGGGTGAGCCGCTCAACGCCGTAGGGGTCAGACGTACCTGCACGTCGTCCTCCTCTTCCTCTTCGGGCTCGTCATCGTCATCACTGTCGTCCTCCTCGCCGACAGCCTTCTCGGCCTTGAGCGCTTTCGACTGCGTCGGGACCGGCTCGGGCTCGTCGGGCAGGACCTGCGGCAAGGGGAAGGAAGGCAAGCGTCATGGCTCAGCCTCAGCCGCAGTCGTCGTGAGCTCGAGTCGCGAGGGGAGCCGACCTTCAACTTCTGCGACGCCTTTGTCGAACTTTGGAGCATTAGAGGCGACGGGTCAGCTGACGAGCTCGGGAGCATGCCCCGGCGGCGCGCTGCCAACGTCGAGAGGGGGCTCACCGATTCGGGCCTCGGGGGGCCGGTGCTGGCGCCGGTGCGGCAGGCGCCTTGCCGGCGATGGACGTCGGCAGGGTCGGTTTAGGTTTCGACATGGGCGAAGAGGTCTCGTCCTTGGCAGCTCTGGAGCTGCTGGTGGTGCTTGGGTGAGGGAGGGAGAGCCGAGGTTGAGGTCGAGGTCGTCGCGGGCAGCCTGGCGGCAGTGACGCCGGGAGCCCTGGCCGACCCTAGGGTTAGCAGGTTCGCAGCAGGCCCAGGGCGCAGGCCGACGACGACAGCTGTCAGCCGCTCGACCACCGACCCGCCCTCTTCTCCCGCCCGCTCGCTATCTAGCAGTGAAGCAGTGTTTGACTCGCATACTAGGACCACAACTCGCCTCCTCCCTGACTGAGCCCGACAGTCATGCGCTACGCCATCCTCGTCACCGGTCCGTCGCCCCTTGGTCCCTTCCTCCCCGCCGGCAACTGCCGCTGCGCCTCCTCTTGCACCTCCTCGGTCGGCCTCGCCCGGGGTTGAGCTGACCTGCTGTGCCGCGTCTGATCGCTCCTCTTAGGCCCGGCCGGCTCCGGCAAGTCGACGTTCTGCGCGTCCATCATTGCGCATGCCCAGTCGCTCAACCGGCAGATCCACCTATTCAACCTCGACCCGGCCGCGACCTCGTTCGAGTACCCGCCGACGATCGACATCCGCGACCTCATCTCGCTCGAGGATGTCATGGAGGAGATGGAGTTTGGACCCAACGGCGGGCTGATGTACTGCTTCGAGTGCGTACCCTTTTTCTAACCCCCTTTCGAACGCTGGACTACCTGCTGACCTGAGGCGCTGGCCGGCTCCAATGTCCTAGGTACCTGCTTGACAACCTCGATTGGCTGGACGAGCAGCTCGGATCGTACGAGGACGATTACCTCATCATTGACTGCCCCGGCCAGATCGAGCTCTACACGCACATCCCGCTCCTGCCCCGGCTCGTCTCACACCTGCAGAAGAAGTCAGACTTCCGGCTGTGCTCGGCCTACCTGCTCGAGAGCCAGTTTATGGAGGACAAGAGCAAATTCTTTGCCGGCACGATGAGCGCCCTCAGCTGCATGGTCAGCCTCGAGGTCAGCTGCGTCAACCTGCTGAGCAAGATGGACCTCGTGCGCGGGCGCAAGGCCAAGAGCGAGGTCGGCCGGTACGTCCGGGCTCTGTCACCTTGAGGCGATGCTAGAGAGGGCGTCGCACTGACTTGCCTGCCCTTCGTCACGGCAGCTACCTGGATCCGGATCCACTGCTGCTGCAGGATGAGGCCAACGGGTCGACGAACCCGAGATTCGCCGCCCTGAATCAGGCGATCGTGTCCTTGGTGCGCTCCCCTTCGCTCTCACGCGCCAGACCCAGATCAACCAACGCCAGTGCTGATCGCCTGTCCCTATCATCCGCCAGATCGAGGATCACAACCTCGTCTCCTTCCTCCCGCTCGACACGTCGAACCCCGACTCGGTCAACACGATCCTCAGCCATCTCGACAACGCGATGCAGTACGGCGAGGACGAGGAGCCTAAGATGCCAAAAGACATGGACGAAGGCGACTTCGCAGAGGAGGACGAGTGAATGCGCATGTCCTCCCGAGAACAAACGATCTGCAGCATGTGCGCTTGAGGGAGTGCGTTTCGAGCTGATGCGGCTGACCAGGCCGCGAAGCACGACTGGTATATGCGGCAGAGACGCGCGCCCATCCCACCGATACCCACCTCACTCGCACACTGCTCGCCCATGGCCACTTATTCTTGTAAAGCTGAGCCCACAGCTGTCTGATGCTCGGGAACCTGCGCGATTGTGAGCTTTCCTCCCCTCGCAGTCCCGTTGACCTCTTACACGCGCGCCGAGGCCCAGGCGCCGGTCAAGGGAGGCCAGCCAAAGTGGGGGGCGAAGCGGTACGGCTGCCACGCCTCCCCTTTGCATGCGTTCTGCTGACCCGCCCAAGCCTCCGGACAGGTTGAGCCCGCCCGATCTGCGGGTCGTCGTTGAGGAGGGTGCGCGAGACGAGGCCGCGCTCGCAGGCGGGCCGTCGAAGCCGACGTCTGCCGTCTTACACGTCCTCCAGTGCCGGGCGTCGAGCAGGGATGAGATCTGCCTAGTCTGTCCCAAGGAACCCCGATATAGAAACATTCCACACGGAGCTGATGCCTACCGTGCATTGCCAGGACACGATTCGAGTCGATGACTTCAAGCTAAACGACGGCCATGCTGGCCTGGCCGCCCGCGTCCAAGGTCAGTCAGAAGCGGCATTATAGAAGGCGAGGTCGTCGTACGGGCTGACACGATCAATCGACCACGTTCAGGTTGCCAGCTGCAGGTCCGTTGGGCCGTCAGCACCTCTGTGCGTCGCAGCTTGTCGTCTGCCCAAGCCCGACCATCTGATCGCACGCCTAACGAACCGCTACCCAGCCCAACCTCTTCCGTCGCTTCCAGCTTGCCTTCCCCTCGGCGGCCGAGTGCGCCGCCTTCGTCGAGCGCATCAACGACTGGATTCCGACGACCGTCTTGCCAGAGCCAGCGCCGGCTGCCGCTGCCGTCGTTTCGAGCTCTGAAATTGAGAAGGCGAACGGCAAGCGGCGCAAGACGGGTGCCGCCGGTCCGCGCCCGAGGAAGCAGCCGAAGCTGGGAGAGTCGGCTCGAACTGGAGCCAATGAAGAGAGCGCTGCTGCCTTGGCGACCTCGAAGACGGTGTCGGCGGAGGGACTGGCGCTGCCGGCGGCAGATGGACTGGCGTCGGTGTCGGTCGCGCCTCGGTCGCCTTTCGTCAAGCGTCAGGTCCGAAACGAAGTGCTCGTGCCGGGCGCCGTCGTCCAGCCTCCGGCCGAGGTGCCGCATGCCGCTCCTGCGCCTCATATACCAACCGCCCGAGCGGTCGCCCCAGCAGTTGTGGCCGATCTGATCGACCTTGACCTCCCGCCGGCCGCTTGGTTGCCGACCCCGGGCGGCGACTACCAGGTCGATCTCAGCCTGTTCGATCGGCCCATCACACCCCCCGCGCAGGCCCTGCCGCCGCCTCTTCAGCCAGCCCCACCAACGCCGCTAGTCGACCTCCGTCCTCTGCCCCTGCCCGTCGGCAGCAGTGCGACGATCTGGGGTGCTTGGACCGCCGGTCCAGGCGGCCCGACAGCGCTCGAGGACGCCGCCCTCAGCCGACTGGTCGGCGACGTGTTAGCGGACGAGAATTTCCTACCTTTTGTCGAGCGGCTCGAGCGGGTGTTGGGCGAGAATCCGGTGCGCTGATGAGCGAGCGTCAACGAGGGGTATAGTTGGACCTCAGAGGCGAACGTGGTGTCGGAGGGCGAGATGTATTGAGGTGACCTCTGCGCGTCTGTCAATGGCTGCCGACCAGCAGCCCGTCAGCGTTCTGCCGGCAGTGGTCCTTCGCTTCGCTTTCTGCGGCAAACGTTGCAATCAGCTCGAGGGGACGCCCGTTTGCAGGAGGGAGTTCGACGACCCACATGCGCCTCGAGCAGGAGTCCAGTTGTTAGCTCCGAATCGACCTTCGGGGCGATCGGGCGAAAGCTGGGCAGCAGTCGTCGCGAGCGGCTGGCTGGCTCGCAGGGGGGCTGGCTAGCTAGGCTCGTCGCTCGCTGCTGCCGCCAGTCCTCGAAGGCGTGCTCTCGCGATAAGCCTCGCTGTGGACGTGTAGGTCAGCTGCCCGTCGGGCCGGCAATGGGATGGGCGTTTTGGTGTGTGTGGCGTTGCTTGGTGCCCTTCCGTCGGGCCTCGAGAGCCGAGCGGGCGGAGGGACCAGCGTGGAGAGAGGCAAACTGCAGATGCGCGCGCGAAAGGCAGCAGCAGCGGCGGCGGCGGCGGCGGCGGCAAGATGAACACGACGCCCTCGTCCCGCCATCGCAAGGATACTGCTCGCTGCGAGCTTCTGCGAGAAATTCAAAGCTGGGTCGATGCGCTAGGAGCGCATCGGAACTGTCCAGCCAGGATGCGAGCTTCCTCTCGGAGGATGTGCAGACTGGGCAGTCGTCAGCCGTGGACAGCGACGCGAGTGAGCGCAGTCCGACGGCCGCGCGGGGGTGGTTGGGTCTCGCCGGGCGCACCACGAGGACACACACCCCTTGGGGAGGCCGCCGCCTCGTTGCCCTGCTGGCCCTGCTCCTCGAACGGCCATTCCCCTCCCCTCCTCCCGCTTCGACGAGACCTCTTCACGCTCCGGACGGAGACCCAGCTTGCCCGCCAGGGGTCCAAGAGCGCATCCCTCCTCTCCCGCTCTCGTTGCCGCAGGGCCATCGCGCGCGTCGCTCGCTCTTGGGAGCGTCACGCCTAAACGAGTCAGCCTCCTCTCGCCCGCCCGACGGCATCAAACGCACCGGGCCCGCCCGCTTGATCTCGCCCTTCCCCCCTCCCCCCTTCAAGGCCCGCCCGACGTCCTCAATTGCTCCTGGTAGATCGCCCTTCCCCTGTCGTTCGCCAAGCCCAGCTAGTCCCGGCTCAGCAGAGGCCTCACCGAGAGGTCGTGCGCCCACCTCCGCCTACCCTCCTCGCTCGCCCGCCCGCTCGCTTGCCGCCGCCGCTGCCGCCGCGCGCCAGTCACCATGGCGTCGCTGCTCACGTCGACGACGCCGTCTCCGACGCTGCCCTCGCCGTCGTCTGGCGGCTTCTCGAGCCCGCTGTCGTCGCCCCGGCCGTCTCATGCCTCGCCGGCCGGGCTGCCCTCGCGCCTGCCGTCGACGTCAACCCGCTCGCGGACCGCCAGCCGGCGGGGGACGAATCCGATCAGCGTCTCGCTCGCAAAGGGCCTCCTCGCCAACCAGGCGGCCCAGACGCTAACGACCCCCGTCGTCGTCGAGGGCGAGACGACTGTCGTCGGGCCGGCCGTCTTCCCCGCCGCCGACGCGCCCCCGGCCGACCGGTTCGCGACCTGGGGCAACTTTGGCCGGCCGTGGGACGTCGACAGCCCATCGAGCAGCCGGCGGTCGTCCCTCGCCGCCGGCGACAGCTCGGGTGGCCGGAGCTCGCGCCGCCAGTCGCGCTCCCGCCGGTCGATGGCCTCGAGCGACGGCGGCCCGCTCGACCCGCCCTTCACCGAGGGTGACGTCCTGACGCCGTACCAGTCGCTCCCGGCCTCGGCCTCGTCGGCGCCCCTGCTGCCGGTCCGTTCGCCGGCCGCAAGCCACTTTGGCGGCTCGACGACCGACTCCAACACGGCCTCGCCCGAGGGGACCGTCGACGGTGAGACCTCGTCGGCTGGCGGCGAGGCCGACGTTCGCTCGCTTGAGATTGTCCGCAAGCTCGGTGTCGGCAGCTACGCCGTCGTCTACCTCGTCCGTGAGGTCATCACCGACAAGGACAGCCCAAGCTCTGACGACGACCTCTTTGACGGCCTCGATGGCGACGACGTCGCTGCCGGTGCCCGGAGCCACCGCGTCTACGGCCGCGAATTTGGTGCGACTCCTTCCCTTCGCGTGCCTGTGAAAGGTTCTGGTCTGATCCTTCGTGCGACACGCCTTTTGGCTTTTCCTCAGCCCTCAAGTGCCTCAGCAAGCAGGATCTGAGCGAAGAGAGCCTTGAGGTCCAGATGTTTGAGGTCCGTGCTTGTCGGCAGCTTGTCCCATGCACCTGATCCTGACCCCGCACACCAACGGCTCTCCCCCTTCAAGGCGACGATCCACCAGTCGATACCCTCGCACCCCAACATTGTCACGCTCTACCAGACTTTCCAGACGTCCGAGTGGCTCTTCCTCGTCATGGAGCTCTGCCCGGGCGAGGACCTCTTCTACTGGCTCGAGCACTCGAAGCCGCCCTCGACCGATGGCAAGCTGCCGACGCCGTTCCAGCACTCGGTTGCGATGACGCCGGTCAAGCAGCAGATGCATCAGCTGATGGGCACGCCGCCCTCGCAACAGCAGCAGCAGCAGCTCGCCGGTAGCGGCCCGCATCACAACAACCCGGCCCCTCACCACGGCTCGGCTCCGCACGTCTCGCATCTGTCAAACCACCTGATGTCTGCCCTCGCCATCACCCCTCAGAACAAGACGCACGGCACGCCGTCCAACTCGTTCCTCCACTCGACCCTCCACTCGACCAACGTCTCGGCCGCCTACACGCCCCCGACGCCGTCGCTCCTCTCGGCCGTCCCGGCCCCGCTGCTGCTCTCCCCCTCGCGTGTGCGGCTCATTGCCTCAATGTTTGCCCAGATGTGTGCCGCCGTGCAGGCCTGCCACGACGCCGGCGTGAGCCACCGCGACATCAAGCCCGAGAATGTCATCGTCACCGAGGAAAAGAGCTGGCGCAAGTCGCGCGGCAAGGTCGTCTGCAAGCTGACCGACTTTGGCCTCGCGACCCGCGACGAGGAGAGCGAGGACGTCGAGTGCGGCAGCCGACGTGCGTACCACTCCGAGCGGCTTTTCTTAGCACGGTCGCTGACCTTGAGACCGCCCGCGCCCGCAGCCTACATGGCGGTCGAGTGCCGAAACAACCTCGGCCCCTCGTACCGGCCGCCGCCGGCGGACGTCTGGTCGCTTGGCATCGTCCTCATCAACATGGTGCGCGCTTGATCCTCGTCTCGCTCGTTTGCGCACCTCACGTCACTGACCGGCCGGCGCCCTCTCCTCAGCTCTTCCACAAGAACCCCTGGTCGGATCCGGCGCCGACGTGTGCGCCCTTCCAGTCGTTCCGCGCCGACCCCAAGGGCTTCCTTGCGGCCAAGTTCCCCGGCATGGGCGAGGAGGTCGCGACGTACCTCGCCGAGCGCGTCCTCGCCTGGGACCCCGAGGACCGCGTCACCGCCGGCGAATTCGGCAAGTGGGTCGGCGGCCTCATCACGATGCTCGGTGGCAGCCGCAAAGGCCCCGGCGTCTTCCTCAACGGCGGCATCGGCGGCAAGCAGGCCTTCAAGGGCGGCGTCCTCCAGTTTGGAAAAGTCGTCGTCCAGCGCAAGGACAGCGGCGCCTCGCCCGGTGAGACCAAACCAGAGGAGGGCCTCGTCTTTGCGAAATCGCCCGTCCTTGCCCGGCGGTCGCTCGTCCCGATCGAAGGCTCGGACGGCGGCTCTGTGCCGTCGTCGCCGAGCCGACCGTTGTCGACGCTCACCAACTCGGCGCCGTCGCCCCAGCTGGCCGACGCCAAGCCGGTGCCGCTTGCAACCGCCCTCGTCAACGGCTCGACCCCTCACGTCTTGCTCTCGCCGCGGCCGATGTCGCCCCACGCGTCCAAGATGGAGGGCTTCTTCCCCTCGCCCAAGCCGGCGAGCGCCGTGCCGGTCCCCTTGACCGTGCCGGCCGCACCGCTGCCGGCGACGCCATCGACCGGCTCGCCCTCGGCCTCGCCGACGACGCCGGACGCGCCGGTTGAGCTCGGCTTCCCGCTCGCCGTCTCGCCCAAGGAGCCGGCCGCGCCGCCGCCGACCGTCACCCAGGGTTTTCACATCGCCCCCGTCACTGAGCCTTCGATCGCCGTTGTTCAGTCGGCCGGATTCGACACCGACGGGGGCGAAACCAACGAGGAGTCGGAGTCGTGCTCCCGGAGCACCTCCCTCGCCTCGGCCAAGAGGAAGAAGCGTGGCGTTCGCAAGGGTAAGGCAGCGCAAGCGGCGGCCGCGGCGGCCGACGGCGGGAGCGGCATGGTGAGCGGGACCGTCAGCCCGCTCCCGACCGCCTACGACGCCCTCGCGCCGGCAGCGGCGGCGGGCGAGATTGCGTTTGGCCTCGGCGTCGGCTCGCGTGAGACGACGAGTCGGGCGCTCGCGCTCGCCTCGCAGACCCTCGCGCGCGAGATCAGCGCGATGGCCAACCCCCGGCCGAGCGTCTGCCTCGCCCCGCCCGGCTATCCCAACCGAGGCGGGGGCGGCGCGCTCGGACCCCACTACGCTAGCCCATCGCTCTCGAGCACCTCGTCGTCGGCGACCGTCGGTGGCGGCGGAGGCTCGGGCACTAGCACGCCCGCTCTCGAGAAGCACTCGCGGTCCGCTTCGGCCACCCGGCGGGCGGCCGACCTCGAGATCCTCAACGCGCTCGCACGGGAGCGCATTGCAGCGCTCGATAAGACGCGCGGTCGGCCTGTCGAGCGTTCAGCCAACGGCGAGCACCTCCCCTCGTCCTCGTCTTCGCTCCGGCGGCTCTCGCCGACCAACTCGAACCACTCATCGGTCAATTCGAACAGGTCGGCGAGCTCATTCCAGTCTTACGGCTCCTCGGCAAGCTACCAGCACCATCACTCCAACTCGGACACGGCAGCCTCTTGGCGGCCGACGCAGACGACCCAGCCTTCGCTGCCGCTGCCGACGCCTCTCCCTGGCACATCATCGCACTCTGCGCCGGCTGTGCCGACAACGCGCGACGCAGGCTCGGGCGGCGTGCCCGGCCAGCGGCGCGTGCTTGTCCCTCGGCGGTCGGCCGAGTCTGCAGCCAAGGTGGCCGAGACCGATGCCGCCTCCTCCCTCCGGCGGGCGAATGACCCCTCGCCTGGTGGGCTCAGCAACCGGACATCGGCCTCGGCCTCCTCACCCGCAAGCTCGATCTACTCGCGCGCGAGCGGCAGCACGTACGCCACCTCGGCCAGCGACGGCAGCGTCGCAAGCTATCAGCATTCGAGCCGCGGCTCAAGCATGTACTCGGGCGGCGCTCAGCCCGGCGCGAGTCAGCCTCCCAAACGCCAGACCAACGTTAAGCGTGCGTACTCCCCTCCTCCATATCGACGGGATGCTTTCTCGCTGACAACTCGCCCTCGTTATCTACAGAGCTCGACGGTATCCCCTACCAGCTCGATCAGCTTCCCCGGCACAACCACTTCACCCGCTCGGGCGAATTCGTGCGTACCCCGCCACTCGAGAGACGCGTCGTGAGCCATGGCTAACCTTGGCCGCTCACCTCCTCCTGCTGCAGTCGACTTCGGATCACATCTTCGAGCCGCCGCGCCCGCCCAAGGTCAAGCAGCCCAAGCCGGCGACCAAGCAAAAGCAGGCTTTTGTCGCGCCGACAGTCGGCCTCGACACCATCACCGAGAAGCCAAAGATCGCTGTCCAGGCGCCGTCGACCGCGACGGCCGGCACCGGTGGCGGCGACCACCGCTCAATTCACTCGGGACGATCGATTCCGCTCGGGGCCGAGTTCCCAGCGGCGCCCGGCAACCCGCAGCCGTCCAAGTACCGCGACGCCTCGACCGGTGCCGCTTCGCCCTCGGGCTCGTCGGCCCGCGTTCTCACGCCCCGCCAGTATTCTGGCTTCGAGCGCTCGAGCAGCCCATCGGCCTCGGTCCAGAGCGGCGAGAGCGGCGGTCGGCTCGCGAGGACGACGCTCAACCCTTCGCCGGCGCCAACGACCTCGGCGCCCGTTGAGAAGGAGCGGCCGGTCAAGCTCAAGGGCCAGATCTCGACACTCCGGTCGATGCTCGGCGGCCTGAAGGGCAAGAAGGCGGCCGAGTGAGGCCCGCCTCGAACGGCCTCTCGCGGTGTGCCTCTGCATGCATCGCCCCTGTATTTCTACCCACCTCATCCCTCCGACCTTTGCATGGCAGGACGGCCGCCTTTCTCAACTCCACATCTCACCCCGGCGACCGCTCTGGCCCCTCTCCCTTGACCGACCCCCACCCGCATCTCCTCGCTCCTTGTTTCGCCCTGCACTACCAACCTCATCCCCAACCCCCTCCGCCCCCTTGTCCCATCAAGCCCAACCTCAAACCTGTGTCAAACTTTCTCCCTCGAAACCCTATCTGAAGATGCATCGAGCGAGCAGGCGCAAGAGCAGGCGTCGACGTGTCGGTCGCGCTGCCTCGCATCCATTGGCTTAGGCAGTCCGTCCGGCTTCGGCCCCTCGTCTCTACAGTGCTGGCGGCCGTCGGATTCCTCAGATGGCACAAGTTCTCTCTGACTCGTTGCTGTCAGACACTCTCAAAAGAGCCACTACGTCGAGAGGTGAATGAAGCGCATGAAAGAGTCGTGAGGGGAGAGCACGGAAAAGGGGCGGCGCGTTGAAGACACGAACAGGCTCTCTGGGCTGCCAGAAGGACCTTGTGTGTGCGTGCCGCAGGCCCGCCGTTTAGGGGTGAGTGACGTAGCTGGGGGACGGCCTGAGGAGAGGGACGAAAGGGGAAAGAATTGCAAAGATTCTTTACATGCCCATGCCGCCCATGCCACCCATGCCGCCCATGCCGCCGGCGGCAGCGGGGCCCGACTTGTCCTCCGGAGCGTCGACGATGCAGCACTCGGACGTCGTCAAGAGCGAGGCGACACCCGAGGCGTCAACGAGCGCGGTCCGGACGACCTTGAGCGGGTCGAGGATGCCCGAGGCGATCATGTCGACGTACTCGCCCTTGGCGGCGTCGTAGCCCATCTGGAACTGGCTGCCGTACTTCTCGAGCAGGTGGCCAACGACGACCGAGCCCTCCTCGCCGGCGTTGTCGACAATCTGCCGGCAGGGCCGGACGATCGCCTTGCGGATCATCGAGATGCCGAGCGACTGGTCAAAGTTGTCGAACGCAACCTCGTTTAGCGCGAGCGAGGCCTTGAGGAGAGCGGTGCCGCCGCCGGGAAGGATGCCCTCCTCGACCGCAGCCCGGGTTGCGTTGAGGGCGTCGTCGTAGCGGTCCTTCTTCTCGCCCACCTCGACCTCGGACGAGCCGCCGACGCGGATGATGGCAACGCCGCCCGAGAGCTTGGCGAGCCGCTCCTGGAGCTTGGACCGGTCGTAGTCGCCCGTCGAGGCGTCAGCGATGACGGCCCGGATCTGCTCGGCCCGGTTCTCGACCATGGTCTTGTCGCCGGCGCCGTGGAGGACGAGGCAGTCGTCCTTGGTGACAGTGACCGAACCGGCCTGGCCGAGGTGCTCCGGCGAGGCCTTGTCGAGCTTGATGTCGAGCTCCTCTGTGAAGACGGTACCGCCGGTGAGGATGGCGAGGTCGCCAAGGATCGACTTACGGTTGTCGCCAAAGCCGGGGGCCTTGACGGCGGCCACCGAAAGCTGGCCGCGGAGCTTGTTGAGGACGAGGGCGGCGAGGGCCTCCTGGTCGACGTCCTCAGCGATGATGAGCAACGGCCGGCGCTGCTGAGCGGCGTACTCAAGCGTCGGCATCAGGTCCTGGAGGACAGAGATCTTCTTCTCCGACAGCAGGATGAGCGGCTTCTCGAGCTCGGCCTTCTGCGACTTGACGTCGGTGATGAAGTAGGGCGAGATGTAGCCCCGGTCAAAGCGCATGCCCTCCGAGATCTCGACCTAGAGTTGATGGACGCATGCCGTCAGCACACGCGGACGGGAGCAGGCCGGCTGAGGATGACGCACAGTGTCCTCGATCGTCTTGCCCTCCTTGACGGTGATGACACCCTCGCGGCCGACCTTCTCCATCGCGTTGGCGATCAGCTGGCCGATGTGAGCGTCGCCGTTGGCCGAGATGGTTGCAACCTGGGCAATCTCGGCCGAAGTCGTGATGACGCGCTTGTTGGCCTCGAGAACCTCGAGGATCTTCTCAACGGCGCGCTGCGAGCCTCGGCGGAGGTCCATCGGGTTGCAGCCTGGGGAAACAATGGAAGAGAAGCATGGTCAGGAATAGTGTTGCAGGAATCCAGCCAACGAGAAGGCCGGGAATAAAAGACGCACCGGCAGCGACCGTCTTGACGCCCTCGGCGTAAATGGCCCGGGCGAGGACGGTGGCGGTCGTCGTGCCGTCACCGGCAGCCTCGTTCGTCTTGCTCGCAACGTCCTGGACGAGGCTAAGGAAGCACAAGCAGAAAAGGGGCATCGTCGCGGGTCGATCGGGAGGATGGATCGGTCAGCGGCTCGTCTTTCAGCGCGCGCGCGCGCCGAAGCAGCGAGGTCGGGAGGGACGAACCGGGCGCCGAGGTTCTCGAACTTGTCCTCGAGGACAATCGCCTTGGCGACACTGACACCGTCTGCGAAAGGGCGTAGAAAAGTGTCAGTCGATCGACCAGCTCTTCGAGGGCAAGGTCTTCCAGAGGCTCTCGCCGCACCCTTGGTGATCTTGGGTCCGCCGTAGGGCTGCTCGATGATCACGTTGCGGCCTGCCGGCGTCGGTCGAGCGACGAGCGAAAGCGTCAGCCTCTATTGCTCATCTCGGGCTGCAGAGCACACCCTCTTGATCGCGCACCCTTGGGTCCGAGCGTGACGCTGACGGCGTTGGCGAGGATGTCGACGCCGCGGAGCATGGCGGCCCGGCCCTCGTTGGAGAACTTGATCTCCTTGTGCGAGGCGTAGGCGCGGGCGAGGATCGGCTGCTGCTGGCGGGCGAGCGGGGCCGCACGGGCAACCGAGCGCGGGAGGGAAGAAAGACGAGAGAGCATCGCGTGAGGAGGGAGAGGGAGCGCGGGTGGTGGTGGTCGAGGGGCAGGGAAGCAGGGCAGGGCTGGCGGAGGAGAAAGTCGGGGGTCGGCCGTCGGCGCCGGAAGCCGCGCGCGGCGGCGGCGGCGGAAAGTGCGAGAGCGCCGGGCGGAGGGCGGCGGCGGGCGAGCCCGACCCGAGGGCGACGCCGACGTTGCTGCTACCCCGTCACACCCAACCGCCTCACCAGCCAACTCCATCATGGTGCGTGAGAGGAGAGCGAGAGATGGATAGTAGGAGGGCACGCAGGCTGATCCGCCCCCGCGGCCGTCCAGTCTGCCACCTTCAAGTCCGTCAAGTCGCTCGTCCCGCTCTTCGACCGCGTTCTCGTCCAGCGCTTCAAGCCCCAGACGGTGCGTCCCACTGGTCTCTCTTGTCTCGCTAGAGAGGCCTCGGAGGATCGAATGCTGACCGCTCTGCTCTGCTTGCCTCCCTTCCACGCCCGTCGCGCATCCTCCGATCTCTTTCAACCTCACCCGACCCGACTGCCGAACCGCTCTCAGAAAACCGCCTCGGGCATCTTCCTCCCCTCGACGGCGACGGCCAACCCGCTGCCCGAGGCGACCGTCATCGCCGTCGGACCCGGCGCGGCCGATGCTGTGCGTTCTCTTCCCCTCCATTCGCACGATCGGCTCAATTGAGGGCGAAGGGTCCGAGCGAGCTCCGGAGTGCGAGCCCGAACGACGATGCCGGAAGCTGACCGATCGCCTTTCCGCCCTTCCCCCTCTTCCTGCGCGCTCTCTCGTGTCTGACCCAACAGGCCGGCAAGCTGCAGCCCTGCTCGGTCGTCGCTGGTGACCGCGTCCTCCTTCCCGGCTGGGGCGGCAACTCGATCAAGGTCGGCGAGGAGGTGCGTTTCTGGTCTCTTCTCCTTAACCTTGGTCCGCGCCCCCGCCGACTGGGGCGGGTCGGGCTTTCGAGTTTGGCCCGCTTGGCATCGTGTGCTTCGAGCAGCCCGACGCGCACAAACGCTGGGTGGCGCCCGGGCGCCCGGAGTTCTTTCATACAGAACTTGTCGCCTGGCCCTGCGCACCTACAGCAAACTGACCCCCCGCTCCGATGTCCCTTTCCAATCTTTCTCCCAGGAGTACTTCCTCTTCAAGGATTCGGACATCCTCGCCAAGATCAACGAGTAACAATGATGCCATGCCTTCTCACGCAAACGGGCGCACGAGACGGCGCAGGGAGATGGCGTGTTGTGTGTTGAGACTGTTTGAAGGTGGCTCCTGCTTTAACCGCTCGGAACTGAAAGTCGGAGTGAGTGCCGCTTGCGTTCAGATACTGTAGACCAGCGTGCAGAATGGCACGTCGTGCTGTGTCTTCAACCTCCACTTCTTTGTCTCCCAGTGCGCTCGTGCACCAACTCTTGCCGTCCGCTGTCGCAATCATCAGTGACACGATTACCGCAGGGGAATAGGGGATATGGCATCCCCTGCCACTGGCTTCGTCCTTCGGGCCCTTGTAGGCCGACCTTCGAACTCACCCGCGTACCGGGCCTGCCGAGGGCGAGCAGGTCACGAAATAGGGGCTCGCCCAGACGGGGTTCCTTGTCGGGGGCCAGTCTGGGGCGAGCAATTTCATTCCAGCCGGGCGCGCCTCGCGCGCGCGCGCGCGTCGCCTCGAAGCTCGCCTGCCTTGCCAGCCGTCCCGACCAGCATCCCATCATCCTCACTCGAGCCCAACCTCCCCGAGAGCGCAAGGATGTCGACCGCCTACCCCTCCTTCCACTTCCATCCGTCCTCGCCAACTGGCCTGGCACCTGCCTCGTCTTCCTCGCCTGTCCGGCCCGGTCGCGCCCTCCTTGCCGGCGGCGTCGCGTCCAAGGCCGCCAGCGCCGGACGCGTCGTCCCCTTTGGTCGGCAGGCGACGCCGCCTACCTCGTCGTCCCCGCCGGCTAAGCTGCTCGGCACAAAGCGCGCTGCTGGTGGGCCTGCGCCCGGCCAGGCCCCGACCAAGCGGCTCGTCCTCGGTTCGCTGCACCCTAACGCGCTCGTCCCCGTCTCCGGCGGCGGGCACGCGCGTCGGAAGCAGCCGCAAGGCGCGTCGGCCAAGGTCATCTCGGGCTACGCGACGCCGACGTCGTCCTCACCCGTTCGGCCGACTGCTCGGCGACAGGCAGCAGGTGCGAGCCTGCCTCCGTCATCGGACGACCTTGAGCCGACCTCGTCGCCGCCGCTCGCGGGCCGTCGGCCGCCGGCACCGCTGCTCGAGCGCCTGGTCGCGCCGTCCCGCGCGGCCGACGCGCCTCTCCTGCCGCGCGCCGCCCAGGACGCGTCGCCGGCCGTCGACACACCCACAACGACGACGTCATCAGCATTCTCATCAAGCCTCGCTGTCCCGACCTTTGCCACCTCGGTTTCGTCCTCATCAAGGTCAACATCAACTTCATCGGCGTCTTCGACCGTCCTCCATGCGCCCGTCCCGCTCTCTCCGACGCACACCTTCCTCCTGGGTCGAACGCGGTCGGCCCACCCGCTCCAGCCCAAACCCTTCGGGCCCGTCACGCCGGCCGTCCTCAGTCAGCTCCTCCGGCCCCAGGCAGCCGTCCTCCGCCTGCCGCTGCCGAGATCGGCCAAGCACGCCTCGCGAACGCACGTCGCGGTCGAGCTCGTCGGTCCGGCGCTCGCCCGCGTGCTCGTCCTCGGCCTCAATGGCGCGCGCGTGCAGGGCCGGCGCGTACCTCTGGGCGAAGCCGTCCTTGTCGATGGGCTCAGGCAAGGCGAAGTCCGTCGGGTAGAGGATGGCGCCGTCCTCAAGCAGGGCAGCAGCAGCGGCCGGGCCGGCCCACTCCGCATCGGCTTCTGGGGCGTCGAGGTCGTCTTCCAGTGGCCGGCCGGGTCGCTCATGAACTCGACGAACGGGGCTGCCCCTGTCCTTCCTGACGGCAAGAGCCGCACGGCGCCCGCTGCCGTCGCGGCCGACGCCGACGAGACCGAGAGCGAGGCGCGCTCGTCGTCGGCTTCGGAGCGCTCGTCCTCGTCCGAGAGTGACGAGGACATGAACCTCCACTCGTCTGAAGAAGACGAGGATGACGAAGCAGCCTTCCAGCCCGCCGTCCGGCCCGCGTCGTCGAGCGTCCTGCCGCCCTCGTCGCCGCCGCTTTCGCTTGCTTCGGCGTCCTCGCCGCCCGCTGCCCTGCCTGCTGCAGTCGCTCGCCGATTGGTGCCCAGCCAGCTTGCCCGATCGACGCCGTCGTCGCCTTCGGCTGCGCCTCTGTCGGCATCCTCCGCCTCGTCGGCGGCCGTCCGGAGCAGGCCAGCTACCCCAGTCTCGTCCTCGGCCGCCGCTCTGATCAAGACGGCCAAAATCATCCTCACTCGCCCGCCGACAACCGCGGCCACCTCGCAGCCGACCTCGACGTCGGCAGTATCAACGCCATTGCCTACGACCACCATCGCTGCCTCCGTCAAGCCTGCTAAGCCAGCGCCTGCCACCGCCACCCCCAGCGGTACGGTCTTCAAGCCCGAGCCTCGCGAGGCACCCCTGCCAGTGGCCGCCGCGACCCCGCCCGCGCCGACCCGACCGGCGCCCTCAGCGGTCGACCTCCCGTCGCTCCTCTCGTCGGCTCTCGTCTTCTCGCACGTCACGTCGCTGGCCGTGCCCGACCTCGTCCGGGCCGTGCTCGAGACGAGCCCATCGCTCAAGGAGCACGGTTCAATTGACGACTGGGAGGCCTGGGTATTTGAGGAGGTCAACAAGGGCGGCATGTGGGGGCGCGTCATCCGGCGTGGAAAGGTCCGTCGTTTTGCGCGTTATTCCTTCTCATTTCGTTGCTGACGACGCCGTGTCCTGCCTCCGCCCCGTAGGACGCTTCGGGCCAGCCGCTTCTCGACCAGTACTTCTACGACCCCTCGCGCGACGCCGACACGACGCGCGCGACCGATCTCGGCTCGCTCATGCGACCGCTCCGCGGCAGTGCGTTCCCGTTCGCTCTATCCGTTCGCTCGCTCGATGGACGATATTGACCTTTCCGCTCATGCCGCCGCCTTCCACAGCCCAGCGCCAGGGCAAGACTTACTTCTTCAAGCGGCCCTCGACGCCGGGCAAGAAGCGCAAGTAGACGACTTCGTGCCGCTGCCTCCCCGTCCCGCCATCCAGACATCTTCATCCTTTATATCCAATCACATTCTCACTCATTCGCACTCGGATCCGTATCCCTGCTCCTCACTGTTTATTCGCATGGCCTCGCAAGCAACGGAGACAGGAAGAGGACATGCATGAGAAGGGTGGAACCACAGCCGACGCTCGTGGCGACGTCGACAGCGGGACGGGCAGGCAGAAGGATGGGGTTGTTCGTTGCGGTCGTGACGGTGCCGAGACAGAGATACAATGAAGCGAGCGAGTGGCGGGAACGATGTTACGGGGCGTTGCGAAGAGAGCTGAAGTGGCGGGAGGGATCGGAAGGCTGCGGGTCGGAGAATCGCTACCAGAAGGCACCTGGAGATGAGAGCGGAGGATGACGGTCAGCGATCCGTATAATGAGAAGTTCGAGCTAGAGGCCGCAAGGACGTACACCAGCCGATAAAGCACTGGCAGAGATTCTCCATGCTTGTCGCCTGCTCGATCAGCTTTTGGACCTGGACGTCGATCGGGAGGACGACCGAGGCCTTGAAGTCGCGGCCAGTGAGCTTGTCCTGGATGCGCTGGATGACCTTGATCGCGTGCTGGTTCTGGACTTCGCGGCCGTCGACGCCGCGAAGCTCCTCATTCTCCTCGCCGCGTCGGCGGTTGCCACCTGCAAAGCCGCGCTCGCCGCCATCGACTGCAGTGATCGCAGAGAGCGTCAGCGTCAGTCTTCGCGTCAGAAGGTCAACGTCGAGCAGAACGCACCTTCTGGCGCAGGCGCATCGGCCGGCGCGGTTGCGACAAGCTTCCATGCGAAGAGGGGGTCGTAGACAAAGGCCTCGAGGACGGCCATGAGCGACTCCTTGTTCTCACGCGCGACGCGCATGACGATCTCGCAACTTCGGCTGTAGCCGCCGTAGACACCGCAGATCTGGACGTGGAAAGCTCGAGGCTGTCAGCATCTGTGTGCTGGCGGAGGAGACTGAGGCGCAACGACGTACTTCCATCGCGTTCGTCAGCATGCGCGTCAGGCGGAAGGGGATCTTTTCGGGGAACTTGTCGCGGTGCATCGTGATCTCGAAGCAGTCGCCCTGAGGGATGAAGGAATATGTCAGCGGGGTCTAACGGTCGAGCGGGCAGTGGACGACGCACAAAGTCGATGTGAACGATCTTGCCGGTGACGCGCTCGAGCAGCAAGTTGGACGGGTGCCGGTCGCCGAGGCCGAGGATGTAGCCAATCATGCTCGTTGAGGCGAGCGAGCGGATGTAGGTCGTCCGGCGATCGACCCACGACTCTGAGTTGCGACTCTTGAGCCAGAGGACGCGGTACAGGTCCTGGCCCGTCGTGTTCTCGAGCGCGTACTCGAACACCTCGACCTTCTGCATCAGCGTCAGGTAGTCGTAGTCGGGCGCCATCTGGATGAGGCAGGAGAGTCTGTCAGCAAGAGGCCTGCTGAGTGATACGGCAGACAGCCGAACGCACCTGGAGGATGAGCCGGTGCTCGATGTTGAGCAGAATCTTGCGTGCCTCGCGGTAGTCCTTGATGAGGACGTGCATCGTATCGGTGTCCTGGACCCAACCGATGAGGCCAGAGTTGGGCGAGAGCGGCGTGATCGAGTACGACTGGATGTGGAGATGCCGCTTGAACGACTCAGGGTCGTGCGAGAGCAAGGTGTTGACGAGCCCAAACAACTGCATGACGCGCTCGTCCTGACGGAGATCCTCGTGGCCCTTGAGGACAAATTGGTAATCCTTGCCGTCACTGCCCTTGGTCGTCAGCCGGCGCGGCCGCTGCTTCGACGTGATGACGGTGAACGTCGGCACAAAGCTGACGATCTTGATGACTTCGCGCCGGCTCCGGTACGTGCCTGATATTGAACGACAAATCAGCGCCGAAGATGGCCCAGCAAGCGCGCGAAAATCGTAGCACGAAGGCCGACGTACCTGGGACGGCGAGCTCGAGGTCGCGGACCTTGAGCAGCTTGGGCGAGACGTACTGCAGCTCGAGCGTCGGCAGCTGCTGAAGCTGCTTTGTAAGCTTTTTGAAGACCATGTAGTAGTTGTCCCAAGCTTGGCTGAGGTCGTTGGCGTCGCCGTGCGCGCGGTACCGACGGCAGTAGTCGCGGGCGATGGCGAGATCGTGGGCGAATGAGTGGATGAACGACTGCTCGCGCAGCGTCTCGGCGCCCTGGTGCGATCGAAAGCAGCGTGTCAACAGAACAGTCGTTGGAGAACGAGACTGGCAGGCGTCGACGTACCCGCTCGATCATGTCGTGCAGCGGCTCAAGCACGCCAAACATGCCCTCCGGGTTGTGCTCGGCAAAGTAGAAGCGCGAGGCCTCTTCGAGGCCCTCGGTCCACAGCTCGTGCCAGAGGATGGCCACGCGGATGAGCTCGTGCGAGACGAGCGAGGCCTGCTCGACGAGGAGCGCGTTCTGGTCGCGCATTCGGTCCATGATGCTGTTGGCGACCTCTTTACGCATCATCACCTGCGACTTGGCCGCGACGAGGAGCGGATAGATGAGCGCCTGCGGGTGGGCGCGGCCGACGAGGTTGAGCAGCTGAGCGATCGCGCTCCGGATGAGCGAGTTGGAGATGTGGATTCGGGCGATGATCTGCGGGATGACCTCGAGCCAGACATCGATGCTAACGCTGCCGACGCCCTGTGAAATTGCAATGTTGACCATGTCGTGGTAGCCGTACTTGAACCAGAGCGTCAGGAGCCGCAGCGTGTCCTGGAGCGAGTTGCCCTTTGAGAGGGCGATCGAGCGGAAGAAGCCTGGCGACGGGGAATGGGCGTCAGTGTCAGAAACCACACCAGTGGAGAAGGGTCCGCCGGGCTACGCACCTTGAACGGCAGGCACGACGTAGGTCGCAAACACGTCCGAGTCGACGAGGTCGGGCTGCGACTCAAAGTGCTGGATGATCTCGAACGAGCGCAGGGAGAACTCGTGCCAGGCCTTGTACCATTCGGGGTCAAGCTGGGTCGCCCGCCGGTACGACGTCAGGATCTCGGCGTTGTGATCCTTCGGCAGGAGTAAGGATGAGCCCCTAGTCTATTGGCCCGGAAGCTCGGCCATCAAATGCGAGACGACCACGTACGACGATCCAATCCTCGCGCAGGGCGACGTCCCACTCGCCGAGTTTGAGATAGCAACGGGCGAGCAGCTGCGTAAACTCGTTGCGCGCCTCGGGCGCCGGCACAAAGTCGGGCGACTCGAGCCCGAGGTCGGCCGTCAGCTTGAGCGTAAAGCCCTGGATCCAGGCCAGCGTGTTCTGCTTTGAGCCCTGGGCCCACGTGTACTTGAAGTAGGCGTAGACGACGTGCGGCGGCGCTTGGAGAGCCTGCCGGCGGGCATCAAGAGAAGGGGTCAGTTTAGTCGTGAAGGGGTACCCCGTCGGGTGGAGAGAGACGCACGCCGTCGCCGGCGCTCGCATCCTGCGGACCCAGCAGCGAGTTGAGTGTCTTCTCGGCGAGGCCGAGGCGGTCCGACTTGCGGCAGAGGTTGGCGAATTTTATCCACATGTCCTTGTCCTGGCTGGGCGTGAGGACAAGGCTGCGGACCGACAGAACGCGCTGCCAGATCTCGACGTCCTGCTCGCAGCCCTTCAGCCTGCAGTCCGAGGCGCAAGTCTGGGTGGTCAGCCAGCGACACAAGAGCAGCCGAGGTGAGAGCCAACTGGAGCGCACCGCTTCATCCAGGTCTTGCGCATCGTCGCCTGGCGATGCGGCTGGTCGGCCTGCCGCTTGTACGTGATGATCTCCTCGAGCTCGGAGAGCATCTGGATCCGGATGAGCACGCTGAGGGAAGGAGAGGCACTCAGAGCGGTCAGCGTCGCAGCAGCTTGAGCGACCAAGAGCGGAGGCCGCACTTATAGGCCCGCGTATAGCTCTCGCTAAAGAGCGAGTGGAGCTCCGGGTCGACGCTGACGCGCGCCTTGTCGATGTACTTCATCGCCTTGGCAAACTGGTTGCCGTGGATCGAGATGACGGCCCGGTAGAAGAAGTAGTCGGGCGTGTCCTTCTTCATGACGGCGACGTAATCCTCCATGAGGTCCCACTGCTTGAGCTGCCAAGCGGCCGCGGCGGCGAGCGAGGCCATCTGCCGATGGTCGGCCTGGCCGACCGAGCCCCACTTGCTCTGGACAAAGTCGGACAGCTTGTCCCACTCGCCGAGCGCGTGCAGGCAGCGCATTTTGCCAAAGATGATCTCGCTGTCCTCCTCGCCCTCGAGCGACTTGCGGTCAAAGGCCTCGTACGCCTCTTGCCAGCGATTCAGCTCGAGGTACCAGCGCTCGTACTCGAACTGCGAGTGATCAAACTGCTCGTCCTCGTGCCGGGCAAAAGTCAGAATGCCCCAGGCGGTATCCTGCTGCTGGAGCTTGCTGTTAACGTTGATGAGTGCCTTAACGACGTCGGCCGAGGGGTCGGTAAACCACTCGAGCTCCTTGTAGTGGAGCGCCTTGGCAAAGGCGCGATGTTGCAGTGCCTGGGCAGTTTGAAAAGGGTCAGCTCGCTAGCGCGACCGACGAAGGAGGCACGCAAAAGTGTTGCGCACGTTCTGGCCGAGCATCTTGGGGTCAAGCGGCAGAACCTTGTCGTCGTGCTCGGCAAACTCGCACAGATTGAGGAGCATGTTGACGACCTCGGGCGGGCAGTTGGGCGCCGAGATGGCCGTCGCGATTGAGTTGACGAGGTCCTCCTGGTACGGCTCGTAGAGCGTGACCCAGCACGAGATGAAGGCGACGTTGAAGAGCTCGCGGTTGAGCGGCTCGTGCTCCTCCGAGAGGTCCTGGCACGCCCGGAGGGCGACCGAGGGCGACTCGCGCAGAAGCTCGCTGCCGAGACCCTTGGCCCAGTCGCGCCACTCGTCCGAGGTTGAGACGACCGAGGTGTCCCACGTCTGCTTAAGCGACTGCTGGTTGAGCGCCGACTGGGCCGGCGCCGTCGCCTTGACCTCGGTTCCGACGGCCGCCGACGAGAGCTTGCCAAATTCCTGCGGCAGGCGCTCGCGCTTGAGGATCTTGGTGACGAGCGAGTCATACGCCGGGTGCTGGATCTTACTCGTCTGGATGACCTTGTGCATGAGCGGGATGAAGATGGCATAGTCGGCTCCGAGCTGGACGACGAGCGCGCAGAGGGCGTCCATCGCGAGGTTGGCGAGCACCTCCGAGTCCTTGTCGCCCGGCGTCGCCGCGAGCACGACGCGCGACAGCGGATGGATGATCTGCGAGGCCTGCTCGGAAAAGTTGACCTGGCGAGCGAGGACGCCGATGGTGCTGATGGCCGTCTCCTTGACAGCCTGGCGCGTGTCGTGCTGATCGAGGAGCTTGAGGATCGCCGGCAGGATGAGGTGCGTGTACTCCTCAATCGAGAGGCCGAAGGCGCCGAGCGCGTGGAGGAGCGCGATGAGGACGGCCGACTGGTGCTTCGAGGCGTCGGCGTCAAACGTCCGGAGGATGACCGACAGCAGGCGGGGGATGAACGCCTTGAATTCGCCCTCGAGCGCGCGGGCGGTGACCTCGACGAGCTGGATGACGACTGTCTGGAGCGCAGCGTGGTCCCAGAAGTCGAGGACGATCGAGAGGATCGGGTCGAGAAAGTTGCGGATGTGCTGCTTGACGACCGAGATGAGGCTGCCGAGCTTGGTGAGCCACGGGCCCTGGTAGGCCGGGCTGCTGTGTCGGATCGCGGCGAGCATCGCCGGCACGACCTGCGGCAGGAACGAGACGCATTTGAGGCCCTGCGTGAGGAAGATGTAGATCATGGCGTCCATCGCCTTTGTGTAGTGAAGCGCGCTCAAGCCCGGGTCCGAGATAATGCCGACGAGCGAGTTGAAGGCGACGGCCTGGAAGTAGTCCTCGTTCGACTGGCTGCCAGCCGTCGTCATGAGGAGCGAGATGTCGGTGTGCTGGGAGCGAATGTGCTCCTTTGCATTTTCATCGACCTTCTCGAACAGCACCTTGCGCCGGTACGGGTCGAGCGCGCCGAGGATGCCGATGACGCGGATCGTCTCCTTGCGGACGTGTGGCGCGCTCTCGACCTTGACGAGCCGGCTAAGGATGACGAGCAGCTCGGGGTAGTCGACGTACGGGTCGACGACTGTGCCAGTAAAAGAGGCAACCTGGCCGAGCGTCCGGAGCGCCGCGTCGCGCTTGATCGTCGGCGAGGCCGAGTCCTGGAGCGTTCTGATGACGAGATCCATGATTTCCATCACCTTGGGCCCGATATTCTCGCCCGCGACCTGAGCGAGCTCGCCGAGGCACGTCAGGACGTGAGCCTCGATGACCGGCGTCGACTCGACGTCGACCGACGCCCGCAGCAGGACGTCGAGCAGCTCAGCCGTGTAGTTGATGACGAGCGTCGGCGTCTCCTTGATCATGAGGCACAGCAGCTTGGTTGTCTCCTCCTTCTGCCGACTGCGGAGGCAATATGGATCAGCATCGAAAAAAGAAGCCCCAGTCGACACGATAGGACGAAAGAGACTCACATCCGCGTCGAAAACTGGAGGTTGGAGATCATCTGGATGAGGACCTTGCGGAGTGACGGCATGACGTACGCCGGGTTGTGCAGCGCCAGCCGGCCAATGATGCCAATGACGAGCTCGCGGTTCGAAAAGACGGCGTCGTTGAGCGCGATGAAGAGCGTCCGGACGTTCTCGGCCTGGGCGAGGTGCCGGTCAAACTTGTCCGACAGCTCGCGCAGGACCGTCTCACGGATGCGCGCCTCGGGGTCGGCGATCGCGACCATGAGCAGCTTCTCGAGCACCTCGCTCATGACCTTGATCGAGTGCGCGCTCGTCTGGTAGCAGATGGGGTCCTTGGACAGGAGCCGGCAGCACGTAAGCGCGGCCGCCTGGCGGACCTCCATGCTGTCGTCCTCGAGGTAAGGCAGCGCGCAGGTCCGGACAAACTCGTTGAGCACGTGACCTGGCGAGGTAGAAATGCCTGTCAGTCAGCACGGCAGCTGTCAAGAGCCCGCGGCAGCTCAAGGACGGACCGCCAAAGTCAAACGAGCTCAGCGTCCGCAACGCGAGCGCGATCGTCTCCTGGCTCTGCGCTGGAGCGCCGTCGGTCGATAGGTTGGCGAGGTCCTTGGTAACGCTAGCGAGCGTCCCGCGCTTGACCGGCGCGCCGAGTGGCCGATAGGGCTTGCCGCTCAAGATAATGCTGAGCATGTCGAGCAGCCTGTCCTGGATCGTCCGCTGGAGCGGCTTGATCGACTCGGCCGTCACCATGAGCGCCTCGCGCAGGGGCTCGCCGAGGCCCGACGCAAACATGAGCTCGAGCAGGTCGTGCATGTGCTTTGTCAGGATCGGGCCAAACGCCCGGGCGAGCATGCCGATGCACTGGAAGATCGGGTCCTCGGGCGGCGCATTCTTCTTGCCCCGCTGCGACAGGCCGTCCTGGATGGCCGTCAGGATCGCGTCGAGGAAGCCCTTCATCTCCGTTCCAACCTTGGCCGCGACGTGGCCGATGCTCAGGAAGGCTGCGGGCGGGCAAGTGGGCGACGACGTCAGTGCTTGGCAGCCCTGACGCATCAACCTGAGCGAGCGGAACCCCGACGCACCAAAGGCCTTCTCTGGCTTCTTGAGCTGGCCGAGCAGGAAGCGCATTGAGACGGTGAGGAAGCTGAAGCCCATCATGGTCGTCGTCCCGCCGGCGTGATGCTCGTCGCAGAAGCCTTGCGGATCGTACGCGGCCATGTGCGGGATGAGGGTGATGACCGTCTTGCGGATGATCGAGTCCTTGGACTCTTTGTGCCGGAGGATGAGGTCGCAGACCTTGTCGTAATGGATGTCCATGAACTGCAGAGAGGCCAGTGAAGTGGTCAGCTCCGAGCCTAACTCAGGCCCGACCGATGCGCGACCGCTCGGGCGTTGGACTGACCATCTCGCCGTGGTCGAAGAGCGCCTGGCAGACCATCATGCTGCCGTGGACGGCCTCCATGTTGCCCATCTGAATGAGGCCGTTCTTGGCCTCGTCGAGGAGCTTCTCGTAGCTCTGGAAGCGACCCTTGGTGTCGCGCGTCGGGCCAGGGCTGGCCGAATGGATCTGAAGGCACTGCGAGACGAGGAGCGCCGCCCGCTCGCGCAGGACAAGCCGCGGATCCTTAAGCGACGACCAGATGTGGGCGAGGATTTGGGGCACATAGGGCTGGACAATGTTGGGCACGACGAGGGCGAGCTCGCGGATGAGGAGGAGGTAGCGGCTGATGTCGTTGCCTGTGAGGAGGGCAGACGGGGAATATTGGTCCGAGTCGTCGTCAGTCGGCCGTCTGTCGCGTAGCCAGGCCAGACCCAGAAGCGTACCTGCGAGGCCGGGCTGCTCGCCCCCGAGGATGGCGATGAACGTCTTGAGCTCCGTGCTCAAGTTCATGTTCATCTCGGCACTGCGCGAGCCCTTGAGGGCCATAAAGCCGACGAGCCGGCACGTCTGGGCGGTGACGTCGTAGTCCTTGCGAGAGAAGTACTCCTCGGAGAGCTTGCGGAAGAGCACTGTGCAGGAGATGGGAGTCAAAGTGGACGAGGAGGGATCAGCGAAGGCCGCGAGAACCCAGGATCGAAGCAGGCAAGATGCCGCACGACCGTAGATCCGGAGCAGAATCTGATGCGAGACCGGAAGCTGCAAGCTCGACACGAGCTCGACTTTGGGGAAACGGAGGGACGGAGAGCTCGATCAGCAAGAGAGCGCACGACTTGAGCCGACCGGAGCCCCTGAGGGACGCACTCATCCCAGCCAGGACGGCGAGCTTCTCCTCGCGCGGCTGGTCATGCGGCAGCGCAAAGAGCTCCTTGACGATCTCGGACCAGAGAATCTTGGACCTCTCCTCGCCCGAGTACTCTTCGACGCACTTCAGGAGGCCGGACGACACGTCCTGTCAGTGAGCATCCTGCTGACGCGACTGCGAGCTCGAGGGTGACACGCACGTAGTCCTTGAGATCGAGTGCGGCCGTCAGCCGCTCCTCCTCGGTCCTGGGGGCGCGGCAACGGGTGAGATCGAGGTCAGCTAAGGAGCTCGAGCCGAGACCGAGCCCAAACGCGACGCACCTCGTCCGCTTGAGCTTCTGGAAGAGGACGGTGAACGTCTCGACCTGCGAATTCATCTGCGAGGCCATCGTGGTGAGCCGACGGACCGGGTCGCAGAGGCTGTCGTCGGGGGTCGGAGGGAGGAGGTCGCGCGGGCCGACGACGGCGGGCGGTCCGTCTGCCTGCGAGCTAGGACAGGCGCGGTGGCCGGCCCAAAAGGATCGTGCAGCTGGAGAAGGAGAGGAGCAGGGAGGAGCCGGCCTCTCTCGCTCTAAATTGGATCGGGCGGAAGGGGCAGAGAGGTAGGGTAGGAGGGGGGGACGAGGTTTGGTCGCCGTCTCGCTCAATCGCATGGTCGGCGGCGGCTCCTTCGCGCGCGCGCGCACTTTGAGAAATATCAAAGTCCCCTCCAGTAGGCGAGACGAGTGCGCCCGGACCTCGTCCTGCTGCCCTTGCTCCTGCTCGCTCTCCTCTCTCAACCCCAGCCTCTTTCTCCGCGCGCCCCGCCATGCAGCAGGGCCAGAAGCGGACGCTCGAGCGCGACGCCTACTCGGAGACGTCATCGCCCAAGCGAGCCATGTCGGAGGACCCGGCCTTTGCGAGCGACGGCGCGAGCTCGTCGGCCTCGCGGTCGCCGCCGCCTCGCGTCGCTGCCGACCGGGCGCTGGCCTTAGAGCCAGGAGCCTCGGGCGGGTCGCCTCTCCAGCAGCAACAGCAGCAGCAGGTGGCCGAGGGCCAGATGGAGGGTCTTCACCTCTCGTCGGATGCGGCGGAGGCGGAGGACGTTGAGCTCGCGGTGCCTGCGGCCGAGGAGCTCGCGTCGCCGCTCGACGCCGACGAGGCCGCCAGCTCGGCGGCGACCGTCGTCGGCCCGACGCCCTCTGCCTCTGGCTCGCTGCCTGAACGGCCGTCGGCCATGAGCGAAGAGCTCGAGGCCGATCTCGCCGCCGAGCAGCAGGCCGAGCACGACCGCAGTCTGAGCAACGCCGAGAAGCTCGCCATGGTGACGAGTGCGTTCGCCCGCGCTGCTCTCACGGGCCTTCCGCTCGACCAACGACTTTGGGTCTACCCTTCCGGCGAGAGGCTGATCGAGACGTCACTCTTGCCCCTCACCCGCAGACTTCAAGAAGCAGCCGCTCAACGTCGGCGACTCCTGGTTCCTCATCGACCGCAAAGTAGGTTGTCGTGCGGCAAGGGAGCGGCGGACGAGCGACCGACCGGTACTGAACCCCCCTGTCGGCTTCCTCTCATGTCGCAGTGGTACCGCCGATTCGCTGCTCTTCTGATGGAATCTACCGAGGAGCCGCTCAGCCCACTGCGGCCGATCACCAACGGCCGCCTGCTCAACGCCGACGGCCAGCTCCTGCCGGATCTCCAGGACAGCGTCGACGTCGAGATGGTCCCCGAGTCGGCCTGGCGGTTGCTCGTCGACTGGTTCGGCTACGACGCCGAGATCAAGCGCAAAGTCATCTCCGGCTCAGCGCCGGGCAACGAGCGGGTCGAGTTCTACGTGCGTGGGACGATCGCTGGCGGCTTCGGCTAGTGTCGTACGCACTGACCAACAGCCCTCCGCGGCCTCTTGATCATCCGCAGGAGCCTTCAGTTCACATCCACTTTATCCTTGGCAGCTCGGACCCAAAGAATCTCTCCACGACGTTTCAGACTCCCTACAAAGCCCAGTACTCGGCAGCGCTGCCCTACAAAGTCTTTTTGGCCTCGGTCTGCCGCGGCAAGTTTCACACCTCATCGGCCGATAGCCGTCTCTGGCGCTTCGAGCGCGGCTCTGGACCGTACCCGGCTGTCATGTCGGCCGCCGAGGCCAAGGCTGCCGGCGCTGAGCTCCTCGAGCCGCCGACAGCAGAAGAGACGGTCGAGTCGATGGGCATTGCCGACGGCACCATTCTCGCCGTCGAGTGGCGGGGCTCGCCGCCGGGCCCGTGGCCCATGACGGGCGAAGCTGGCTCGGCTTCGCCCGCCCCGGCAACGCTTGCAGGACCGCTCTTTGCGACGCCGGGCTACGTCAGCTCGCTCGAGAGCCGCAACGCCTTCGCGAGCGGTAGCGGCAGCAGCGTCGGCACCGGCGCCAAGATCATAAGCGGCCTCACCGGCATGCTGACGCGGTCAAAGGCAAGCGGCACCGAGCCCAGCGCCCGTGCCAAGAACGGCCTGATGGGACTCCAGAATCTGTGTGTGCTGGGAAGTTTGTCGCTGGGATTGTCGTCGGCGCGGGCGCTGACACCTGACTCTTGCGTCCCTGCAGCGGCAACACGTGCTTCATGAACTCAGCCATCCAGTGCATGAGCAACACGACAGAACTCAACAAGTACTTCCTCGGTGCGTCGTCTTGCTCGCCGGCTGACATCCCCTTCCCTCCGCGCTGACTGACGCGCGCCGCCTCTCGCGACACAGCCGGCGTCTACAAGGACGAGCTCAACCGATCGAACCCGCTCGGCATGAAGGGCCAGGTCGCCGACGCCTTTGGCGACCTCATCACCAAGCTTCACTATGGCTCGTCCTCGTCCTACTCGCCCTCGGACTTCAAGCGGACGCTCGCGCGCTTCGCGCCGTCCTTCTCCGGCTACCAGCAGCACGATTCTCAGGAGTTCATCACGTTCCTCCTCGACGGCCTGCACGAGGACCTCAACCGGATCAAGAAGAAGCCCTACGTCGAGAGCCCCGACTGGAACGGCGGCGGCGAGGCCGAGCTCGCCCACCTGGCCAAGGTTTGCTGGGACAACTACAAGAAGCGCAACGACTCGGTTATCGTCGACCTCTTCCAGGGCCAGTACAAGTCGTGCGTCGCTCTCTGCTCCCGGCCGGCACTCGTCTGTGGTAGTGCCAGGGTGCTGACCAGACCATACTTCTCGCCTGCCAGGACGCTCGTCTGTCCCAAGTGCAGCAAGGTGTCGATCACGTTCGACCCGTTCATGTACCTGACGCTGCCGGTGCCGGTCAAGAAGAAGATGGAGGTCGAGGTCTTTTACGTCCCGGCGACCGGCAAGCGCTTTAAGGTGACGCTCTCGGTCCCCAAGGACGCCTCCTTCCGGGCCGTCAAGCAGCTCATCGGCCAGTGGTTCGAGAAGGACCCGGTGACCATCTTTGCCGCCGAGCTCTGGCACGGCTACTTCTACAAGATGTTTGGCGACCACGACATGGTCGGCGAGATTGCCAGCGGCGACGTCATCGTCTTCTACGAGGTCGCGACCAAGCTCAAGACGCGTCACGTCGTGCGTACAGAGGACGCGCCGGACGCGAACTTCAGATTCAGGTCGCATACTGACCCGTCGTCCTTCAAACCTTGTGCAGTCGACCCTGCCCGCCGACCCTGACATGTTCGTCATCCCCGTCTTCACGGCCCAGGCCGGCGCGCGGTCCGAGAACCGCTACAGCAACAACTCGGACGGCCTCGTTGGCGCGCCCTTCTTCGTCACGGTCTCGCGCGCAGAGGCCGCCAGCGTTGATGCCATTACGCAGGCCGTCGTCAACCAGTACGCCCGCCTGCTCAAGGACGGCGACGAGGGCACGTTGGTGACGGCTGCGGGGCCGACGGATGTCTCGAGCGGCTCGGACAACACCGAGGACGCGATCGGCGAGGACGACCCTGACACCCTCGTCACCGAGATCCCGCTCGATCCCTCGCTCGCTGCCCCGAGCCCGCCCGTCGCCGACATCCTGTTCGACGACATGGCGACCGACTCGCCCCCGTCGAGCTCCGTCTCGGCGTCGATGACGATCGCAACCCCGTCCGAGTCGACCTCGCCCTCGTCGTTGCCTTCCGAGGCCGTCGCCGAACCTTCTTCGCGGCCCGTCTTTACCATCAGCGTTTTCTCTCCCCGCCACCGCTACGGCTCGGTCGCGGGCCAGATTCCCGACGGCAAGGATCTCGGCGGCGAGCTCTTCCCGCTCGGCACAGCTTATGGCAATCGTTCTGCGGCTCGGCGACTGGACACGCCCGACAGCAATGACGAGCTGGCGACTGCGCCCACTGCCGCGCCGATCTACCTCGGCCCCGGAACGGGCATCGTCTGCACCTGGCCCGACGGCGTCCTCGACGAGACCCTCGGTCCCAAATCGGCCTCGGCGTTCGATATGGGCTACGAGACGTTCGTCGACCCGAGCATTGTTGCCGAGGCCGGCAAGAAGCGGACAAAGGCGACGCTTTCGATCGACGACTGCCTCGACGAATTCTCGCGCGAGGAGACGCTCGGCGACGACGACCTCTGGTACTGCTCGACGGTGCGTGCTGGCTTCTTGGCCTTCTGTTCTACCGGCCAATTGCCTGCTGACGGCCTCCTCTTTCGTCGATTACAGTGCAAGGAACACCAGGCGGCCACCAAGAAGCTCGAGCTGTGGAAGACGCCCGACATCCTCGTCGTCCACCTCAAGCGGTTCGGCGGCTCGCGCGGCCTCCGCGACAAGATCGACAACCTTATCGAGTTCCCGGTCACCGACTTTGACCTCTCGCCCCGTGTCCAGGAGCGCCAGATCGCCCTCAGCATCGAGGCTGCAGGCGGCTCGACCGACGACCTGGGCCTCGAGAGCACCAAGGAGCCGGTCGTCTACGATCTTTGTGCGTCATCGTCTTTAGTTCCTTTGCTAGGATGCTTCCACTAATTCAAGCTTTCGGGACGGCAGACGGCGTCGACCAGCACTTCGGCGGCCTCGGCGGCGGTCACTACACCGCTGCGGCTAAGTCGGCCGAGGACGGCAGGTGGTACAGCTTTGACGACTCGCGCGTCTCATCCATCTCTGACCCGCACAGCGTCGTCGTACGTAACCCTGCTGCTGCTCTCCCTCCAGAGCTCGTTTTGACGCTGTGCCCCTGCTGCGCCTCAACAGACTCCGGCGGCGTACGTACTCTTCTACCGGCGGCGGGTCCAGACGCGCCACATTGGCGGCGAGACGCGCGTCCGCGTCGAGGCGGCGATCAAGTCGCGCGCCGCCTCGGCCGCCGCCTCCGGCACGCACACGCCGACCTCGTTTGCCCCGTCGTCGACCGATTCTGGACGGGCCTCGCCTTCGACCGGCTGGACCAACTTTGCAGGCGTGCCCGGCATGAGCGGCATGATGAGCGGCTCGCAATTCAACGTCACGCCGTCGTTCTCCCCGCCCGACTCGACCGGCGACCCCGAGTACTCGCTGACGACGTCGTCCCTCTCGGACGCGCCCTCGAGCCGCAGTCCGGCCGGTGACGACGGCCTCGCAAGCAATCTGCTCGGCGCAACCGATTCGGACGACAACGACTGGATGTCGTCCGACCTCTCGACCTCGCCGGCCGGCCACCCCCCGCTGCCGGCTTACCCGGGTCCTCACCCCGTCAGCCCGGCAGCGTCCGACTCTATTCAACTCGGCGCACCGCTCGAGAGCCACTCGCTCCGGGCAATCGACGAGGACTACGACATGGCCCCGGCTCGGGCAAGCACAAGTGCCAGCTCGAGCATTGGCGGTGACGGTGAGACCGGCTGTGTCATGACTGACAACGACCGGTCCGAAGCCAGCGAGGAGCCCGTGCCGCCCGTCGCTCAGCCCGAGTGACCTTCAGCCGGTCTCGCCGTCCAACAGGGCCAAAAGCTCGGCGGCCCAATCCAGCGGCATTCAGTCCGCTCTGCATCCATTCCTCTTACTCCTCTGTCTCATCTTAAAAGGACCCCACTTCTGCTTCAGTCACCCTCCGCCCTATGACGACAGACCACTGTACTCGAGCCGTCCCAGCCTCCTCCCACTTGCATCGGCCACCCTATGATCTGTAGATCCGCTCAGTCCCTCTTGCACCCCCGATCGAAGACTACATACCCTCATGCCGTTGGTTTTGGCTGCCGCCGAGTGGAAACGGGGAACGCAATCCTGGCGGTGGTCCTTTGCAGGAAGGTCAGTTCCGCTCGCACCGCACTGTAACTCCTGGCTCATCAGCATCTCGGACGTGCTCTGCTGCCCAGTCGAGGCTCAGTAGCGGAGCAAATTGACGGGCACAAGTCGGGACATCATCATAGAGTCCGAGGCTTGCTGACCAGCTTGATGCACTGCAAGGGCGAAGTTTTCGGGACCGGGAGTCAGGTCCGCAGCTCAAAGACGTTGGTCTGCATCAAGAAGGTCAACTCGAGTCAGACGCACCTGTAGCGTGTCACCAGGCTCGAGACCATCAAAGCCCTCGAGTTGCAGGCCGCAGTCGGATCCCTTGCGGACCTCGTTGACGTCGGCCTTGATGTACTTGAGCGAGGCGATGTCGCCTGAAACGCAAGGGAGATGCGAGATGCAGCAGGGAATTAGCTTGCCGAGAACGAAGGGCCGAGTAGACTGCACCGGCACGAGACGCACCCTGGAAGATCTCGACGCCCTGCCGGAGGACCTTGATCTTCTCCGCTTTGGAGAACAAGCCGTTGTTAACGCGGCAGCCAGCAACCGTGGCCGACCTGCCGTTCTTGAGCTTGACGTCGAACAGCTGCGAGACGGCGCCCTCACCGAGGGTCCGCGACTCCACGATCGGCGGGAGCATCGCAGAGACCCGGTTCGTGACCTCCTCAATCAGGCGGTAGATGACGCCCTCGAGGTAGACGTTGACTCCGGAGCGAGCAGCCTGGGTCATGACCGGTCTAGCACACTTGACCGAGAAGCCGACGACCATCGCTTCAAGGACGGGCGGGCGCGAGATTTTAGGTCAGTCAAGCTCGGTGCCAAGGTGCGGGGCGGCAATCAAAACTGACCTCCGGCGGCAGCCGCGAATTCGACGTCGCTCGGCTGGACGTCGCCGACGCCGGACCGGATGATGCGCGCCTTAACCTCGCTGTTGCCGATCGTCTCGAGCGTCGAGACGACGGCCTCAACCGTCCCGCTAACGTCGCCCTTGACGACGAGCAATAGCTCTTTGACATTGCCGCCGTCGTTAGCCGCGCGGTCCAGGTCGTTCCGCGCCACGACCCACTCGGGAGCCGGCATCCTCTCGCCAGCAGCCCAAGCGGCCGACCGCGCTGCCTGAATGCTCTTCTTCTTCTGTATCGCCGCCGCGTGCTCGGCCGATGCGACACGACGCGCCTCGTTGACGACGTCGAGGGCGGCGACGTCCTTCTGGATCTGAGCCTCGCGCACGCGGTTGGCGACGGCCTTGGTGGCGGAGGCCTCCCCGTCCTTGGTCTCGAGCACTTCCTCGCCCGCTGAGGGCAGCTCCTTCCAGCCGGTGACGGCGACGGGCGTGCCCGGTCCGCACTTCTTGATGTTTGCTCCCTTGTCGTTCGTCAACGTCCGGACCTTGGCCCACGTCTGGCCAGCAACGATGATCGAGCCGACCGAAAGCTCGCCTCGCGTGACAAGGACGGTTGCGACGTTTCTTATGCATGGCTCGAAGTCAGCCTTCCGTGCCCGAGTCGATGCGCTAAGGATGGTCTGGACGCACCCTCGGCCCTGCAGCACCTGACTCTCGAGGACGACGCCCTCGGATCGACCTTCCGCCTCGGCCCGAAGCTCGGCGACCTCGGCCAAAGTCGAGACGGTCTCCATCAGGTCGTCCAGACCCTTCCCAGTCAAACCCGAAACGGCAACAGCCGGCACTTCCCCACCAAGGTCCTCGAGCAGAACATCTGCCGAAGCCAGATCGCTCTTGATGCGGTCCTGGTGATATCAAGCCGCGCCATCAGTAGGATGGCTGACTGTCATTGCAGGCACAACGGCGAGACGCACCACGTTGGCGCCGTGCTTGTCGACCTTGTTGATCGCGACGACAAGCTGGACATTCTCGCTCTCTTTGACAAGCTTGATGACCTCCTTGGTCTGCGGCATGACACCGTCATCGGCCGCGACGACGAGGATGACGATGTCGGTCACCTGAGCGCCGCGCGCACGCATCGCAGTGAAAGCGGCGTGGCCCGGAGTGTCGAGGAAGCAGATCGTCCGAGGCTGGTTGTCGGTCGAGTCGGAAGAGGGAGGCAGGGCGACAGAGAAGGCACCGATGTGCTGCGTGATGCCGCCTGCAGAAGAGCGCGGATCGCGAGCAGTCAGCGAGCAGCCATCGGTTGCCAAGGACCAAGCACGGGAGGTCAAGCAGACGCACCTGCTTCGCCCTTGGCGACAGAGGCCTTGCGCAGGGTGTCAAGTAGAGTAGTCTTGCCGTGGTCGACATGACCCATGATCGTGACGCTGGGAAGTAAGCAGAGGTGGCATGATCAGCTAGGCGATCGGCACCCGGGCGGTGAGCGGACGCACATGGGCGGCCGGAGCGGCAGGTGGCTGTTGTCGGCCGGGATTGGTTCGGGATAGATGTCGAAGCCGCGCTCGTTGTCGATGATCGGATTCAAGCGGAACTCGGCGACGATGAGCGAAGCGTCCTCCGCGCTAAGCACTGCGGGTGCCGGGCAGGCGAGGAATGAGGGGTCAGCCGGTGGAGGTCGGCTGCTGGCCACGATCGAGTGAACAAAGCGCACGGTGCACAGCTTCATTGTGCGGTAGACCGGCTTGCTTGATGACCCGCTGGACTGTCGTCAGCCTACGGCCAACCAGCTTGGCGAGCGAGGCGACCGACAGCGAGAAGGGTAGGTAGACGTTCCGCTCGACCGCCCTGGCCGCCGCTTGCTTCCGTTGCAGCTCTCGTTGTCTCTCTCGCTTGGCCTCCCACATGGGGTCGTCCTCGTCCTGCCAATGAGTCGCCGACTGACGTGCCTGAGGCCTCGGAGCCGCCTTTCGAGGAGCTGCTGTCGGTGACCGGGGGGCGTCATCTCGACTCACGCGCGGCGTCGAGCCGACAGATCCCCGACCTCCGCCGGCACCGGCGCCGCCGCCGCCCGAGGATCGGTCGGACGTCGTCCATGAGTCCCGTCGCTTGGGCATGGCCGAGCTATCCCAGCTCTTCGCCAAGCCGCTTGCTCGATAGCCGCCTCTACTGGAGGGCGAGCGCGATGAGGACGGCTCTGGCCCGTGCGGAGCTGCGCTGGATCGGGCAAAGAGCGCCGGGCGAACGCCCTCGCCGTTGTCCGGCCGGTTTCCCCAGCCGCCGGCCCCTGACACTGGAGGCGCTGGGTTCGAGGCAGCGCGGCCGCTCGCCTTGGTCTTGACCGGGGCAAAGGCGCCGCCTGGGTTCTGTTCCGAAGCCGACTGGCCGAGGGGAGTCGAGCAGCTGAGCGCGCGCGTCGCGTCCGCGGGCCGCAGCCGGGTGCGGCGGAGGAGAAGCATGGCCAGTCAAGCAAGTAATCGTCGGTAGTATCGATGCTACAAGGAGCGAGTGTTGGCAGGTACCGCAACGCTGCAGGGAGAAGAGAGCTCTTGAGTCGACGGAGAGGAGCGAGAGGAGGGATATGGGTAGGGTGGTGAGGGAGAAAGGGGGTGGGCGGGCCAGGCTGAAAAGGTCCGACTCCGTCCAGCCTCCGACGTCGACACCCTTCCGCCCCCTCTTCCGCCTGAGCGCCCTCGGACGAGCCATGTCTCGGCACGCTGGCTCGCAGACACACTACCAGGTGCTCGATGTTGATCCGAAGGCGACGCCGGACGAGATCCGACGGAGCTGGCGGTCACTCGTTCTGCTTGTGCGTACGATCCGCCACTGCTCGCCGGAGCGCGCCAGGTCTTCTGCTGACGACCCACGAGCACTGCCTGGCCGTAGTACCATCCGGACAAGGGCTCATCTGCGACTGCCGATGGCAGTGCGGAGCGCGAGGAGCGCCTCCTCGAGGTCAACAGGGCATGGGCCGTCCTCCGGGAGCCTGAGGCGAGGGCAAGCTACGACCTGTCGTTGGCTAGAGGCTCCTCCGAGGCGCGCCGGCGGCAGCACGACCGGCCGACTCACACCAAGCCGCCGCCGCCGCTCGCTCGGACGGTGCTCTCGCTCGACGACTTTGAGGCGCACTATGATTCGCGCCGCTCAAAGGGTGAGCACGAGACGAGCGACGAGGACGAGGAGCCGATGCACTACACCCATCCCTGCCGGTGCTCGGCACTTTACACGATCACGACGGCGCAGCTCGAGGACGGCGTCGATGTTGTCGGCTGCGACGGCTGCGGCGACTGGGTTCGCGTCGGCTACGAGGTGGTCGAGGATGCCGATCCTTGATCGGACTACCCTGTCGGTCAAAGTCAGCCCGCCTCCACGGCCCATCGCTCTTGCGCTCAATCGCTTGCCGACAACCCCCTCCCCCTCCCGGCCCGCTCGCATCAACAGCCACCTCCTCGCCCTCGGTCCCCATCGCCTTCGACTCAGCGATGCCGTCTATTCTTGACTCGACACGCGGTGTCACAGTCGGCAAGGCATCATCGCAAGCCGCCGATCACCTCACCCAGCACCCACGCGTTGACTGCGAGGAAGCCGATGCTCGCCGCCCAGACGCGGCCAAAGACGCTCTCGCCGAGGAACTCTAGCTTGTAGGCCTGGCTCAGCCACAACGCCTAGCAAATGTCGCGACGTCGGGAACGAGGCGTGTCAGCCCGAGTCGAGCCACAATCCGCGCGGGGATGGCCAAGCCGACGTACCTGGGCGAGGACCCAAGCCGACGTGAGGACGATGGCCCGTCGGCGGCTGAGTTGCATGCGCGGGAGCACGAGCGGGAGGAGAGACAAGTACCAGATGAAATACTGCGCAAGAGTCGTGAGACTTTCAGCTCAAGCAAAGGGGTCGGATGGAGAGTGTCGTCGGCCGAAACGCACCTGCGATGTGACGACCTTGTTGAAGGCGACAAAGACGGCCGTGCTGACGGCCCAGGCCATCGCGAGCTCGCCCCTCCGCCCGTACGCCCAAGCGAGGAGAGACGCGAGTCCGAGCTGCGGCACGAAGCTCGAAAGCGGCGAGCGGAGGATCGCCTGGACGACGGTCGTCTGCAAGTCGCCCGCCGCCGACGACGACGACAACGACTGCAGGTAAATCGGGTAGAAGTAGGGCGAGAAGTTGTGACGGTGGTCGAGGCGCGTCAGGTGGTAGAGGTAAGGGTGGTAGATAGCCTCGTATCCCCAGCTGCGTCGTTGAATCGAGCAAGTGCGGATGCGTCAGTCAGCGCAGTCTACGACTGGCTCGCGGCGATCAACAGTTCGCAGTCCGAGAGACGCACACGGCGTAGCAGAGAGCGGTGACGCCAACAAAGGTGCCGCCGCTGATTAGGCCGAAGGCGACGCCCTTGGGCGTGAGGCCGAGCCGGCCGAGGAGGGTCGGCGAGCCCCGGCCAAAGTAGCCGAGGAGCGAGAAGGCAAAGACGACGGGGTAGATCTTGACGTGTACGGCCAGGCCGAGCAGGATCGACCCGACAACCTCGGACCGCGAGAGTAGACCGCCGCTAGCACTCCTTCTACGAGGCGTGCGGCAGAAGTTGTAGAGCGAGAGGAGGAGGAGTGCGCCGAGGACGCTCTCGGACGAGCCTCGCGTCGCGATATTGAGCGGGAGCGGGTTGAGCAGCCAGATCGCTGCGACCCACTTGGTCGCCGAGAGCCCATCACGCTTGCCAGCAATCGGGAAGAGCAGGAAGAGAAGGTAGCCGACGATGAGATCGCAGGCCGAGAAGAGGATCTTGCCGAATGCTGGGTGGATCGCCTCGTTGGGCGTGAGCATGAGCGCGAGCAGCGGCGTATAGCGGTAGGTCGACCGGTCGTAAGGGCTGCCGAGGGAAGAGCACTCAGCATTGCAGCTGGAAGTACAAGGGGCGAGATGCCGACATACCTGCCCAGCCAGCCTCC